>Ga0180007_10001593_pt1 | contig 29849 bp, 26 predicted proteins | sample MM_PC_MetaG_FD_121122 | JGI IMG/M metagenome (GOLD analysis project Ga0180007, IMG submission 121122) | Groundwater microbial communities from the Aspo Hard Rock Laboratory (HRL) deep subsurface site, Sweden - MM_PC_MetaG | ecosystem: Environmental > Aquatic > Deep subsurface > Groundwater... | reverse complement strand
TAGTTTAGTATGTTAAGTTATTTTTTATAATATATTTGGTGGTGTAAATGTTTGTTGTTTTATTGGAGGTTGAGGAGGTGTGTGGCGTGATTAATAACTACTTAAACTCAAGAGAGTTTAATATTTCTTCTATTCCGACTTTCTGTTCTTCGTTGAACCCTGATTCAGTAATGAACATTAAGAATTTGCCGTTTTTTTCTATTATGTAACTTATGCCGGCTAATTCCACTCCCCATTCCGTATATTTTTTAGCCGGGTAATTTGCCATAGTGATTTCTTCTATAGAGAATCCACCTATTTCACTATCTCCCGATCCTTCAGGCTGCTTATAACTTTCATATTCGTCAAAACTCATAGATTCATAATCAAAAAAAATGCTTTCTTTGTCTCCTGTTTTTAAAACTACAGAGTGTTCAAATTTTTCTTCTTGGCTATATACTTCATTGTCGACTCTGTCTAACTTCTGTACCACTTGACTGTCAGCCAGTTCCCAATTTGAAGGGTACTTAAAAGAGATATTAAACTCTTTGTTGTTGTATGTGCCGGCATCAGATGCGGCATCTGAAACTGTTTGTGAAGTAAAGTCATCAAATTCGGAAGTTTTAGGGGTTGAATCGACTTCTGCAGAGGGGGTGTTGTTTATTTTGGCGCAAGATATCAATAACAATGCGCCTAGAATTGTAAGTAGTATTTTTTTCAAAAAGGTTTTTGGGTTAGTGGCTATTTCAGCTAACTACTTATTATATGAAAACCCTGCTTTCTTCAAACCAAAAGCCCCTCCGGAGAGGGGCTTTTTAATCTTCTAATTTCTTATTCTAAGATCTTTGTAACTACTCCGGCACCTACTGTTCGGCCTCCTTCACGGATGGCGAAGCGAGTTCCTTCGTCAATGGCGATAGGCACTCCGAGAGTAACAGTCATTGTGATGTCGTCACCAGGCATAACCATTTCTACTCCAGCAGGGAGTTCAATGTTACCGGTTACGTCAGTTGTTCGGATGTAGAATTGAGGTTTGTAACCTTTGAAGAAAGGTGTGTGTCGTCCTCCTTCTTCTTTTGAAAGAACATATACTTGGGAATCAAACTTTGTGTGTGGAGTAATTGATCCTGGTTTAGCAAGAACTTGTCCACGTTCGATTTCTTCACGTTCAATACCACGGAGGAGAACTCCAACGTTGTCTCCAGCTTCTCCACGGTCAAGAGTTTTCTTGAACATTTCAACTCCGGTAACAATTTTCTTTTGCGTTGGTTTAACTCCAACGATTTCAATTTCGTCGTTTACGTTAACAACACCTTGTTCAATACGACCTGTAGCAACAGTTCCACGTCCTTTGATTGAGAAGACGTCTTCAACCGGCATTAAGAAAGGCTTGTCGAGTTCACGAACTGGATCTTTAATATATGTATCGAGAGCTTCAAGAAGTTCAAGAACCGGTTTAGCATCATCTCCACTTGGATTTTCAAGTGCTTTAAGAGCAGATCCCTTGATGATAGGAATATCGTCTCCAGGGAATTCGTACTTGTTGAGGAGTTCGCGGATTTCCATTTCTGAAAGTTCTGCGATTTCCGGGTCCGCCATGTCCATCTTGTTGAGGAATACAACAATTTGAGGAACGTTTACCTGGCGAGCAAGTAGAATGTGTTCACGAGTTTGAGGCATTGGTCCGTCAGCTGCGGAAACCACAAGGATTGCAGCATCCATTTGAGCTGCTCCAGTGATCATGTTCTTTACGTAGTCAGCGTGACCTGGACAGTCAACGTGAGCGTAGTGACGTTTTGCCGTTTCGTACTCTTGGTGAGAAGTAGCGATAGTGATACCGCGTTCTCTTTCTTCAGGAGCGTTGTCAATGTTGTCAAAAGAGACAGCCTTGTTTTGCCCCCCAGCGAAGTTTGCTGCGGCAACTGCTGTAATTGCAGCGGTTAGAGTGGTCTTACCGTGGTCAACGTGTCCGATAGTACCCACGTTGAGATGGGGTTTTGACCTATCAAATTTTGCATCTGCCATAAGATCAGATTTTTAAGAAATAGAAGGATATAAATAAAATTTTAGCTTGGGAATTGTAGAACATGATAAGTCGCTTTGCAAGCGAATCTTGAAGACTTAAAGCATTATTTCACGCCTCGCTCTTCTTTGATTTTTTCAGCAATGTTTGCAGGTACTTCAGAGTAGTGACTGAATTCCATTGAGTAGCTTGCACGTCCTTGAGTCATGGATCTGAGGTCAGTTGCGTAACCGAACATTGAAGAGAGCGGCACTATACAATCAATAACTTTGGCCATTCCGCGGTCTGATGTTTCTGTGATTTGACCTCTTCGAGCTGAAACGTCTCCCATAACATCTCCGAAGTAATCTTCAGGAGTAACAACTTCAACTTTCATGATTGGCTCAAGCAAAACAGGAGTTGCTTTGCGGGCACCTTCTTTGAAAGCAATTGAAGCTGCTGTTCGGAAGGCCATTTCAGATGAGTCTACGTCATGGTAAGAACCGTCGTATAGTTCCGCTTTAATGTCTACCATTGGGTATCCTGCGATAATTCCGCGACTCATGGCGTCTTGAATTCCTTTATCAACCGCTGGGATGTATTCACGAGGAATTTTACCTCCAACAATTGCGTTTGAAAATTCGTATCCCGCCCCCGGTTCTTGAGGAATAAGGCGCATAAGAACGTGACCGTATTGACCACGACCACCAGTTTGTTTGACGTATTTTTCTTCAATTTCAACTTGAGTTTTGATTGTTTCACGGTATGCAACTTGAGGCGCTCCAACGTTAGCTTCTACCTTAAATTCACGCTTCATGCGGTCTACAATGATTTCCAAGTGAAGTTCTCCCATTCCGGCAATAATTGTTTGACCGGTTTCTTCGTCAGATGAAACGACGAAAGTTGGGTCTTCTTCAGCAAGTTTTTGTAGTGCGACTCCCATTTTTTCTTGGTCGGCTTTGGTTTTTGGTTCGATAGCGATTCGGATAACTGGTTCAGGGAATTCGATTGCTTCTAGAACAATTGGATGAGCTGGATCACAGAGAGTGTCTCCAGTGCCAGTTTTTTTAAGTCCGATAGCTGCAGCAATGTCTCCGGCTTCCACGCTTTTAATTTCTTCACGACTGTTTGAATGCATTTGTACCAAGCGTCCGATTCGTTCTTTTTCTCCACTGATTGTGTTGTAAACATAAGATCCACTATCAAGTTTTCCTGAATAAACCCTGAAGAAACAAAGTTTTCCTACGAACGGATCTGTTGCAACTTTAAATGCTAGAGCGGCGAAAGGATCTGAAGGATCCGGTTTTCGGGTCTCCTCCACTTCTTTGTCTGGGTTGAAACCGGTTATGTTTCCAACATCAAGTGGGGAAGGAAGGTAGTCACGAACGGCATCAAGTACAAGTTGTACGCCTTTGTTTTGTAGAGCTGTTCCACAGAGAACCGGGTAGAAAATGTTCTTTATGGTTGCTGCTCGGATACCTTTCTTCAAGTCTTCAATGCTAAGTTCGCCGGTTTCAAGGTATGTATCAATTAAATCTTCATTGTTTTCTGCAACAGCTTCAGTGAGGATTGCGCGGTATTTTTCCACTTCGCCTTTCATGTCTTCCGGGATTGGCATTTCAATTACCTCTTCTCCCATTTTTCCACCAAATTTGTAGGCTTTTTGTTCGACTATGTCTATTACTCCTTCAAAGCTGCTTTCCTCGCCGATTGGCAGTTGGATTGCATAGCCTGCTTTTGAGAGGCGGTCATGAATGGATTTAAGAGACATGTAGAAATCAGCACCAATTTTGTCCATTTTGTTGATGAACGCTATGCGAGGGACTTTGTATTTGTCCGCTTGGCGCCATACTGTTTCTGACTGAGGCTCAACGCCCTGTGACCCATCAAAAACGGCTACTGCTCCATCCAAAACACGCATTGAACGTTCCACTTCTACGGTAAAGTCAACGTGCCCCGGAGTGTCGATAATGTTGATTCGAACATCTTTCCAAAAACAAGTTGTTGCAGCTGAAGTAATGGTAATTCCACGTTCGCGTTCTTGTTCCATCCAGTCCATTGTTGCTTCACCTTCATGAACTTCTCCAATTTTGTGGCTTCGCCCTGTGTAATAAAGGATTCTTTCTGTTGTAGTGGTTTTACCGGCGTCAATATGAGCGGCAATACCAATGTTCCTAAGATGCGCTAGGTCGGTTTTTGGGATGTTCATGATAAAAAACAGGGCTAAATTTAATGCGCTGGTATTATAGGGAAGGGGGGGCGGAAGTCAATGTTGATTAATGAGTTATTACCGCTACTCTTATTATTTGGATTATGAAAAAAACTAGAGTTACACCGAAGGTTGCGATTGCAACATATCTAAGCTTAGAAAAAAAGGAGGATAAAATTAGAAGCCAACCTGTAAATATAAAACCAGCGGTTATTATATAGCCAAGGTAAGTAAATTGGACGAGGGCTTGGAAAATGTTTTTTGGTTCTTCTTGGACCGGTAATAAGTTAAGATCAAAACTTCTTGTTGAAATGAAAAGTAAGGTGTCAGCCAGTAAAAATGGTGTTAGAGACAAGATTGTACCCAATATAAAAATCAATAAGTTTATTAGTGTTTTCTTTGAAGTTTTTTTATGAGTAAGAAAGGAAATTAATATCCAGAGTAAAGCAGCGAGCGTTACTGCTCCCATAATGTGGTAACCAATGTTGAACGTGCTTCTAAAAACTTCTAAAAATTGTTCTTTGTATGTCATTCCGTTATTACAAAATTGCCTAGGGTTTCAACTAACTTATTGTTGGCGTCAATGAAGGTTGTGTATGCGTCGTGCAAGATTGTATCTATTTCACTTACCATTGTGACGTTATTTTTGTATTCACCGCCTTCGTAGTATTCCAGCATTGCTTTGTATTCGTTCAGGTATTCTGATGCGGAGGCGCTGTAGCGACTTAACAGTTCCTGTGCTGTGTTTGTTTGTTCTTCATTGCGGCTTTCGAGCGAAGAAAGTGTGCTTATGGTTGAAAGGGAAGAAATTGTCTCGTTATATGCAGTTCTTAATGGAGCTATTTCTATTACGGTTTTTTCTGTTACGACTTCCGGAATACTTTCATTATATGCATTTGCGGTTTTTTCAATAACCGCCGAGGTTTCGTTTACGGCAGTTACTATTTGATTGTTGTATTCGACTTCGCTAAGGCGGGATACAGAGCAACTTGCAAAGAGCAGAACAACCGGAAAGAGAAAGAGTAGTTTTTTCATGGCGCGAAGAAAATTATGTTCTTTCCTATTTTACTTGTATCGCGAGTAATGAGCAAATGCTCTATTAGCTGCTGCCATTCTGTGTACGTCTTCCTTTTTCTTTACTGCTGTACCTGTTCCTTCAGCCGCTTCAAGAATTTCCTGAGCTAGACGACGAGCCATTGGTCCGTTCTTTTTGTCACGGGCTGCTGTAAGGATCCAGCGGAAAGCCAGCATTTGTTGTCTTTTTGGAGAAACTTCAAAAGGTACTTGGTAAATTGAACCACCAACACGTTTTGGGCGAACCTCCATGCTTGGTTTTGCATTTTCAATTCCACGGAAGAAGATTTCTTTTGGATTCTTGTTCCCGCGTTTCTCAATTTCAGAAAGCATGTCGGCAAAAATCTTGCGTGCAATAGTCTTTTTACCGTCCAGCATTATGTAATTCACAAACTTTTCGCTAGTTTGATCTGAATTTGGGGGGATGTAGGTTGTAATTTTTACATTCATGTTTATTTCTTAGGCTTTTTGGTACCGTATTTAGAGCGACCTTGATTCCTTTCATTAACACCTTGAGTGTCAAGTGTGCCACGAACAACGTGGTAACGTACACCCGGAAGGTCTTTTACTCTTCCACCGCGAATCAAAACTACAGAGTGTTCTTGAAGGTTGTGTCCTTCTCCACCAATGTAGGCGTTAACTTCAAATCCGTTGGTCAAACGTACACGTGCGTATTTACGAAGAGCGGAATTAGGTTTCTTTGGTGTCATGGTTGTGACTTTGATACAAACTCCACGTTTCAATGGACAAGCAAGAGAAGTTGAGCGTGACTTCAAAGTATTGTGGATAGTTTGAAGTGCTGGTGACTTGCTTTTCCTTTCAACCTTTTTTCTAGGCTTTCGGATTAGTTGATTTATTGTTGGCATTATTATAGGGTTACTCCCTTCGGTCGTGTAAGCCTCGCGCATCTGTTAAGCGCTCGGCCTCACTCGCTTGCGCTCGCGAGTGCTGAGGTAATTTAGTGGATTCAAGCGGTAAATGCAAGAGAAATGTGAGAAAATCGTTATTTCTCTCCATCGAGGATTGAAATAACGATTTTCATTTTTTAGTCTTCTCTTGTGTCAATTGCTTCACCAGCCATTTTCTTTCTGAAAGTGGCACCGGCTGGGATGAGACGTCCAATAATAACGTTCTCTTTGAGACCTTCAAGGTTGTCGATTCTTCGAGTTGTTGAAGCTTCAACAAGTACGCGAATGGTTTCTTGGAAGGATGCTGCGGATAGCCAAGAACGGGTGTAAAGAGCGATTCTTGTAAGACCCAAGAGCAGTCGTTCATATTCAATCTTTTTGCCTTTTTCGTAGGTTTCGTTTTCTTCAATTACAGTTTGATATGAAACGATTTCACCTGGTAAGAATGTTGAGTCGCCTGGTTCAACTACTCGTACTTTGGAGAACATTTGTCTTGTAATGATTTCAATGTGTTTATCATTAATGGTTTGACCTTGTGATGCGTAAATTCGCTGTACCTCCGACATAATGTACTTTTGAGTTGTATAGAAGTCGGTCAGTTCCATAAGGCGGCGGAGATTGAGGTGACCTGAAGTAAGTGGGGTTCCTTTTTTGACTGTGTCGCCGTTTTTGACAAGTATGCTTTTACCAGGATCCACTTTATATTCATGTTGCTCGCCGGCTTCTTGGACAACGATTTCTTTCTTTCCAGATTTGACAACAATTCCGTCCATTTTTGCACGTATTTTTTTGGAACCTTGCTCTGCAAGAACATCTTTTTCTGATATAACGTCGCCTTTTTTGACAAGGACGTCCATACCTTCTTTGACTTCATAAGTGAATTCTTCCAGTTCGGATGGGTTTAGATTTATGATTGTATGATTTCCTTTTCTTGAGATTTTCACTTTTCCGTCAATCTCAGCAAGAGCAGCAGGTTTTTTTGGAGTTCTTGCCTCCAAGAGTTCCTCAACACGAGTCAGACCTTGGGTAATATCTTCACCTTCGGCCACACCTCCCATGTGGAAGGTACGCATAGTAAGCTGAGTTCCCGGCTCACCAATGGATTGTGCGGCAATAATTCCCACAGCCGTACCAAGATCCACACTTTTCATGGTTCCAAGGTCACGTCCGTAACATTGTTGGCAAACTCCACTTAGAGTGAGACATGTCATTACCGAACGAACATGCATTTCGTTAATATCATTTTCCTTGATTATTTTAAGCGCTGCTTTGTCCACTTCGTCACCTTTTTTGAGAATCTTTTTGCCTTTTTTATCAAAAATATCTTCACCTATTGTGCGGCCGAAAATACGGTTTTCAAATGCTTCACCGATTTCATCTGATTCTTTACGTGTGATGATGTGATTTTGCTTACTACCACAGTCTTCTTCTTTAATGATAATGTCTTGAACTGCATCCACAAGACGGCGAGTGAGGTAACCGGCTTCAGCGGTTTTAAGAGCCGTGTCGGATTTACCTTTACGTACTCCATGAGTGGCAATAAAGTATTCAAGAATTGAGAATCCTTCTTTCAGGTTGGATTTGATTGGCAGTTCAATGGTGCGACCAGCTGGATTTGCAACCAGTCCTTTCATTCCACACATCTGAGTAATTTGTCCCCAGTTACCACGAGCGCCTGAGTCAATTTGGTAGAAAATGTCGTTTTCCGGTCGGAAGTTTTCAACCATGGCGCTCGTTACATCAGACTTGGTTTGTGACCAAATTTTGATGGCTTGTCGGTAGCGCTCTTCTTCTGAAACGAAACCTTTTTGGTAAAGTTCTAAGACTTTATTTACAGTTTCTTGCGCTTCATTAACCGCTTTTTCTTTGCTGTCTGGGATTTCCATGTCTGATGCAGAGATTGAAATTCCTGACTTTGTAGCGTATTTGAAGCCCATTTCTTTAAGGTCGTCACAAACTTTTGAGGCTACGTCTGAACCGCATTTTTCAAAACAGTTCGCAACAAGTTCGGAAAGATCTTTTTTTGTAAATTGCTTGTTTTGGTAGCCAATTTCTTCAGGAACAACTTGGTTGAAAATTACGCGACCGATTGATGTTTCAATGAATTCACCATTCATTCTTACTTTTACAAGTGCTTGGAGATGAACTTCACCGTATTCATTAGCTAAAATTGCTTCTTCAGCTGATCCGAATGCTTTCCCTTCTCCCTTTTTACCTTTGTTGATACGGGTCAAAAAGTAACAACCAAGTACCATATCCTGGGTTGGTACGGTAATAGGTTCTCCAGCAGAAGGTTTTAGGAGATTGCGGTTTGAAGCCATGAGTTCGTGAGCTTCACGTTGAGCAGTTCCTGAAAGAGGAATATGAACGGCCATTTGGTCACCGTCGAAGTCGGCGTTGAATGCACTACAAACGAGTGGGTGAATTTGAATGGCCTTACCTTCAATAAGAACCGGTTGGAAAGCTTGGATACCAAGCCTGTGAAGTGTTGGAGCACGATTCAAAAGCACGTGACGTTCTCTTGTAATTTCTTCCAAAATATCCCAAATGACTTTTTCATTGTGAATAATCATTCGTTCCGCGTTTTTGATGTTGTGCGCGTAACCGTCAGTAATAAGTTTTCCAATTACGAATGGTTTGAAAAGTTCCAAAGCCATAGTTTTTGGAAGTCCACATTGATTTAGCTTAAGGTTTGGACCTACCACAATAACGCTACGACCTGAGTAGTCTACACGTTTACCAAGAAGGTTTTGACGGAAGCGTCCCTGCTTACCTTTGAGCATGTCTGATAGTGAACGAAGTTTTCGTTTGTCTCCTGAGTTGAACACGGTTTTTCCTTGTCGGGCAGAATTGTTTAGAAGAGTGTCAACCGCTTCCTGAAGCATACGTTTTTCATTTCTACAAATAACTTCCGGAGCACCAATCATGATAAGTCTCTTTAGTCGATTGTTACGGTTGATAACTCGTCTGTAGAGGTCGTTTAAGTCTGATGCTGCGAATCGACCTCCGTCTAGTTGTACCATTGGACGGAGATCCGGTGGAATTACAGGGATTGTTTCCAAAATCATCCATTCCGGTTTGATGTCTGATTTTGTGAGAGAACCAATTAGTTTGATTCGTTTCACCAGTTTTGTTCGTTTTTGACCTTTGGCTTTTTCAAGATCTGCTTCCAATTCCTCAATTTCCTTATCCAGATCCATGTTTTCAATGATTTTTCTGAGTGATTCCGCACCTGTTCCGGCTTTAAAGACGTGACCAAATTTCATGGACATATCACGGTAGTCGATTTCAGAAAGAACTTTTCCGCGTTCCAAAGTTTTTAGGTCTTCTTTTGCTTGTTCGTGTTGCAGAACGAGTTCTTCAACTTTCATGGCTTGTTCTCTTTCTACGTGTTTTGCATCTTCTGCACCGGCTTTTTTACGCATTTCATATTCGCGGATAATTTCTGATTTGTACTGCGTAAATTCATCGTCCAGTTGACCCAATGCTTTTTCTTTAGCTTCTTCGTCGATTTCTGTGATTATGTATGCTGCAAAGTAAACAACCTGCTCAAGCGTTTTTACAGGAAGATTTAAGAGCAATCCAATACGAGAAGGTGTTGATCTTAAAAACCAAATGTGACTCACCGGTACCGCCAGGCTGATGTGTCCCATTCTAGTTCGCCTTACAATGCTGCGTGTAACTTCGACACCACAACGTTCACAAATGACTCCTTTGTAACGAATTCTTTTGTATTTTCCACAGGCACATTCCCAGTTTTTTGTTGGACCAAAAATGCGTTCGCAGAAAAGTCCATCACGCTCCGGTTTTTGAGTGCGGTAGTTGATGGTTTCAGGTTTTTTGACTTCACCGTATGACCATGAAAGGATCTGGTCGGGGGAGGCGACTGCGATGGCAATTGCATCAAACAGTTTAGGCGGTGTTTTGCTTGAGTTAGGCATAAAGCTTAATAAAGAGGTTAAATGAAGTTATATAGTTGTCCAATGAAGATTAGGTAAATGAGCCCATAAAGAGCGCCTTCAAAGGAGAAAATTTTGCGTTCGATGCCTGAAAAGGCAAAGAGAATTGTTGCAATGATCAAAAATGGCACTGCAATGTTAATGATAGAACTCTGAACGTAAAGCGGACTAATAAACGAAGGAATTGCCATCACGATTGTTGCATTGAAAATGTTTGAACCAATAATGTTTCCAACAACGAGCTCGAAATTTTTCTTTTTAATGGCTTTGTATGAAACGAAAAGTTCCGGAAGGGAAGTCCCAATAGCTATTGTGGAAACGGCGATTGCAGCACTTGCTATGTTTAAAATTGAAGAAATTTCAGTTACGGCTTTCACTGTGTAGTCCGCACCCAGAAAAATACCCACACAACTAAGCACTATTACCAAGAAAATTTTAGGAGATGGTTTTTCCTTTTTTTCCATGGTGTGTTTAGCCATTTCAGAAAATTTTTCTTTTGTTGAATTGTGTTCGTTATAATTGTAGATAACGTAAATGCCATAGGTTAGCAGCATAATTATTCCCTCTAAAAAGGTGAATTGTCCGTCCCAGAGGGTTGTAATAAGAATTGCAGTTACTCCAATCAGCAAAGGTAAATCGATTTTTATCAGTGATTTTTCCACTGCAATTGTTCCGGCTAAGATTGATGAGAATCCTCCTATAAGAAGTATGTTTGCAATATTTGAACCAACCACATTAGCAGAGACTATTGCAGTTTCATCTCGTAGAGTTGCAATTATTGATGTCATGAGTTCCGGCAGGGAAGTTCCAAGAGCAATTATTGTTACCCCAATTATAAATTGAGGTACGTTGAGTATTTTCCCTAATTTCTCAGAATATTCCGTGAAGAAATCCGCTGATTTAATGAGCACAAAGAGTGCAAGTGCGAATACCAGGAACCATTTAACGAGTTCAAGAGTCATATTAAAGAGTTATTTTTCTTCCTCTAAGTTGAGGTCTTCTTCAAAATCATCCGGAAAGTCAACTTCTTTAAATTCTGCATCTTCATCTTCATTTGCATCTTCGTCCGGGTGTGCAATGAGCTCAATTCCCGCTTCTACTTCTTCACCGTCTTCGGTAACGGCGTGAGAAGATTCAACAACAACGTCATCCTCTTCTTGTTCCACGTATTCTTCTTCTTCATCCACCTCTTCATCCGTGATTTGAAGAAGGTCTACATTAAGACATAGAGATTGAAGCTCTTTGACAAGCACGTTGAAGGATTCCGGAGTTCGCGGTTTGCGGATGGATTCGCCTTTGATGATTGATTCGTAGGCTTTTGCGCGACCGTAAACGTCGTCGGATTTGATTGTAAGCATTTCCTGGAGCGAATGAGCAGCACCGTATGCTTCCAAAGCCCACACCTCCATTTCTCCGAAACGCTGTCCTCCATGTTGAGCTTTACCTCCCAGAGGTTGTTGAGTCACAAGTGAGTATGGACCAACGCTGCGAGCATGAATCTTGTCTTCAACCAAGTGAAGCAGTTTCAGAATATAAGTGATTCCCACTGTTGTTTTGTGGTCGAATGGTTCGCCAGTCTTTCCGTCAAAAAGCTGAATTTTACCTTCAGTTGGTAGTCCAGCTTTCTCAAGAAGTTGATTAACTTGATCATTTGTGATTCCGTTTAGAGCCGGAGTGGCAACATACATGCCAAGTTCCTTAGCGGCCCATCCAACGTGAGTTTCCAAAATCTGTCCAATGTTCATACGACTGGACACACCGAGTGGATTTAAAATGATGTCTATTGAGCGGCCGTCTGGCAAGTATGGCATGTCCTCTTCAGGCACAATAATTGAAACCACACCTTTGTTACCGTGGCGTCCCGCTACTTTGTCACCAACTGAGATTCTTCTTGTTTGTGCGACTGAAACGCGGATTTGTTTGATGACTCCGTTTGGAAGTTCGTCTCCGGCTTCGCGACTGAAAATTTGTACGTTAACAACTTTTCCACCTTCTCCACCCGGTAGGCGAAGTGAGGTATCTTTAACGTCACGTGCTTTGTCACCGAAAATTGCTCGGAGTAGGCGTTCTTCTGCAGTAAGTTCCGTTTCACCTTTTGGTGTGATTTTACCAACAAGAATGTCGCCTTCACGGACGGAGGCACCTATTCTTACTATTCCCATTTCATCCAGGTCTTTGAGGCGAGCCTCACCGACGTTTGGAATGTCACGAGTTACGATTTCCGGTCCGAGTTTGGTGTCGCGGACGTCAATTGTAAAGTCTTCAATGTGAATTGAGCTGAAACGGTCTGTTTTAACAAGCTTTGAAGAAATAATTACGGCATCTTCAAAGTTGTAACCTTGCCAAGTCATGTATGCCACAAGAAGGTTTTGGCCAAGACCAAGATCTCCTTTTTCTGTAGATGCTCCGTCGGCTAGGATGTCCCCTTTCTTTATTTTTTGTCCACTTTCACAGAGTGGCCGTTGGTGGAAACAGGTTCCTTGGTTTGTTCTTTTGTAAATGTTGAGGTCGTATGTTTCTTTGCGACCTGAGTCGTAAATTACGTCAATGTGTGAACCGTCTACAAAGGCTACGGTTCCGTTTTCTTCTGCTATTACGACTTGACCTGAGTGCTGCCCGGCAACCGCTTCCATGCCGGTTCCAACAATTGGAGCTTCCGGTAGGAGTAGAGGTACGGCCTGGCGTTGCATGTTTGATCCCATGGATGCACGAGTGTTGTCGTCGTGTTCCAAGAACGGGATGAGCGAGGTTGTAAGTGAGATAATTTGCTGAGGAGAGACGTCAACGTGTGTTAAGTCTATGTTTTGCGCACTGACCGGTTCATTGTTGAAGCGGGCTGCAACTGAGTCCTCAATAAGTTCGTCGTTTTTCTTGTTGATTACTGAATTACCTTGAGCGAATACGAAATTTTCTTCGTCTTCTGCATCAAAATATTCAACTTTTTTACCAAGGAAAGCGTAGACCGGAACTTCTGTGAGCTCTTTGACTTTTTTGATTTCTTTTGCGGTTTTTTCGTCAATAACTTCACCTTTTTTAATAATGATTTTTCTTGATCCGCTTTCGTGGATGTCTTCACCGGCTTTGTGGCCGACAGATGCTAAACCATCATTTTTTACTTTGTTGTGAAGTTCACGGAATGGGGTTTCAATGAAACCGTACTTGTTGACTTTTGCATGTGAAGCTAAATGTACAACAAGACCAATGTTTGGTCCTTCCGGTGTAGCAATTGGACAAATGCGGCCGTAGTGAGAAGCATGCACGTCACGAACTTCAAAAGAGGCACGTTCACGTGAAAGACCTCCAGGTCCCATTGCGGAGAGACGGCGCTTATGCGCAAGTTCCGCAAGCGGGTTGGTTTGGTCCATGAATTGTGAAAGCTGCGACGAAGCGAAGAATTCACGTAGTGCGGCTGTAATTGGTCTTGAGTTGATAAGTTGAGTTGGGGTCACTGTGTCCAGTTCAAGAACTGTCATGCGGTCTTTTGCAATACGATCAGTACGTAGAAGACCCATGCGGAATTTGTTTTGAACAAGTTCTCCAACTGCGCGGATGCGGCGGTTTGAAAGATGGTCAATGTCATCCGGCATTGCGTCGCCATTGTTGAGGCGAATGAGGTGCTTAAGAATGAGTACAAAATCATCAACTTGGAAGGTGTGGTTTTTGCGTTCGTTCTTGATGTTTAAGTTGAATCTACGGTTGATTTTGTAGCGAGCTACCGGTCCCATGTCATATTTTCTGTAGTCGAAGAACATTGAGTGGATAAGCGCCTTGGCGTTTTCCGGTGTTGCAAGGTCTCCCGGTCTGATCTTTTTGTAAATTGATTTGTAAGCTTCGTCGATAGTTTTTGCGCTATCTTTTTCCAGTGTAAATAATATGTAGTCTTTTATTGGGTCTTGGATGTCATCTTGGAATAGATCCATGATTTTTTTGTCTGTGTCGAAGCCGAATACGCGGAGTAGGGAAGTTACTGGAATTTTTCGTTTTCTGTCTATTTTCACTGTTATAACTCCTTTTTTGTCAGTTTCAATTTCAAGCCATGCACCGCGTTTTGGGATAATTTTTGCATTACACATTCCCGGTGCGGTAGGATTTGTTGAAAAGAAAACACCTGGCGATCTTACGATTTGTGAAACGACAACACGTTCAATGCCATTTACAATGAAAGAACCGGTTGGTGTCATTAAAGGAATTGGACCAAGGAAAACATCCTGCTCTTTAATTTCACCGCTTTCTTTATTAATAAGCTGTACGTGAACTTTGAGAGGAGCTTCAAAAGTCAGGTTTTTGGTTTTACATTCTTTTGGCGAATATTTAATTTCACCAAGCGAGTGTTCCAAAAAATGAAGTTCCAATTTTTTGCCGGAGAAATCCGTGATTGGAGAAATTTCTTGGAGAAGTTCTCGGATGCCTTCGTCTAAAAACCATTTATAGGAATTGGTTTGGACTTCAATTAGGTCCGGAAGGTCTACTTGATTTGAGGTGTCGACAAAAAACTCTCTTTTGATAGGTTCAGTTGGTCGACCCTGCTTTGTGCCTGTTTTTGTGGGCATAGGGTATGAACGTGTTAAAGGATGGAAAGCAATTCGGCATTGTTGCGCCTTCGGCGCGTTAGCCTCGGCCTTTTGTAGGGGCCTCGGCCACACTCGCTTTTGCTCGTGTGTGCCATGCTCTCTCCTCTCAACACAGTCTAAACCCGAGAGCTAATCGCGCGTGATTATACTCCCGCATCAAAAAAAGTCAAACAAATTTATTTTGGTGTGAAGAGCTCTGCGTCCGGATTTCTTTGGAGTGCGGAAGTGCTGTTGTCAGTATCACAGTTTTTTAAATTGAGTGCTAATGCTGTTCCGAGTACAACTATTCCAGTTAAAATCGCAATGGCCTCAGTGTCTTTTTTGTCAGTTTCTTTTTTGGCGTTTGGGTCGAGGGGTAAGCCACTGAAAGTTCGCATTTCCATGTCACTTTCGGATTTCATATTTTGTGGTTAAGAGGGGTGATTTTAATTGTGTTTTCTATGGTCGTCAAGAAATTGGGTTTTTATAATATTGACTTTCTTTACAGAGGCGAATAAGATCGTTTCGTTCTTTAGGAGAATTATGCAAAAAGCTAGTTACAATCAGGTTCAGGTGCTTGCAGCGCCAATGATGGCTGGTTCTTCGCAAATTCTGCTAATTAGCATTATTCTACTCGTGATTTTGTCGCGGGGCTTTCTGATGTGATGTAGGTCGAAAATCGCAAAAAAGAAAGCCTGGCTCAAAAGCGAGGTTTTTTTAGATTCATTAACCAATTATAACATGTTAAAAACAAGAAATACTTTAGATGATTTCTACGACGATCCGACAACCGAGGAGACAACTTATTATCCGCAAGTTTGTGAGGCTGATGAAGCCAGGGTCAATGCTCATAGTGCAAGAGTGGAAAGAGTAGACAATGGTGCCGGTCGGGTTGATACAAGCTCTGTGGCTCCAGGATCATCAGAGGTCGATAGATTTAGAGAGGAGAGATCAGCATTATTGAAGGGACGCTATACTAGGTGGTAATTTAATTTATTAATTATTTATTAAATATGACAGAACATCTTGAAGATCATGATAGGGAAGTAGCTCCTTACCTTGGACGGGAAGATACAGTAGAGGTTTTAGAAAAACCTGTTCATGAAGTAAGTGGTGAAGTTCAAAAAAAAGTTGGAGCTGCTGTTAGTGAAGGGGTTCTCACACAAAGTTATAGAATTACTCACGCTACATTAACGCCAAAAAAATAATCATGATTAAAATAAATTTTCCCGGCTTAGCTGACGAGCTTCCGGGATTTTTTTTGCCCTTCTGTAAAAAGCATTCAACAAGAAAAACTTCGTCTTTTCTTGCAAGACTTCGTCATGGCTCTTCAACGTATCTAATTTGATGCCCTTTCATCGCCCTTCCTTGTCTTGCAAAGAAAATTCATATGTTTTTCATTGCCTCAGCTTTTTTTAAGAAGGGCCTTTGCTTAGTTTTTCTTTGCCGCCCATGTAAGGTCTTAGCACTTCCGGGATTGTAATTGTTCCGTCTTGGTTTTGGTGAACTTCAAGAAGTGCAATAAGTACACGCGGAGAGGCAATACAAGTGTTGTTCAAAGTGTGGACAAATTGAGTTTTGCCATTTTTGTCTTTGTAGCGCATGTTAAGACGACGAGATTGGAAGTCCAAAAAAGTTGAGCAAGAGTGGGTTTCACCGTAGTTTTTGCGGGAAGGCATCCATGATTCAATGTCGTTTTTGTAGTATTGACCTTGGCCCATGTCACCGGAGCAGACAGCAACCACGCGGTATGGGAGGTGCAGGTCTTGTAGGACTTCTTCAGCGTTTTTTAGGATCATTTGGTGCATTTTGGTGCTTTCTTCGAGGTCGTTTTTGCAGAGAATGACTTGTTCGACTTTTTGGAATTGGTGGACGCGGTAGAGACCGGATGTGTCTTTGCCGTAGGTGCCGGCTTCACGACGGAAGCAAGCGCTGATACCTGCGTAAAGGAGGGGAAGGTCTTTTTCTTCAAGGATTTCGCCGCTGTGGTATGAGGTCACGGAGACTTCAGAGGTTCCAATTAGGAATTTCTCGTCACTTTCAAGGTGCTGTTCACCGGGGCGCATGACACCTACAGCGTAAGCCTGTTCTTCTCCGCCGGGAAAGTAGCTGGTGCCGACCATTGCGTCCTCATTAACGAGGAGAGGTGGTATGAAAGCGGTGAAGCCCTTCGCGGCCAGTTTGTGGAGTGTGAAGTTTAGAACGGCTAGTTCCAGGAGGGCGCCGTCACCTTTGAGGAAGTAGTTGCGGCTGCCTGCAATTTTTACTCCGCGCTCTATGTCTATTATGTCTAGGTCTTTGCCGAGTTCTTCGTGACTTTTGGGTTCAAATTTGAAATTTGGGAGCTCGCCGACTTTGTAAAGTTCAACGTTTTCCGTGTCGTCTTTGCCCTCCGGGACGTCTGGTGAAATTTGGCCGGGTGCGGTGAGTAGTAAGTTTTTCCATTCGGTTTCCGTTTGGCGCAGCTCTTCCGTGGCTTGTTTCTCTTCATCACTTTTTTCTTTCATTTTTGAGATTGCTTGTTGTTTTTTGTCGCCTTGGAGGTTTGAGATTTTTTCATTGGCTGCGTTTTTTTCTGCGCGAATTTCATCAACTTGGGTTTGGAGGGTGCGGCGTTTTTCGTCCAGCTGAATAAAAAGGTCTACGTCAAAGCTGATACGTTTTTTGCGAGCAGCTTCTTTGACGGCGTCAGGGTTTTGGATTATGAATTTGGGGTCAATCATGGTTTTTGTATGCGAATAATGCGATCCGGATGATACCTGATAAAGGGGAAGTAAGGCAAATTGCAAAAAAAAGGACCCTCACCTCCACGCCAGGATGAGGGCCCTTGACCGTTAAACCGTTTTATTAGTCTTTGGCTTCTTCGCCTTCAATTGTTTCGCCTTGGTCTTCGTCTTTTTTGTCCTTTTCGTAAACGCGAACGTCCGGGTCTTCTTCTTTTGCCGGTGCGTCTGTGGTTGCGTCGGGTTGCTGATACATTGCGGCTCCGACTTTTTGAATTTCCTGGGAGAGCTCTTCAGTTTTTTGTTTGACTTCATCCAGGTCCGCTTCTTTGTTTTCAAGAAGTTCTTTTAGGGCTTTTAGTTTTTCTTCAACCGGGGCTTTTACTTCCGGAGTTACGCGGTCCCCGGCGTCTTTGAGGGTTCTTTCCGTTTGGGTGACCAGGCTTTCTGCTTGAATACGAATTTCAACGCTTTCTTTCTTTTTCTTGTCTTCCTCCGCGTGAAGTTCGGCTTCTTTGCGCAGCTTTTCAACTTCTTCGTCCGAAAGTCCGCCGGAACCGGTGATTGTTATGTGTTGTTCTTTGCCGGTGCCTTTGTCTTTGGCTTTTACGTTGAGGATTCCGTTTGCGTCAATGTCAAAGGTGACTTCAATTTGAGGCACGCCGCGAGGTGCGGGTGGGATTCCGTCAAGTTGGAAATTTCCAAGAAGTTTGTTGTCCATTGCCATTGGGCGTTCGCCTTGGAAGACTTTTACGTCAACCGAGGGTTGGCTGTCCGCTGCGGTTGAGAAAACTTGTGATTTTGAGGTTGGAATTGTGGTGTTTCGGTCGATCAAAGGTGTCATAACTCCGCCGAGTGTCTCGATTCCTAGAGTGAGTGGGGTTACGTCCAAAAGGAGAATGTCTTTGACATCGCCTTGGAGAACTCCTGCTTGAAGGGCGGCGCCAAGAGCAACCACTTCATCCGGGTTGATTCCACGGTGAGGTTCCTTGCCAAATATTTCCTTAACTTTGGTTTGAACAGCCGGCATGCGGGTCATTCCGCCAACCAAAACGACTTCGTCAATGTCACTCATGTAAACTTTTGCGTCGTCGATGGCTTGTTTGCAGGGTTTGACTGTTTTTTCAATTAAGTCTGCGGAGAGGTCTTCCAGTTTTGCGCGGGAAAGTTTTATTACCAAATGTTTTGGTCCGTTTTTGTCCGCGGTTATGAAGGGAAGGTTGATTTCCGTTTCATGCTGGGAAGAAAGTTCAATCTTGGCTTTTTCAGCGGCTTCTTTGAGACGTTGAAGGGCAACTTTATCTTCATTCAGGTCAATTCCTTCTGTTTTTTTGAATTCCGCTACAAGCCAGTCCATTATTTGCATGTCAAAGTCGTCTCCACCAAGTTGTGTGTTTCCGTTTGTTGAAAGAACTTGGAAAACGCCTTCACCCAGTTCCAAAATTGAAATGTCAAAAGTTCCGCCTCCAAGATCAAAAACCGCAATTTTTTTGTCTCCGCCTTGTTTGTCCACGCCATAAGCAAGGGCGGCTGCTGTTGGTTCATTAATAATGCGTTTTACCACAAGTCCGGCAATTTCACCTGCGTCTTTTGTGGCTTGACGTTGCGAGTCGTTAAAGTAAGCCGGAACGGTGATTACGGCTTCTTTTACTTCTTCACCAAGGTATTTTTCCGCGTCAGCTTTTACTTTTTGTAGGACCATGGCCGAGATTTCAGCGGGTCTTCTCTCTTTTCCTTCCAAAATAATTTCAACTTCGCCGGATTTGCCTTTTACACATTTGAAGGGCATGCGTTTGATGTCCTCTTGAGATTCGGAAAATTGGCGACCAATGAAGCGTTTTGAAGAAAAAATGGTGTTGTCCTTGTTCATTGTGGCCTGGCGTTTTGCCGCGACCCCCACAAGACGTTCACCATCTTTTACTGCGACGATGGATGGGGTGGTTCTGTGGCCTTCCGAATTTGAAATTACGGTTGGCTCACCGCCTTCCATTACAGCAAAACATGTGTTTGTAGTTCCGAGGTCGATTCCTATGATTTTTCCCATGTTTATTAGGTTAGATTTAGCACTCTCAAAGGTGCAGTGCTAATTATAGCGAGGGGTGAATAGGGATGCAAGGGAAATTTTTTGATGGTTGACAAAAATGACGTAGGATGTTATTTGATAGATAGATTCATAAATATTTCATGGCAAAAGAAACATTTGGGCGGGAACGGGGTACTTATCAAGACTTGGCTTATGATGCCGAAGGGAATTTTCGTGGGGATGCTTACAGAATGCTAGGAATTTCTGAAGATGCAGGACTTGATGAGATTGAAAAAGCATGGAGAAAAGCTGCAAAGCTTTATCATACGGATAGACCAAATGGAAACGAAGAAAAATTTAATTTGGCATGGAATTTTTATAAAATTTTGAAAGACCCATATTTGCGTGCTCAATATGATCAGGATAGAAGGGCAAAAAAACGGTGTGATTCCTTTAGAGAAGGGAAATATGCACCCTCACCTTATAGGAGAACTGAAGGACCTTCACTTGATGAAAGGTTGGAGGCTGCTTTGAGTGAACTTAGAGAAGTGATTCGGCTGAAGGCGGAGGAGGTGATTCGGTCTTTGAAGGCTAATTTGCATGGAGGAATGCCAATAGAAGATTTGGGATCATTGGCAATTGTGGGTGTGGGTGCGTTTGGAGCAATGGGGTTAGTTGCGGGTGGGGGTGTTATGCTTTCTGAACTTTCTCCTGAGTCAGGAAATACGTTTGAGGATAATTTGTCACCAATTGAGAGGAGAATTTGTGGGAATGGCGTTCGAGGCAATTATAGACTTGTTTCCGGACAGGATGTGTTAAAAGAGAGAAAGGGGGATGCTCTTGCATTGATTCAGGAAGTAGACGGAGATGTTTTGGCGGGTTTTTCTAAGCGAATTGACCTTTCTTGTTTCCAAGGAGGTAGAATGCCCAGGTTTATGGCTGCTGAAAGGCCGGAGTATAAAGATGAAGTGGTTTTTGTTTTGCCTGATGGGACTAATGCCAAATACCATTTTGATGGGTATGGTATTGATGAGTCGGACTGGTTTCGACCCAATTATGAGATGCATTTTGGAAGTTCATCAGCAAAGCTGGAATTTCCGGATTTAAGTGGACAAGGGATTGAATGTCATTTGCATAATGGCCGTATTAGAGCGGGGTGTGCAACTGATGTGGCTCAGGCAATGAAAGCTTACTAACTAAAAAAATTCCAATATTGCTGACTTGACAGATCAAAACAGGAAACCGAGAAAAATCAAGCGGTCTACAGGGTAAAATTGGTCACGTGACCAATTCATTACCTGTAAAATCTCACGCCACCTTATAATTGAGCCAATAATATTATTTTCACCAGGTTGTGAAAACTGGGATATTTATAGTCACAAAAGCTTGACAAATACGCTGAATTAGTCTAGAATGAGCGCTCTTAAAGTTTTCTTCATGAGCTTGCCAGAATCTTCAGAAGGAGAGTCTTTGTATCCTGAATCAATTCAGAGGTTTGTGGATGAATTTTTTAGCTTGTATGATGTAATGCCAAGAGGTCAATATATTGATGCAAATCAGTGGGTCACCAAAGATTCTTTTGTTAGAAATGATGGTTCCGTTCAGTTTTATTTGATGATAAATAGGGCAGATCAGTTGACGGATGGAGAAATTTTATATTTAGGTGTTTGTTTAGGAAGAGATGATCGCCATTTACTTAGAATTAGGTTTTATGATCGCATGAATCCTTCCCATTCAGATGATTTGACATATGAGCCGGATAGAATGAAAGATGTAGAGCAAGTTGGTGATTATTTTTGTAGGTATTATGAGCCGGTTTTAAATGAATATTTGAGTAGGTTTAGGACTGGATTATTAAATTAATATTTATGTCAAATCCTTTCGATGATTTTGAAAAACAAGATACAATGGAAACCGCATTGGAGTGTGATGTCACAATAGAAACAAGTTCCATTGATAGTGCAAGAAGTAGTGTTTTGACTCGTTTTACCCGGATTTTTAAAGATATTGGGCTTTTTGCGACTTTTGCAACAGGAATGTCCGTTTGTACGGGGTGTGGGGTGAATGGGAGTGTTCGGGAGGTTTCAAATAATAGAACTGCTATAGCGATTCAAGTGCCGGATCCAGATTGTGATCCCTCAAAGCATGATGAGGTTTCGGATTCGTGTAGAGATTTTTTGTATCCAACTGTTGGTTTTGCGTATGGAGCGGAAGTTGGGACTCCAAGAGAACATTTGGGTTTGGATAATGCAGTGCCTATTGACCCTTTGAGGTTCAAACGGGATGGGGATTTGTATTTGATGTACAAGGCTTTAGCGGTTTTGGAAGATAGGGGAATGGATGATTGGTTGGCTATGAGTCCTTATTTGGGAGTTAGTCCGGAAAGTGTTGCCAGAGCGACTTTTTGGAATGTGCTTGGTTATGATGGAGGAGGAGCTTCAACCGTGGCGGACCAGACCTGTGACATTATGTATTCGTATGATATGCGCGGACTTAAAAAGAAGGCTTCAAGTGCGCTTTGGTGCGGGCCGAGTTTGGCGTTTTGGAATTCTTCCGAAAAGTTGGCGACGCTTTATTTACAACATGTTCAGATTGCACCTAAGGCGAATGGAGTAGAAACTTTCAGACATGAATATTTTGGCGGGGCTGAGTGGACTGAGGCTCGTCAATTGCTTGCAGTTGCCATGATTAAGTATCCTTGGGAACCAATACAAGTTAGGCAGGAGCGAAAAGAGCGTGAAGACAGATGGGGTGAAATTTGCGATAGGGCAAAATATGCGGCTCGGGTGATGTTTAGTGAGGGGGTAATAGATAAGAAAAAATATGATGAGATTTTAGAGTCGATTGATGAGGAGCCAATGCCTTTTACTTATGATGAGGTGAAGGGAAGAGTGAGATCCAATTTACAGGCTCGAGAAGGTTATGATTCACCATCTTTGATGGCTTTTTCAGAGATGCGTGGTGATTTGGGAGATGATTGGAGGGCAAAGGTAGATTCATTTGAGCTAACGGTTGATAGAAACGTTTTGGGAGCTACAAAGATTGCTACGGTGGCTGAACTTAAGAAATTAAGTGAAAAATCTGCAGCATTGACAGGAATTGCAAATGGGCGAGGCGAGATTTTGGGCTTGTATTCCGGGACTTTAAATGGAGCTGATCAGGTTAAACGATGGGTAACGGAGAGGCCGGAACTAAGTCAATCCGGTTCGATTTCAAAGTTGTTTTTGGCTGCGTCTTTGAATGAGGCACGGAAGCTTGGAAATTGGAAGCATGATTGGTTTTATAAGGATTTGGGGCAGTCTTCAAATGATATTTGGAGTGCTGCAAAGTCAGTTGGATTAAATGAAGCTAAAGTTGCTTCTTTGATTTATTGTTACGGAGAGCTCAGGGATACTGAAAGAGGGGCCGCAGAGTCAGCAACGCACGGATGGATTAATATTTCGCCCAAAAGCATGCTGCAGTTTATGTATGAGTCTCAAACGGGAATTCCTATGCCGGAGCCGCACACTGTTAGATCTTATGTTTTAAATGATGGACGAAGGGTTCAAGCTGTACCTGTTTACAGGGAGAATGCAGAGAGATGTGCAAGTTTAGCGTATGCCGGAGGAAAAACTAGTACTTGGACTACAGCGCCGGTTGAATATTCCGGCGGGACGCTACATTCTTTAGAGGGAATTGCGGATTTTGGGAAAACAGGGACGGTTGGAGACTTTGGCAGGGGCTATAATAGAAAGTCACAAGTTGTTGCGGGTGCTCGAGCGTATGATAATACTTTTGTGGTTTATACCGGTTTTGGGCCGGATAATTTGGAGGCGGATAGGAAGCTCGGCTTGTCCGAGCGTGAAGCTATGCCGGTCGCTAAAATGGTTTTGGCGAGCGCTCTTGATAGAAATTGCGAGATGTTGGAGGTTCGAGGTGTGACTGTAGATGAGAGTAAGTGTGAGCCGGTTCGAAAGGTGGAAAAGAGTTCTAGAAAACGGGTGGTTGCTTCAAATCAGCCAAGTGAGCCACCTAAAAGAAGGGCGTCTTTGGGCAATGATTGGAATTTTCCGCCTGAGCCGTATGCGCCGGTGGAGAGGAGAGTGATTGAACGACCAGTTCCTCCGGTTAGGCGCACTGTGGTATCTAGGCCGGAAGTAGTTGAGCCTACGCCAGTTGAAAGAAGGACTGTGCCGGGTGTGATGACTGCCGCACCTGAAACAACGGGAAGTGGGACTTATGAAGCCACGGATAGGTATTTTGGAGGGAGGTTATTTCTTATGAGAGGGAATGGTTGTGAAGCTATGGCGCTCAGTTCAATGGATCAAGGGGTGTATTATGATACGATTTTTAGAGAATTGCTTGAAAAAGGATGCAAGACTTGCATAAGAAAAAGTGGATCAACTTATTCGGTTGATTCAGGGTGTACTCTTACAAAGGTGGCAATGAATGGAAATTAACCTTTGCCAACCTCCACTTTGGCGGCTTTTATGGCTTTGCCTTTAAAGGCGTAACCTTTTTCAAATACTTTGGTGACTTGGCCTTTTTCTCCTTCTCCTTCCATGAGGACTTCATGAAGGTAGGGGTCTGCGGGAATGCCGGTTTCGTCAATTGTTTCCAGGCCCAGGTCCTGGAGGGCGGTGAGGAGGTTTTTTTCCGTAGCCTCTATTCCTTTGATGAATTCGTGGTCTTTGAGGTCGTCGGGGAGGGTGTCAAAAGCGCGAGCAAGGTTGTCTATGGCCGGGAAAATGGCTTGAAGGAGCTGAAGATTGGCGAAAATTTGGATTTCAGCGCGCTCCTCTTCTGTTCGGCGTTTGAAATTTTGAAGATCCGCCATGGCGCGTTTAGCGGTCTCTGTCATTGCGGATAGGTCGTTTTGTAGTTTTGCTATGTCGATTTGTGGGTCTTTTTGATCTTTTGGGTTTGTCATAGTTGATTTGATTGAAGTAGGCCTTTGACTTCGCCGAGTATAGCAAAATTGTAGGCGTAAGGCATGCGTTTTGGGCCGAGTATGCCAATGAAGCCGTCGAATCCGTTGTATTGATAACGGGTGACAATTAGTGAACAGGAGTCGATTCCGGCTAGGATGTCGTTGTCTCCAATTAAGATGCGGGGTTCATTTTCAATTTGAAGTTTTTTGAGGCCGTGAAGGAAGTTTTTGCGTTCTTCTATCACTTCCATTACTTGGCAGGCTTGGAGTGGCTCAGAAAGAAATTCAGGTTGGCGAAGGATTTTAGAGAGGCCCATAAAAAATGTGCGGTCGTTTTCCGGGATTGTGGCAAAAGCCATGTTTGGGCTGGCTTGGGAGAGGAGTGAGACCGCTTCTTGGACGCGTTGTTTTGCAATGGCGGCTTTTTCTTGTTTGCGGAGGGAAGCGAGGGTTTCACGAGCAATGCGACGGGCAACGTCAAAATCAGCGAGTTCGTCCACGTATACGCGGTAGCCTTGGTCCGTTGGGACACGGCCTGCAGATGTGTAGGGTTGGAAAATCAGGCCTTCTTTTTCAAGAGTGGCCATGTCATTTCTGACAGTTGCCGGGCTGACCTTGAAATTGTAGGTAGAAATTATGGTTTGAGAACCGACCGGTTCCGCGGTCTGAATGAAATGTTCAACAATTGCGTTGAAGATCTGGTTTTTTCTGTTTTGGGTCATGGCTTCAATATACCACGTTTAAATCCCTTTTTCACCCATGTACTTGGCAAGTTCAAGACAGCGAACGGAGTAGCCCCATTCGTTGTCATACCAAGCGAAGATTTTGGCGAAATTACCGTCAATTACTTTGGTGCGAGGTGCGGCTACAATTGAAGAGCGAACGTCGCCCTTGAAGTCTAATGATACGAGTGGTAGGTCTTCAACGCCGAGTATGCCTTTAAGTGGGCCGGATGCAGCTTTGCGGAATGAGTCGTTGATTTCTTCCGCAGTGGTGGATTTTTCAAGCTCTACAGTGAGGTCGACGAGGGATACCGTTGGGGTTGGAACGCGAATTGCGAGTCCGTCCATTTTGCCTTTAAGCATTGGGAGTACAAGACCGATAGCTTTTGCTGCTCCGGTTGAAGTTGGGATCATGTTGAGAGCGGCTGCGCGAGTTCTGGCCATGTCTTTGTGGTCGTTATCGGTCAAGTTTTGGTCGTTGGTGTATGAGTGAATTGTGGTCATTAGGCCGCGGGTAATGCCAAAAGTTTCCTGAAGTACTTTGGCGACCGGCGCAAGTCCGTTTGTTGTACAGCTGGCGTTTGAAATTATGTTGTGGTTTGCAGCTTCGTAGACTTCCTCATTTACACCCATTACTATTGTTGCGTCGATTTCATCTTTTGCAGGCGCAGAAATGATTACTTTTTTTGCTCCGGCTTTAATGTGTTTTGAAGCGCCTTCCATGTTCGTGAATGCACCAGTACATTCAATGACAAGGTCAATTCCCAAATCTCCCCATGGTAAGAGCTCTGGGTCGCGGTTTTGTACCAATTTTACTTCTTTACCATCAATAGTAAGTTTGCCGGGTTCGCCTTTGATATCTTGAGGAAGGGTGCCATAATTGGAGTCGTATTTAAGTAGAAAAGCGGCCATTTTAGGGTCGCCAAGGTCATTAACGGCGACAATGTCTATTGTGGGGTGAACTAAATTGGCACGAAAAACAGTGCGGCCAATTCGCCCGAATCCATTGAGTGCTACACGCATTTTGAAGGGGAGTTAAATTTCGCGCAGATTATAGGAAAAAAGTCAGTGCTTAGAAAGGCGAATTGCTTGCATTTCTCTTGCGGGAAAGGCGTCAAGTAGGTTTAGTGCTCCTTTTTGAAGCCAAATGTCTTCTTCTTCAGGTGTGAGGATAACAGGCATGCGGTGGTGAATTTTTTTTAAGAGCGAATTTGGGGAGGTTGTGATGATTGCAAAAGAGTTTTCGCTGCAGATTCCGGCAAAAGAGAATGGTTTTTCATCAGAGAGGGTTATGCGGTAGAGTTTTTTTTCATGCCATTCAAAAAAGGCGGTGACGGGGATTATGCAGCGCTTTGATAGGCCGAATTTTTCACTGACTGTTTCTGCGCGGACATTCGGGACTCTGTTTTTGGACCATTTGGGGAGTAGCCCAAAGGAGAAAAGTTGGATTTTTTGAGGGTCTGAGTTGGTAATTACCGGTGCTGCTTGAGACGGAAAATAGTCGCGGTTTTCTTGGTAGGATAGGCCTTTTTCAAACCAGGCGTTGAATCTGGTTTCAAGGTCTTCTTTGTAGAGCGAAAGGGAAAATCTGCAGCACATGGTGGTATTTTAGATGGTTTTTGGGGCGGAGAATACTTGTCAGAAGAATGGAAATGTGTTAGAATGTGGGGATTTAATAAATAATTATGAACCACAATACTGATCAACCTGGAGGATATGAAATGCCGGAAATGCCTGATCTTGGGATTGGGGAGAAAATTGAAGGTGCCCGCAAGGAATTGCAGGATTTGGCGGAAAAAGGCCAAAAATATCCTGAAGATTTTAAGCAATATATTGAAAATAAATGGAAAAATGCGGGGAAGGATTTACCGGATTTCAGGTCTGCTATAACAAAAGTTGATACCATGAATAGGGATTTTGATAATAAATTGACGGGAATTTATGAAAAATATACCGGTGCGGATGTGGAAAGAAGTGAAAAAGAAAAAGGTATTAAGGAAACTATAAAAAATGGCAATGAAATGCTTGAGGTTCTTGCCGGTTATATAAATGGAGGGGATGATGTTGTGCCGGGGACGGGGCGCACTTTTAATCAGATTACTGATGAATTTTCCGGTAAAGTGGCAGACGTTCAGCGCGATCCAAGTGAGAAAAATCAAGAAAGACTAAGGATTATAGCTAAAAGGTTGGAGGGGTATTATACAAATATTAAGGCGAAAGGTTTGAAAAAAGTGGCTTCTGAGGGGGCTTCTGAGCCAGAAGTAGTTAGTGAGGAGGAGTCTTCAAATAATTTGAGCAATGTGAAATCCGGAAGGCAGCTTGTTGAAAATCCCGAGCCTGGAAGACTTAAGGAGAAATTTTCCGTTCAATTTAAGGATGCGGAACAAGCGAGGGCAACCAAGATTCAAGATTTGGTGGATGATCCAACGTCAACGCCTGTTGCAACTTCAAGTAAGTATCCCGGTATGGAATTTTCTTGGGATGCCGAGAAGGGTTCTTATTATTCAAATTCCGGGCAAAGATTGGATGTTAATCAAGCAGATGTTATTTCACTTTATGCGCCGGGTGGGGGAGAAAAGCTGGTTCGGAAATCTGAAGTTTTGCTGCCAGTTTTGAGGCAATTGGATGCTTGGGGTATGAATTATGACCCGAGGAATAAGCAAATTGTTGTGAAAAATCCATTTTTTGCTGGAGCGAAAGCCGATGTTTATATGAAAAAAGGTGATGTTGTTATGGATTTAAGCAAAGTTAAGGACTTGAATGTTGGGATTTATGGGGACAACATGGTTGTTCGTGCAGATGGAAAAGTCAGCAATTATAAATTCGATTCCAGGGATTCATTTTTAGCGGATTTGGGAAAGATTGAAGGAGACGAATTGCCTTATACCGCAGTCTAGTTTGTGGTAATATGGGTTTAGAGGCAGTCTAACCCAATTATTATGAACACAAACGGAGGAAATTCGCATCAAGGTGATGAGGAGGAATTGGAGGTGCAGAATGATGGTGAAGTGGTTGATTTGGCTGAAGAAAAAGCAAAAAGGGACGAATTGGAGCATGAAGTTACTGAGCATGGCGGGCCTGTCGGGGAGGAGCGTGAAGAGATTGAGGCTATTTGTATGATGGTTGATCAACATGAGCTTGACCCGGCAAAACGAGAGGCTTTGAAAAAAGAAATTATGGAAAGGCTTGCGACTGCAAGAAATTCTGAACAAAGGGTAAGGATTTTTGCTACGATTGCTGATGTTTGCGGAGTTGATGCCATTATTGGCTTTTTTGTTCCGGAAGGTGGGGATGTTGCTTCAGCAGTTGCTTCAAGTGCGTATCTTTTGGCTGAAGCGAATTGGTCAGGTATGGAGTGGAAAGGTCAGGCAAAAATTCTTGCGTATCAGGTTGTGGATATGACGCTTGGTTTGGTTCCTGTTGTGGGTGATGTTGCGGATGTTTTCTTTATGGCGAACAAATTGAGTGAGTCGGAATTCAAGAAGAATACTGAAAAACTTGTTCAGGAAGCGCGGGATGCAGGTGTTCCTGATGAAGAAATTCAGGAAATATTGGAAAGGGGTGAGACGCTTAGAAAAACGTTTAATGTTGCCGGAAAAGCTGTGAAGATTGCTCAGACAGTTCGAGGGAAGGGTGGTGAGGATGTTCAAGAAGCGGTTTCATGATGAAAGAACAGATACAAGAAGCGGTTAAAGCTTTGCATGAAGGAAAAGTTGTGGCGCATCCCACGGAAACTTGTTATGGATTGGCTGCGGATATTTTTCAGGTTGGTGCTATTAAGCGGCTTTATTCACTTAAAAAGATGAAGAAGGAGAAGCCTGTGAGTATTTTGGTGCGGGATTTGAGGGAAGCGGAGGCTTATGGTGAGTTTTCAGAGAAAGCGCGTGAGTTGGCTAAGGAATATTGGCCCGGGCCGTTAACTTTGGTGGTGCCCAGAAAAAAAAGTTTGCCTTTGTGGCTGAATTACGGGAATGATTTTGTTGGTTTCAGGGTTAGTTCAAACAAAAAAACGCGGCAGCTTGTTGTGGCTTTTGGTGGGCCTTTAACTACAACAAGTGCGAATTTGAGTGGGCAGATTCATGTTTACAAGGTTCAGGATTTTTTGGATCAGGGTTTAGTGCCGGATTATATTCTTGACGGTGGGCAAATTGGTGAGACAGCGCCATCGACAATTTTGAAAGTGGTGGGGGAGGAAGTACAGATTTTAAGACAGGGGCCTATCTAAAAAGAAAGAGAAGAAAATCCGTACCGAAAGTTATGAAAACAGCGGTCATTGTTGCGCCGAGAGCAATTATTGGGATTCCATGGGAACTTTTTACGTTGAAAAGATAGGCAATCAAAGTGCCGGTCCAAACTCCGCTGCCGGGGAGAGGGATTGCAACAAAAACCAGTAAGGCTATGAGTCCAAGTTCATGCATTTTTTTTGAATGTTTCGTACGAGTTCTGTGAAATAACCATTCAAAAAATTGATCCATTGTTTTGCTGCGAGATCTGAGAAAAATTGTAACCGGGTCCAATAGGAAATACAGTATGATTGTGATTGTGACCGTTCCGGCTAAGGAGAAAAAGAAAGCGCCCCAAGTGCTCATTTTCAGTACTGTCATGGCAAAAGGAATTGATGTACGAAGTTCTCCAATGGGGGCCATTGCGAGAAGATAAGTTACAATTTCAGGTGGAAGTGTTTTAATATATTCCAGAAAATTCATGATTCAAACTTTAGCACCTGTTTTTGTTTTGAGACAATCGAATATTTTTTAAGTGAGGAAGTGCTCACCACGAGATCTTGTATTG
>Ga0180007_10001592_pt1 | contig 29895 bp, 47 predicted proteins | sample MM_PC_MetaG_FD_121122 | JGI IMG/M metagenome (GOLD analysis project Ga0180007, IMG submission 121122) | Groundwater microbial communities from the Aspo Hard Rock Laboratory (HRL) deep subsurface site, Sweden - MM_PC_MetaG | ecosystem: Environmental > Aquatic > Deep subsurface > Groundwater... | reverse complement strand
CTCCTTCGTCCAGATGAACGCCGCCCTTGACACCGCAATATTCACAGTGTCCGCATTATCAAATAACTGTGAGATAGCGGGATTTTCGTTTGGTGGTGGTGCCACACACGCTGGTATTGAAAATCCGGGGGGGACTCCTATGGGCCTTTATATCCATAGTTGCCAGTTCGGGCACGCTTTTGCTGGCGATACTCCCCAGGATGGCATCCGCATTGATGCCAATGCCACTGCTATACGGATAGAACACTGCTTTCTCTTTGGTGATTCAGGGAAAGGCACGCTTAGCAGAGATGGTATCCGCTTTGCTGCGGCTGCAAATTCATATGGTGGCGCCATTGTGAATAACCGTTTCCAGGGAATAACAGGGATTAGTATAAACATTGTTTCACATGGCGAAGACCTTGTGATAAATGGGAATAAGTTTAGTGTTCCCGACCTAGCCAATGGCGAAGCAATTACATTAGCAGCAGCAACTGTTGATGGGGTTTTGGTTGATGACAACGCTGCAATGAACGGAAACGCACAGGTTGGTTATGGATTTAACCCATATCGAGACCTGAACGCTCCCAACAATCACTGGGGTCGAAACTACCGGGGCAATACTGTTATTGAACCGGTAATAGCTTAATTTTTAAGAAAGAAGGAGGCAAAGTAATGTTAGAACTTTTAGGTAATCCAACAGTATTGCCATTTGATATGTCCCGGGGAAAGAATCCTATGGGCGGTAAGACATACTATGTCGACTGCTTTGAAAGTGCAGGCCCACCTGTTAAAACTAAAGGCAATGACAATTGGGAAGGCACTGACCCAGAGTTCCCGCTAGAGACTCTTGAGGCAGCATACGCAAAAGTTAATCCTAGGGAGAACGACTACATCTTTGTCCAGAACTTCTGGGCTCTTGACCCCGTCACTCCACTTAATATCCAAAAGAGCAAGCTACATATTATTGGTATAGGTAGTGGCAACTTCGACAACGGTAACGATATAGACGGAGGTGCGACAGCTTCCCTTGAGCTTGAGGAACCCTGCCAAGATTTAGAGCTTGCCGGGTTCAACCTGGGTGGTAATGGTGCCGCAGCTGCTATAGTGCTAATAGGTACGGTCTTTCGACCACATATCCACCACTGCACAATCGGGAATAACTATCTTTGCACAGATGGCTTACAGAATGGTGCTGGTGGGTCAATAAGTAAAGGCACTATAGCCCATTGCATCTTCGGTAACCAAATATCAGCAAAAGGTGTGAATTGTACCTTTTGGACTGGAGTGATAGCTCATAATCTGTTCCGCCAGCCAGGAAGTGAGTGCATATCCATACCCGGCTCGCAGTGGGTCTACATCTTCGATAACATGTTCTTCAAACCCTATGCCACTGCTTTGGCTGCTGGATGGGCGGTGCACCTGGACGCGAACACTTCTCTTTGTGCGGTTATGAACAATGTCGCTGCCGAACATGCTGCTGATGCCCCAGCTGTAGCTCCGTGGCTGGATGACACGGATGCTGGTGCTGGCATCACGGATAACGGCTGGGCAGGGAACATGGTAGGTAACGCCTGTACGCAACCAGTTTAAGCTAGGCAGAAAGGAATAAGATGCCGATATACGAATACCGGTGTCCTGAGTGTGGACACGAGCAGGAAGCTATCCTGCCTCTTAGCGAGGTTATGGTTGTGCAACTTTGCTCTAGTTGTGGTAAGCCAACTGAGCGGAGAATATCGGTACCTCAACCTGCAATATTTCCCATTGGTGGGCGGGAGCGGGTATTAAAGACGCTGAACAGAGAGGAGGGTGGCTATAAATATCCTGGCGGTGATATGCACAGAGCACGCTATGATCAGGCAATGGCTAAGGGTTTAGACCCGCCCAAACAGGTTGTGGGCAGAGGGTTTGGATAATTAGATAAACAGCATTCTTAATATATAGAGAAATGAAAGAACAGGAGGTTTGAAAAATGCCAGCACTACCACAACTTTATCCATACAAAGCGGGGGCCATTGAGCCCATAGTTCTGCCCGGCGAGATAGTCGGCGTCTGGGTGAATAAGCAGTTTACATTCTTCCAGGTCGACTATATTGAGGGCGTTCTCAGGTCTGATCCCATAGAGTTTGACTTTGGGGCAATTGCTGCCGGGGCAACCACTGCGGTGACCCAGCTCGCCCTTCTTGAGATGCCCGATAATGAGTTCGGGCAGTTCCGAGCTGCGGTGATTGACGATATTTCAGTGGTCCTCTACCAGGGAAGGGCCGACCAGCGGCATAAACTGCGCAACAGGGTAGCGTCATATACTAAATTCACAGACCTGTTTGACCCCGACGGCCATGAAGGCGAGTTCTATGTCTTTAATGACAACAACGCATTCGGCCAGGCGACCAACCAGACTGATTATGCTGTGGTCACTGCCAGGATAGCATTCTGGGGCTTCAGGTATGTTCTGACAGAACTATCACAATACAGCTGGACGGCGAAACCACAGAATCTGCCACCCACTTGGACAAGAGTACCCGCCACGGCCCACTTATGACCATAAGGAGGTAATGAAATATGGCTACTACTTATCTAAAACAAGCAAAGGGAATACGCAGGGTCTCGGATATTATAACGGTCACTGCTGCTGCGACTCCTGAAACACTCTACCAGAGGACCACTGGAGGTCAGAACCCGAGGACTGTCATTCTCCGGAAGGTCATGATTTATAACAATACTGGGGCCAACGCAGTGGTAGAAATCGGCACCGGCTTGCTTGCGGCGTTTGCCGCCATTGTCCCCCCTCTCTACTCTCTTAACCTCTTTGACAATGAGTGGACCGAGGATGACCTTCCCGTTGATGAGGTTGGAGTCAGTGCAGATCTGACAGTGCGTTCCAGTGTGCTTGGAGTTCAAGTACAGTGTGAGGTCGAGGAAATTGGGAGCTAAGGGGGGTGAGACATGCCTAATGGACTCACACCCGAGCAAGAGGAGTTTTTAAGGACTCAGCTCAACTGGTTTGAGAAGCTGGGGCAATTGGTATCATTCGTTGATGAGTACTTGCGGCTCATCATTGGAAACCAGAACAAACTTCTTAGCATCCTTCCAAACACGCAAGCATTAGCGGATGCCATCAATAATTTAGTAGCCGCTCTTGGTGCCAGTGGAGTTCTCAAGAACCCGCCCAAAATAGCCTCGTCCCAGCTTCTTTGCCCCGTCGCTGGCACAGCGGTGCAATTACCGGGTTATGAGATTCCCTATGACAAAGAGTTTGTCATCAAGGCACTCCCCGCAAATTTTGGCACTATTCGTGTGGGGAACACCAAGATGGAAGCGGAAAATGCTCAGCTGGGTTATCCCCTGCTCGGCAATGAGGCTGTGGGCTTGAAGATAAAAAACTCCGAGCAGCTCTGGGTTTGCGCTACGATAGCAAACGAAGGTGTGCATTGGATAGTGGAACAGGACTGATTTTAATATGGCTACTGCATATATTTCGCCACCAATGCTCAGACTGAAGCGGTCAGGCCAGTCCGCGTCATACGCCATGGCCGCAGCCTGGACAGTGATCTACACCGAGAGCTGCCCGATGGCGTACTTATTCAGCGGTGCCGTTATTGACCTCTCCACAATGGCTGCTGGCGACACCATAGATATCAGGATCCGCAAGCAACTTGTCGGCGGTGGCGGCTGGATAGCCCACGACTTGATGAATTATGTCGGCGCCATGCCGGCAGGACACCAGACAGTCCACATCTTGCCGATACCGGACGTCTGGGGAGTGGAGATAGCCATGCGTCAGACCGCGGGAATACTACGGACCATTGACGCTGAGTTCTATGATGCCAAAAGGATAGGATTGCAATAGTAAAGGAATGTTATTAAATGACTGGATCTGGCACTCTGGCAGACCCCTATGTGATCTGGGACGTCAACGACCTCCAGAACATGAACCTTGACTTGGCAGCTTACTACGAGCTGGGTCAGGATATAGATGCTTCAGTTACTGCAACGTGGAATCAGCTTATCGACAGGGGGGCATGGGCACCATTCACTGCATATAATGTAAATGATTTTGTTACACATGCGGGGAATAAATATTACTGCAATAGGACACATGTCTCGGGGGCAGGATTTGTAGTTGGTTATAACTGGATAAGAACAACGAGATTAAACGCTGGTGACTATCTAGGGTTCAAGGGAATTGGCTATGCGATTCCAACGAGTTCACCATTTATAGGACATCTGGATGGTGAAAATTACCGAGTATCAGACTTGGTAATGAATCTTGAAACATATAGTTCCCTAAGATTAGCATTATTCGACGAAAATCAAGGCGTAATTAAAAATCTTATATTAATCAATTGTTCGATAACTGGCAGTTCAGTAGACTTTAACGCTGGAGTTTCGCCATTGGTTAATTATAATAATCAGGGAATAATTGAGAATTGCCACGTTTCTGGTATTATCCTGGCAACTTGTTCGCTTCCTTCGACTTTTCCATTCCCCTGGGCAACAGGATTTGTCCAGTTCAATGATGGGATAATCCAGAATTGCTTTTCATCTTGTATTGTTACCGCGATAGGAGATGAAGGGGCTGAGGCTGATGGCTTTGTTAGCGAAAATTTTGGGACAATTAGCCGTTGCTATAGTACTGCAAATGTTACCGCACAGACAAGTGGGGCTTTCGATGCGGAGGCACAGGGATTTATATTTTGGAATCATGGCTATACTTTTGGGGGGACAGTATACACTGCATTAATTAGAGATAGCTACGCTAGGGGCAATGTGACCGCAATATCAGCCGCTGGTGGTGAACACGCCAGCGGTTTTGTAGATGAAAATAGCAACGATGGTACTACCCGCAGCACGATATCAAATTGCTACTCTACAAGCCCCCTAACAGGTAGTACCAAGAATGGATTTTGCCGTGTAAATGGCGGTGACATTAGGGCTTCTTTTTGGGATATCGACAGCTCAGGAACGCTGATAAGCGATGGCGGAACTGGTATAGCCACTTCCCAAATGAAGACCCAAGACAACTATACCGCTGCTGGCTGGGATTTTGCCTCCATTTGGGATATAAGCAGGGTGTCAACTGAAAATGCCAATATCATCAGGGCGGAATCTGCTCGATTAAATGGACTCCTGAATGTAACAATAATGAATGACCTTTACCCAATCTTGCAGTGGCAGATTCCCTTGGGATCACCCTGCGATTGCGGGTTTGAATGGGGAGAGACCCCAGCCTTTGGCAACTTCACATCGCTGGAGAGTAAAAACAGCAACGGCATTTTTGCACAAAAACTATTTGGATTGAATCCGAATACTACTTACTACTTCAGAGCACGTGCATCAAGTTCTGGACCAATTTACGGAGGGACAAAGAGTTTTACTACTCTCGCTCTTGCCCTCGAAGTGGAAACCCTGCCGGCGACCAATATAACAGAGAACAGCGCCAGGATATGGGGCAGGGTCAGGAAAGTGCCGATAACCGCCATGGGGAGGTTCAACTGGGGAGGAAGTATTGAGTACGGAGTTCAAACCCCCTGGGAGCCGGGCCTAGTATCGGACGACATGTTTTATTTCGACTTGAACAATTTGGCGGAGGGCAGGGCTTACCATTACAGGGCTATGGGTATGGGTGGAGGTGCTGTGGTCTACGGAAATGACATGACCTTTACCACCCGGACACCCCTTGGACCCGTGACATTAATCCAGGAAGAGCTGGCCCACATTATGGAGGTTGCATAATGATAGACCTTATCGGCGAGCTCCGGCGAATAATGAACAAGGACGCCAATGAGACATACGATCCTGCTCTTCATAGTCTCGAAGCTTTAGCATTGGCCATAGCCACCCACATTGGTTTAGTATCAGTGCCCGGTACCCACGCCCACGCCGACAATATTGGCGAGCAGATAGCGATAACGATACCTGCCCCCGCCGATGTTTCAGTGGTCGAGACGATATATTTAGACTTGGTTAATCTAACGCAAAACGCCGATATAAGAGTTTACTACCAGATCGACGGGGCAATCTATACTGTTATCGAGACATTCAACTGGACAACCGGAATGGACGATGGGGTCTATTTCAGAAATGTCGGCATCAGCCATCCCCTTCAGGTAACACTGCAGAGCACTGCCCTCGAGGGGGCGGCAAGGGATATTCCCTGGGAGTACATATTGAGAGGATAAGACATGCCAGAAATAAAGCAGGACCTGAGAACCGCAACACTAATAGTCGCAGCCAGCGACTCGCTTCATCGAAACATGGCGGATTACGTCTGTGATCAAACTGCCGATGAGGTGGAAATAAATCAGGCACTTAATGCCCTGCCGGCCCAAGGAGGGAGAGTGGTCCTGCTTGAAGGCCAGTATGTGCTGGCAACCCCTATTATTATCCCGGATAATGATATCGCTCTTGAAGGCCAAAGCTGGGCAACCTTCATCAACGGCAATAACCTTCTAACTGGCAACCATGCTATTCAGGTTTCAGCCTGGAGCAATTGCCATATCAAGAACCTGTCTATAAGAACACAGGCTGGTGGCGGCAAAACCTGCCATTGCATCTTCGGTGAGGATGGCTGCAACGACCTCCGCATCGAGAATATTTACTTCGAGGACAGCGACAGCGATGCCATCCACATCGAGGGCACCTCAATGAACAGAGTCCAGATCTTCAACTGTTTCATCGAGGGGGCTGACGACCACGGAATACATATCACGCCGGATGCACTGGACCAGAGTGCTTCCTTCCAGATTTACAACAACCATATCCAGAGCTGTGGAATAGACGGGATCCATTTCACAACATGCGCTAACCATAATTACCATGTGATTGCCGAAAATCATATCGAGTGCTGTGCGAACTCAGGAATAGTGGCTGCAGACGTGCTGAGGGAAGCGTCCATAGTCGATAATTACATTCGCACCAATACTTTCAACGGGATGCGGTTTGAGGACAACTGCGACAACAATCTCATTGAGAATAATTACTGCAACTCCAACGGTGCCTACGGAATAGTCATAGCGGCGGCTAGTTGCTACGACAACAGGCTCAAGAACAACAAGCTCATCGGCAATGTACTGGGGGCTATAGTGGACATGGGTACCCTCACCCATTTGCCTTGGATATTCGTGTCCGTACCCGAGCCCGGAACTGTGATTGGCACTCACCCGGCCACTTTGCTAACCGACGGGTTGGCAGTGGTCGACAGGATTGAGGTTTATATCCCGATAGAGTTTCAGGAGCTGGTCAGAGCTCAGATTATTCTGGTCCCTGGCGGCAGCGGGAATCTCCGCAGGAGCGTGGCCACAAACTGGGGCATGATCGGCAGCGGCGAGGTCTATAATTCCGATACTGGTGCGATAGCTGCTGGAGAGGTGGCAGTTACACTCAACCACGTGGAGTATCTTGATATCAGTGCTGCTCTTATTGGGGTTATGCTGGCACCCGTAAGCCAGGGTGACGCAGTGGGGATAGAGTTTACTAGGCACGGCAACCATGCCAACGACACAGTGAACGCCGACTGCTACTTACTGGGAGTGAGGATTCAATATGTCTGACACTTTTGAGAATAAAGGAGCGCTGGCAACCACAATAGTGGTGGCCGCCGCCGACAGCTTGAATCAGGGACAGGCGAACTTTGTGTGCGACGGCACGAATGACCATATGGAAATCCAAGCCGCCCTGGATGCTCTCCCCGCTACTGGAGGCGAGGTTTTGCTCCTTGATGGAACCTATTATATTGAAGTGAGCATCGCCCTTGATAGCTATCAGACCCTCCGGGGCTGCGGCAGAAACACTATTCTAACCACTACTACTGCAGACTTGGAAATCATAACCGCTACTGGCGGAGATGGCACGGAAAAGGTGGGAATATTAATTGAAGACTTGTGTGTTGATGGCAATGCTGGCGGTGTAGCCAATGACGTAGGGATTCTCTGGACTTATGTTGATGATAGTAAGATTCACAATGTTTGGTCAATAGATAATGGTGAGAATGGCATTTTCCTCACCACTTCGGATAATAATATCATCTCCAACAACACCTGTCAAAATAATAGTGACAATGGGATTTATCTTGATGAATCTTCTAACAATACTATATTTGGGAATATTTGTTCAGTCAATGGAACTTCAGGTATCAAGCTCTATAACAGTTCTAATTACAATAGCCTTACGGTTAATCTTTGCACAGGTAATGACTTTGCTGGTATTGAGTTGAACCTTAACTGTTACTATAACAATGTCTCTAATAGTATTTGTGACCTCAACGTATGGGAAGCAGGAATTTTCCTGCAAAACTGTTATAGGAACATAATTGCAGACAATGTCCTCACTAATCATGTCTGGGAGTATGGCTTGGAACTTAGAGATTCGGACTACAATATCTTATCTAATAACCTTTGTCGAGGAAACGGAGAGGCTGGTATCGCCTTAATCCGTTCAGACCACAATCAAATTATTGGTAATAGTGTTCTTGAGAATAGTCAGATTGACACCAATATTCTGGATAATATAACTTTGAGTGATAGTAGCTACAATAACATACAGAGTAATATGAGTAGAGCAGGCTTACTTGCTAATAAGCCAAGATATGGGATTAACATAGATGATGGTAGCTGCATTAGGAATTTAGTCATAAACAATGACCTCTATGATGATGGCTTTGGCACGGCACCCTTCAACGATGCTGGTACACTTACTCAAGTTGAGGATAATAACCGCGGCATCACTATTGACCAGATCAAAATGTTCCGCCTCATGAAAAACACCAGCGGCGCCCAGTGCGTGGCTGGCGATGTAGTGAGCCTTAATGCTGTAGCTGCTGGAAATGAAGTAACCGCGCCGGCAGCGGTCGGCGAGCGGCAAGTTTACGGCATGGTGGCTGAAACGATTGACGATGACGCCTGGGGTCTCGTTCAGGTCAAGGGCAAGACAACTGTTCTCAAGTCCACAAATGCGGGCGGCGGGAACATTGTTATCGGGGACTTCCTGATAACTGAGAACGGGGTCAGGGCTAGAAAGGCGGCGGCGGCCACTGACCCGATTTTTGCAAGAGCTCTAGGGGCATGTGCGGCGGCAAACTGCACACTGGATGCCTACATCGTGAGTCCCTGGGATTAAAAAGGAGATGGCTATTTAATATTCTAAAGAGAATGTGGAGGTAAATAAATGGCTTATTCAATCTTAGTCAATCCAGGATCTGATTGCGGTTATGAAGTACTTAAAAACATCACCACCGCCAATCAGCGGGAGATAGCAACAGTTGAGTTCGTCATAAACGAGTGCATTATCCCCGATGAGGTTGATGTCGACGAAGTATTCGACATCAAAATAGTATACAAACTCTGCACCATCGAGGAAAGAAACTATAACGGAATACTAGACCACTTTCCCCCGATTTACGATGGGGGCTTTTACAAAACCTACTATGAAATGGTTGTACCTTATATTGTTTATTGGATATGGCATTTTTCTCAACTGGATTTCTGGGTATTGAAGGGCATAACCAATCCTAATTATGAGAACGTGAAGAGCCATGGAAGAGCCTCTTTATCACCACCACAAAAATTCACCTGGAATTTTCACGGAACGGTCTCAGACCTGTTAGGGGAGAAACCCGCAGAGTCCGGGCTTGTAAAAGTGGGCTGGGCATTATCTGGTAAGAATTATGGTTGGTGGGAGAATAATGATTTTTGGCCTTATAACTGGCAGCCACCCTATAATTTCTTTGAGCCGTGTCAAGGAGGTGCCGAGCTAACTAAGGACATCTGGGTCAATCTTGTGCCCACACCACCCTATCCCCTCTTTAACTTGGATTTGTGTTCAGTTCTCAAAGAATCCGTAACTCCTGATGAATCCTTCGGCATCAAAGTTTCAATAGTAAATCAGAACCATTATAGCGGAGCATATAGTATTGATTGCTATTGCTTGGGGCACATAACCACACTAAAGGAAGGCACTATTGGTAGAAACCAGATAAAAACCGAAACTTTTTATGTCACGGCTAATCAAATAGCCGGTCAGCAAATCACAGAAACCAGGTATTTGTCCTTTGAAATTAGAGTTTCCAATATTAATGGTGAAACAGATAGGTGGCAACCAGGAGACATAGCAGTAATTGTCACAGAACCAGGCGAAGTTAGCCTATCTGGAAAGGTAACCGACAAAATAACCGGGCTTCCCCTGCAGAGCGTCTCCGTTGGCATAGCAAGCCGGTCAACATCAACAGACTCCTCTGGCATCTACACCTTTGAAGATTTGGAGCTTGGCACATATGAAGTAGAGTTCAGTAAAGCCGGTTACTGGCCTGAAACCAAATCCAAGAAACTTCTAGCCGGACCTAATAGTTTGAACCTGGCGATGACGCCTGAAAATGAACCTCCTCCGGAAGATGGAGAGATTCCCTGGGCATTGATTGGTTTGGGCGGATTAGCTGCAGGAGGTTTAGCACTTGTCCTCTCAAGCATCAAAAAGGAAAGAGGAAAATGACAACAGAAAATAAGGAACCAGCTAAAAAAATAAACTGGACTCCAATTATCATCACCGGCGCTGCCGTTGGTGGTATTTACGCAATAATAAAGCTCCTCCAGTCAGGGGAAGAGGCCGATAAGGAACTCGCCAGGAGAATATTAGAGGATTGGCAACTGGAGTTTGATCAGGTCCAACCCTATGTAGAAAGTATGTATTCTGAAGGAAGAACACCAACCGAGGGAGAGGTAGAAGTGTTAAGCTCAACGCTTGACCAGATGAAGCTGAAAGAGTACACGATCAATGAACTTTCAAAGTCAGTTTGGGCAGAACTGGGAGATATGGCTTGGGATATAGCTGCAGGCTGGGGCATAATAATCGGAGTGACGGTCACAGGTTATGTGGCCATCAGGCTCGCAAAGAACTGGATAGATAAAAATAAGCCACCTCCAAATTTCCCTTGCCCAAAGTGTGGCGAAGTTTTCTCAACTGAGGGAGCCCTCAAATACCATATAGAAAACCAGCATACTATCAACTACGCCAATTTGACAGCGGCACAACAGGCATTCCTTCAGACGCCCAGCTGGGTTCAAAATGCCATTGCTGTTGAGAGTGGCTTATATGATAAGACATTCATTGATTGGAGAGCGATAGGTAAATACGCTCTCATTGCTATAGCTATAGCGGCTGCCATAGCTCTAGTAGTGTATGTGGCTCCTGCTGGAGTGCCTGCATTACAAGGAGCTATAGCATTAGCCTTTGCTTAGGAAAGAAAATAATGTTGCTCAGGACAAAAAGAATGAAACCTAGGGGCAGGGCACTACGAGTCATGCTCGCGGGAAATCAAGGCAGGGGCTTTATTCTTTTCCCCCTATCTCCTCCCGTCCCGTGTGGCACCTTGACTGTAATCGGGAAACGGTGCCCTGCCCACAATCGAGGTGATATATGAAAGAGAAAGTAGGACTTGCAATTGCGGGAATGTTTGCCATAGCAATCGTGGTGTTTTTTGCCCTGCACAGGATTCCTCTTGAAGTGTTCGGGCCGATAGTGACCGGGGCACTGGTGTGGATCTTCAAGGATATAGAGCAGCGGAGACTGCTTAAAATGCTAAAGGATCAAGGAGTTTTACGATGAACGAATTAAATAGAGAATTGCTTGAAAAGAAAAATGTGGTCCTTGTCTACACAGGGAGAAAGGAGGTTGGTGGAGTTGTAACTGACCGCATATCTATAAGGGTTGGAGTAACAGAGAAATTGCCACTAGACCAGCTTAGAGCGAGGGATATAGTCCCAAAGAAAATAACTAAATTGCCATTATTTTGGAGACGTATAGAAACAGATGTATTCCAAACTCCAAAAATTGATGCCCTCGCGGTAGACAGGAAATCAAAGGTCAGACCAGCACCAGGAGGAGTTAGCATCGGGCACCCCGATGTGACTGCTGGCACCCTGGGCATGGTTGTTAAAAAAGATGGGATTCCATATATCCTCTCAAACAATCATGTGTTGGCTGCCGGCAATGAAGCATATATAGGCGACCAGACCTGGCAGCCTGGCAAATACGACGGAGGCACAGAGGCCGACACCATAGGCCATCTCGCCGCCTTCGTTCCCATTAACTTTATAGATGAAAGCACTTGCCCTATAGCGAAAGCTATTGTCAGAGGACTTAACTTTCTGGCCAAGCTTTTAAAAAGCCAGACATTGTTACCGGCTCCAATATCTGCCTTTGTTAATAAGGTGGACTGCGCGATCTCAAGGCCACTTTTTGATGAAGATATTTCTCAAGAAATACTCGAGATAGGTGTCCCTGTCGGATTTGGTGAGGTCAAAATTGGAGATAAGGTCAAAAAGTCCGGACGCACTACTGGACTCACCGAGGGCAACGTCATCGCGACCGATGGAGCAGCCAATGTCAACTACGGCGAAAAGATCGCAATATTTGATGAACAGATAGTAACCACTGCGATGTCGGAGGGCGGAGACTCGGGAAGTGCTGTCCTGAATGAAAAAAACGAGGGGGTCGGCCTGCTGTTTGCCGGCAGCAGCTCACTAACGATAATAAACAAGATCACCAATGTCATCGAAGCATTGGGATTGGATAGATAAAATGGACAAATATATGCGAAAAGGGGGTTTTTATGGATCCAACCTATGTTTTGCTCGCTATTGTAATAGCTTTAATAGGGGTAGGTGCCAAGGCACTTAGCGATGTGCACAAGAAATGTGATAGAACGAGTGAGGGGCTAGTTGGAGTTAAGGCAAAGTTGGATATCCTTCTTCATCTTGGTGGCCTTGACCTCCATAAAGTAAACAGGGCAATCAAAGAACACATGAATGAGCTGAAGCAGGACGGTGAGCCCAGCGTTGGCTGCATTAAGGTAGAGGAGTTATACCGAGACAAGGAAGACTAGCATGGACATGGATAGGAGGGCACTATGGATAAAGACAAGAAGAAAATGTTAGCTGGTGCAGGGATTCTCGGCGGTGTTGGACTTTATTATCTCTTGACAAAGCAAGAGGCTGAACCACCGCCACCACCGGGTTACGGGAGAGTTCAAGGCTATATCATTGATGAGGAGACGGGTGACAAGATATCTAATGCCGAGATCCTAGTCGATGATAAATCCGATTGCTACAGTGATTACCATGGATTTTATCGAACAGGCTATATGGAATTTGGCACACACGTGCTCACGGTTAATGCTAACAATTATCAGACGGCTACCTTCAATATCACTTTAATGGTATCTCTCTTGGATGCGAACCTTGTGTTATCACCGGTGCCAGAGGCCCCAACCGAATGGACAGAGGGGATTGAGATAATCAGCATAACTGTAGAACCCTCGCTTGTTTATGTTGGAGAGACCGTTGATATTGACGTTTACATCCACTATCCGCATCCGCTGGAGCTGCCAGCGGATATTTATGGCACAGTGCTGGTCAATGGTCAATCAATAACAGGGGAATGGACGATAACTTTCCGCAATCCCACGCTTCGCTTCCAATATACTGCCACATCCCCTGGTGATTTCACAGTGAGAGCGCTGGACAAATCAGCGAGCTTCACAGTTCTTCAAGATATACCTAGTACATACTACTCACCGTTTGGTGGGGTAAGGATGCCAATATGCACCGAAATAACAGTACCTCACCCAGGCGGTGATTATGTGATGAAGGGAGTCAGTGAATTTACTGCTGCAATTGACCTATCTGAAGCATACCCAACGGCTTGGGCCCCACCTGAAGCAGTTGTAGCAAACTGGGTTACTTTCCAAAAGAATACACACTCTCTCCTCATTATGGCAACAGACTATACTTGTCAAGAGTACTGGGACAGTAAAGAGGAACTCGCTCGCATGATAGCTACTGGTGTAGGACAGATTGGTCTGAAAATGCCTAAAGAGTGGACCAAAGTAGACCTTAGAAGAGGACTTCGTGATTGGGTGGAGAAGATAAGATGGGGTTCAATATGCGGTGGTGGTGTTTGTACTCCTCATGTTTACTGTCGATATTGTGATACCAAAATTTATGGACCTAGCTATACACAAGCCTTGCCATGGGACAAAGTATCTTTAGCACGAAAACTCTTATCTCATATTGAAACAGTGCATCCTGATCATCCCCTGACAGAGCCGGCGTGGTTCTAACCAATTAGGAGGTTATAATAGGGAGTATAGGAAATGAGGGCTAAATCATGGAACCAGTATGGAAAGGAGGTACGCCATGCCATTAATACAAGCGGCTATGGAAAGCGAAATTTCATGGAATGCAATAAGCGTTATTGAGGCAGCCGCTGATGTCGGCGACTTCGGATTATATATTCAAGACATGACCGCTGATGAGGCCCACCATGACCGCGATGGTCTCCCCTTCAATATTGCCTTCGGCCACGAGGTTTACGGCAACTATAACTTCAGAAATATCGGCGACGTGGCCATAAAGTATTTTTCTCTCATCGAGGTCAGGGATCCGGGCGGGAATGTGATAGTCTCCAAGTGGTCTCCCCCGGGGAGTATACCCAACACGTTGAATCCCGGTGTAGCCGCGGCAAGTGCAACAACCGGGCATTTCATACTAGATATGGCGGGTATTTGGGTAGTTTATGCCCGGGTGGAGTTTGATATAGCATGATGGTGCGTGAAGCCTTTTTCGGAATGCCAGCGGGCCAGATTGCACAAGCCCCCACTGTTCATGAACAAACATGGGATGCTATTTGGGTTTCTGAAGAAGGAGGACCACCCCCTCCGCCTTTTTCATTCCCCTGGTGGCTAGTGGGAATGGGAGCCGTTGCCGCGGTTGCTATCCGCACACGAAATATAATGAAGAAGGAAAAACGCTCCTAAGCTGGCACTTTCTCTGCCTTCACTTGTCGTGTTCGTCAGTTTTTATATCCTTAAAGGCTTTACTGACCTGGGAGATAGAGATTAGTGTACCAGCAAAAATTATAAGGAATAGAATACCTACAGCTAAAAGTATTTGTGGAATAGCAGGTCCCTGCCAGACGAGACCGCCACCCACATCTTCCGCTGCCGTTAGTAATCCCCAAGCCCACGCCGCTACTCCTAAAAAACCAACACCAGCCACAATGCCAAGAACCGCAAAAACTTTGATAAAAATGATATGCCATTTGGCGCCTTTTAACTCTTCTTTCATCTTTATCCCTCCCTCTAATTCCAGTATTCTACCACAGAATATTCTAACATGTTTCCCTTCTGCTTATTCAACATTTCTAGCCTTCCTTCCCCATCAAAAAATCCTCGACAGCTTTCCCAGCATACTGAAGAAGTTTTGCACCGCTGAAAGCGATGCGTTTGCGCAAAAAGCTCGCTAAGGTGGATAGAGTCATAATCGTGATGTGGCACATATCCTCTGGCTTTAGATCAAGGCCTGGAAATCTCTTCTTCATCTTTTTCTTTAATGCTTGTGATAATTCTTTATTCATGGTCCTCCTTGCTCCATCTTCTCGCGGTACACGTCAAGCATCGATACAAATTTGCTTAACAAATCATTGGTCATTCCTTCTGGAGGGGCAGCTTTGTCGAAATCAGCCAGTCCTATGTCAAGAGGAGGAGTGGCCCTAGAAAACCATTTGCGGACCTGGCCATCAGTGAGGTTAAGCTGCTTGACTAAATTTTTGGCAATGAGCCAGCCCTTCAGCAAATTTTCGTCAATTTGTGGGATCTCTAGCTCTTTTTCTTCCGGGAACAGGTCTTTATCATCAGGTGACTTTTTTTCCTTGGTTTCCTTAGTTGTCTTGGTTGTCTTGGTTGTCTTGGTTGATTCTCCTATTATGCCTTCCGGGAACAGGTCCTCCGGGGGCTCCGCTGTATCGGCCTCTGGTATTAAAACTTTGGCTGGCGGCAGTTGAGCAATGTGGGCAAGCTGAGATAGCTTGATGTCCTTTTTAATGTGCATGATATGAACAGTCTTTTTGGTTAATCCTGGGGGGAATACCTCTATTGGCCCGAGTGCTAAGGTCAGGGGCACCATACTACACCTTCCCAGGATTCCCTTGAGCATCTTGATCATGCTGTTGATATTGACAATGCTGTAGAAGCTAGACGTATCAATTTGGTACACGCCCAAGCCAGGTACCTCTGGGAGAAGAAATTGAAGGTTCATAACTCGCCGGCAGCGCTTTGTTTCATATTCCGGGCACTCCTGGGGGTCACAGGTTATCTCTCGCCACTCCCAGTCCTTGGTTTCATGGTCGGCGATAGCACCAGTGGCCACGTCGACCTTGCGACGGGCCTCTACTCCGGTGCCAATGCAGATCAAGCCCTGTGTCAGACTATAAGCACGTAGCCATTGCTGAGCAAAAAGTTCTGGCTCTTCAACAGGAAACATAATCTGTAGCTCGGTGGGTTTCTCTCCGTAAATCTTCCTTACTTCATCAGGCACAACAAAATAATCGGTTGCCCTGGGATACTGTACGTCCTTCTTGTCCTTTGATTGGACTTTGACTCCAAGGTGTATCTTACCCAGGCGGGGGATTCGGACAAGCTCGCTCAATCCTTCTATTGGCATTAGTGCTCCTTTCTACCTTTTAACAAAGAACTCACCATGTTTGCTGCATTTGTAGTGGGCGCCACCAATTGTCTTTCGTGCTCTTTTCGCTGGCCGCCCACAAGTGCAAAACTGATACCTCGGCATATTGGGACCGCCCTGGCGAGTATCAATGGGCCTTCCTGCCCGGGCTTGCCTTTCGAGAATTTTCTGGCCAAGTTTCTTATCAAGATCAGTCAGCTGGCCAAGTGCTGGCTCAGGATCTTCACGCTTAAATCGGTCGGGTATCAGGTCAGCTATCTTATAGACCATCTCTTTTATCCACTCCCAAAACTTTTTAATTGCAGTACTCCCCATTTATTCCTCTTAGAATATTAGATTTCAGAACCACCACCTTATAGTTATTATCCCCTGGCAATGGAGTATCAGTATCACGCCAAAAAAGCCGATGCAGAAAGTAAGGAAGCACTCGTGCCAGTCCAGAAAGCCCGTCCTGGATTTTTCGGCCCAGTCATTCCAAGCCTCCCAGCCAGCAAATATCAGTAGCAGTATAATCGCTGCCGGGAAGCACTGCCAGGCCAACCACGCCAAAGCAAAGCCAAGAGTCCAGTGGAGCGGAACGGTCCACTTCCGCAGTTTTGGCCATAAGGCATACTTTTCTCTGTTCCTAGCCATCCACCTCCTTCTGGATAAAACGATGGAGATAAACAAGTCTACGCGGTTTGTCCGCAAACTTAATGCGTGGGTGCAGCCCGTCCCAGCAATCTATAAATTCATTCGTGCTATCGAACCCTTCTTCAAAGTAAAAGGAATCAGCTACAATATCAAGAAATGTGGGATGGACCTGAGTTAGAACGAAACTTTTGCCAAAAGCTAAAAACCAGTCACCGGGGTAGCCATAGCGCTTTGTCCGGGTCGTGGCCATCTTTCTACCGCTAAGCATTGCCGGCTTAAACTCCTCTTGGAACGGAATTACAATTTCAGCCATGGCTCCTCCCCTTCTTCTTCCTGTAGCTTTCCCCTGTCAGTTGAACAAGCACTCCTTCAGATAGCCTGTCCTCAATTCTTTCTGGCAGTCGATTCAGTGCCAAGTTGGTTGTTGCTATGAGCGGCTTTCTGTGCTCATACCGATAGTCCACTATCTGGTCAAGTTTGACGACAGCCCAATCCGTCTCGTTATGTGCACCAAGGTCATCCAGAATTAGCAGATTTGTGTGACGAGTAAAATCAATAATAGCATCATAACTGTCACTTGAACCCTTTTGCCAAAGTGAGTAGCCACGCCTAAGTAAATCCAGCAGGTCTTCCACATGGTAGTAGAGTACGCCGGCTCCCTGCTTCAGCCATTCCCAACCTACAGCAAATGCGATATGCGTCTTCCCAGTACCACGGGGCCCCACCAATGTCACAAATGGATGGTCATATTCCCGATGGGCATATGCCTCTATCTTTGGCCACCAAGGCTCATTGCCTCTGTGTTTCCAAGTCAGAAGGCGGTGGGTCGTCATTGTCTCGGCAGGAATATTGGAGATTCGTATACGACACTCGTCCTCCTCATCCTCATGTTGGCTAATTACTTCATCCTTTTCGCCCTGGTCAGGTATACCTTCAAAAACCCCGGGCATTAGCTGTCTCCATGCCATGTCGTTGCCTCCTTGATGCTGGCAGCTATCTCCTCATCGGTCGATAGCCGCCTAGCACCCCCCCTTTGTTTTTGGGGCTTGCCAATATCTATATTGACCCATGTCATGCTTACAAATTCCCCGCCACGCGCGTCTACCTTCTGCTTCCAGCAGCTGGTCACTTCCTCGCGGGTAAAGCCACGGGTCATCATACGCTTTATAGCTTGCCCTTCCTTCCCATAGCTAGGGATAGGGTCTTTATCTGTTTTATCTGGATATCCCAAGTAGCTTCGCATTTCGGCGAATATATCGTTTACTATTGAATCTTTTTTTTCTTGGGACAGTGCTTTGCGCTGTCCCCCTTTAGGGGTTAATTTATTTTTAACTTTAACTTTAACTTTACCCTGACTATTTCCGTCATCACTCCGACCTATGTCGGGAGTAAAAGCAGGGATTTGCGATTGACTTTCCTTGTCTTTTCGCAATCCTATTTGATGTTTTTCAAAATTTTTCATAAATAAATATTCATTTCCATTAACGGAATAACGAAAAATTAACTCAAATTTTTCCAGTTCTTTGAGATATTTATTGATTTTTCGGGTGGAGATATCGCGCCGGGGAAAGACAATGCTCTTGACTGTTTGTGGGTCACCATACATTCTGCCCTCGCAGTCTAGATGAGTAATTAGCCAAGTAAACAGAAGTCGGCAGGTATCATCCGAGAGTGCATTAACTTTCTCATCAAGGCTTATGACTTTGTTAATCATTCGTCCCCTTGCCATCAGTTCAACTCACTCTCCTATTAAAATTCTTAACATTTCGTTGCTCCCGCTAATGCCATGCGGCTAAAATCAACAGTACTAGAGCAGTCAGTTTGTATTGAGCAGCTGGCACCATGGGTGCAACGGTCATTTGTGAAAGAGGCAACAAATATTTCCTTTACTTTCCGGCCCAGCATCCGGGCCGGGGCGGTAACTATCACTTGTTGTCCGCAGGAGGGGCATTGAACTTGCCAGGTTATACTGAGTTTAACCGGGATACCAAGTTTGATGTTGGCACCAATTCTGGCAGCTCGAGATGCCTCCGATTTATAATCTTTCCGCGGGTCATTTTTCAAAAACTCTCTAATGGCACTTTCCCTTATTACCCATCCTCTGTATTCCGGGCCAAATAACTGCTTCTCTGCCGCCAGCCAACCCTTGTGAATATATCGCCAGACCGATTGTGGGGTTTGTACTCCGAGGCGAGGGGCTACTTGTTTTGCGCTATACCATGGGTCTCGCTCCCATTCGGCTCTTACTATTGAGCGGAAATAGTGCTCGTCCATTCGGTTCATATCCGCCAGCCAGGGCCGCCGCTTGAGTAATTCGACAATATCATCCTCGATTATATTCCATACTTTGGTTGGCCCAGCCCCCGGGGGACCCTTGGTTGCCTTTAACCAACCGTGTTTGATCCAGAGTGCCACTGTCCTGGGCTCTTTTAGGGCGAGAATGAATGTCAGCATTCGTGCTGTGTAGAAGGCATCAGTACGCCGTATTTTGAGTTTGCGTGTAACTGCTATCTTTATGGCAGTTACCGTCCGGTTTAATCGCTGGACGAGAACATTATCCGGCAGTACCCCATAATGATCAGATAAATATTCGAGCTCCTGCTTTGTCCAGGGCCGCCTCAGTTTTTGCCTTCTACTTTTAGCCATGTCTAGTTAATTAGTTCTTGCTCAGTTTGCCTATTTCATGCTCCAGGTTTTCAATAGTAACGCCAAGTTGGCTGAATCTTGCCTTGACTTCTCCTTGGTAAAGGAGTTCTAATATATGGTCATCCGGTTCCCTAATGCTCCAGCCTTCCCGTATCCTATCTGGGGTTAGGATATGATTCGAATTTTTTGTTATTGTCATTTAATTATCTCCTTCGCTTTGTATTTCGGCTTCCATAGCCTCTAATTGAGCCCGCCATCGTTTCACTCTTTTACTATTGCAGTGGCTACCTTGAGCCGTGCATCTTAAAGTCCTCTTATTCATGTGAGAGCATTGAATACAAATCTGAATTATTTTCCTCTTTAGCTCCTCTATCTTCTCCTTTTGGTCTATTTGGCCTCCTCAACCATCTTGGCCAAATCCTCCAATCCTTCATCTATAGGGATGTCGGAGTATTGTGGGAGGAGCATGAGGGGTATCATGGCCACCGCTACTGTATCCCTTTCCTCATCACTCATCCCTTGGCCATTTCTAGTACTCAGTAGCACCGAGGCTTCATGGAATATATTTATCTCCGGCTCGTTTCTAACCATGCGTCCCTTCTTTCCACCTTTTTTCTCGCCTGTACTTTGCGTGGAATATCGCTAAAATGCTGGGGATGATACCCAGTAATAGTAAGTGGAAAATGCGGTTTTCATATACGCCTAGAACAAGTCCGAATAAAAAGAAAAACCACGTGCCTCCCAAACCACTAAGAGATTCAGCGGAAGGATCCATCAGAATGGCTTTTATTCTTTTCAGTGAAGCTGCCTCTTTTATTGATTTTTTTATTAATTTCCCTAGCCATTTCCAGAAATGCATGCTGCTCTCCTTTTATTTACCCAGGATCTGATTTGCTCGGTCGTGATTTCCCATCTCTCATCCCAACGGGCCACGAAGTCTCTCTTAAAATCTTGGTGTAGTCTGACCGATAGCTCGGGGTCGCCTGTAGCATCCAATAATAGTGCTAGGGCGAGCTGAGCCGGCCCGGATCCTTCATAGCCCCATTGAAAGCCATCAGGCGAATGGTTGTATAATTGCTGTGACGGTGCTGGCGAAAGCACGGCACCATCCTTGGTAGCTATTAGTGGTCCAGAAGCTTGATAGCGATAACCTCTATAAATTGCCATAAAATCACCTCCTTTCATTATCTTTCTTACCCCACATTCTCCGAAGAATATTTATCGAGTAATTTCTCATATATTTCAAGCCATTTGAGCTGCACCTCCGGCGGCCATGTCTTAGAGAAATCTGGAAATGCCGGCAGCCGATTGTCATTGCTTCCAAGCGCTACAGTGCGTAGCTCGACCCCTAACTTGGTGATTTTGTCTCTTTGATCCTTCGATAGCCATCTAATCTCGCAATTTCTGAGTGCTGACTTGCCTATATTCCACTTGATGCGAACAGCATTGCGACCCAGACTAAGAAGGTCTGCTATTATGGCATCCTTATTCTTCTCAAAGTATCTGTTCTTTATAACAGGCTGTAGATGTTCAAAGTTTTGCCCCCTCCGATCTTGGCGTTCTGGTTTTGTGACCTGTGCTTCACGCTTCCATCTCTGTAAAACGTGGTAGAGCGATACCCCGGATACCTTCCACTTCTTAGCAGTAACACGAGGACCTATACGCTTAACGTCGGCTAGTATGGCTGTCTTATTCTTTTCATAGAACTGATGCCTCTCGAGCATGTAATCTATTTTTTCTGGTTTGCCGTGTGTGGTGCCACACCCCCAGCAATGTATATCCCCCTCCGAATCCAGCTCGAGAGTCTGGGTGCCGCATTTAGGGCACTTATCTGCAAGAGTTAAAATCGTTGTTTTCATTTATTCTCAAAGGAATAACAGCCTTAATTTCCATATTGTGTAACTTCTATTACGCCTGGCTCTGGTGAACCAATAACAGTCACAATGTCACCGTGACAGGCGGAATGATAGGCGTCTCTCTTTTTGGGGGAATGTGAGAGGGTTGCATAGCGAGGTTGATTTGTAAATATGGGTTTCCCACATATTGAGCAAATCATGTCTGTCCCATCACGCCATTTTTCAATTTCCATACTCCCTCCTTGTTATTCTCTCTGGAATAACAACTATCAACCAGTTACCCATGTCATATCTCCTAGTAAGCCTTCTACCTCACGCTTACAATCTGCGAAGCCGAGCCTCGTGCCTTTGACGGAGCTCAGACAATGAATCTCTTTTACTCGGTTGCGTGCGACAGCAAAAATGTATTCAATGACCCACATACGATAAGTAGCCTTGCGATAATCGGGCAACTCTTGCCATGCAAGTTGTTCTTTATCCGTATCACGCTTGCCCCAATCCTCGTAAAGCCTCTCAGCAATAGCATCCCTTAAACCTTCAACAGTAGCTCTATTCATAACTTTAACCTCCTATATTCTTTCAGGAATAACAACCTCCGTCTGTTTTAGATATTTACAAGTCCTGCAAAGATAATGGCCGTCACCCTCACATTCTGGAAACTCACCTAGCCGCAAGGGAGATGGGTCAAAATCTCGACAGGGGGACTCAGGGTCTCTCACCCCTTTATCACCGAATCCACCTTGGGGTGACCACCATCGCAGTAGGTTTGTGTCGCACTTCTCAAAAGCCTTTTTCTCCCACGCCTTGATTAGGTCGTCTGGCCAGAGATAACCACCGTTCTTAAATAGCTGGCTCAACATCTCCCGAGAGGCCTCGGGTATATCCTCTATACAGCTAATACCAAGCTCGTAGAGAAGTTTCGCGGCCCAATAGCATGGGTAACAAACTGGACCGCTGGCCCAGGCTGTCCACTCCACCTTCAAGCCACAGGCAATACATTTACTGATCTTCGGTTTCATCTGCAGTCAAATCCTCTTCAAAATTCTCACAGAGGCAATCCTCTTCCAAGCATTGTTGTTCTCCCTCCGGGGCATCCATGGCATGGCTCTCCTCCGGATGACCACATTTGCAGTATCGAAATAGCCTCATTCTTCACCTCACGTTCTATTTAGAATAACAACCTTCAATCTCAGGCTGGTACTCGACTTTCTTTAATTTATATCTGGCCATCACGCAGTATGGACGGACACAATCAATGAGTATTACTTGCCGGCCGAGCTTCTTGGCAGCCACACCAGTAGTACCGCCACCGGCAAAGGGATCAAGAATAATATCTCCTACCCTCGAGCTGGCTTTGATAGGGTCCACGCACAGGGCTTCCGGGTAAGGAGCGAAATGGCCGACTACTCCTTCTACTTTGCAGTAGGGACAAACCTTGAGAAGTCTAGGGAAAACAGTCTCACAATGAGGGCATACGCTAATTGCCGAGGGCTTTATGGCAATACTCCAGAGGTCACCAGGGTTTTTGCCTTTAGAGAAATTTACTAGGGCTTCTCCATTTTGCCCAAAGTATCCACTATGTTTTATTCTAGCGGGCCTTTGGGCCCCAAGGTCAGCATACTCATGCTTTTGTATCTTCTCAGGGTATTCGTAATCCTTAATCTCCTGATCCGATGCCCTCAACTCCCCATTCTGCACTGAAGTTCCCTTTTTGCCCCGCTTTACATCGCGAACACGAAGGTTAAATGGTTGCCAGGGAATAGAATGCTCCAAATTACCTTTATGTGTGAAGGGAATTTTTCTCTCTTTATTGCCTGATCCCTGAATACTTAAGTGTGGCCTCCTCACTGAGTCTAGGTTGAAGTAGTATCTCCTGGATTTGGTGAAGAAATATAAGTATTCCCAAGATTGAGTGAACCTGTCCTTAACCGAGCTAGGCATGTGGTTTCTTTTATGCCATATAACCTTGTTACGGAGTATCCAGCCATCCTCAAGCATGGCGAAAAGGACTCGCTCAGGGGTACAGGCCATACACTTGGGAGGGATAGTTTTGCACATTCTATTTGGTGCGTTCCTACCAGTAGGATAATTAGGCTTTCGGTCTATCCAAGATTGCCAAGAGTGGTTACCGCCTCCCGGGTTAAAGCAACTACCCTTACCGGAGACATAAGTATCCCCAATATTCAGGTAGAAACTTCCATCTTTCCTGAGCACTCTCTTTACTTCCCGGAATATCATCATTAAATGCTCAACATAGAGTTCGGGCGCCGGCTCCAACCCAAGCTGGCCTAGCCAGGCACCGCATTGAGAGCAAAACTGCCCAGCAGACTCGGTCATACCATTTCGATCTTTAACATAGCCAGTTTTGCCAGGATTAGTCTCTTCCGCTTTATGGCGGCCAGCAATTTTTAATATATTCCCCCATTCGTGTTCACAATGGTCATCACCCCAGATGATATTGGCGCCCTCGGCATAGTTCCGGAGGCCCCAATAAGGGGGACTGGTCATGCACATCTGGACACTCTCGTCCGGCATTGCCTGCAATACTTCAAGAGCATTACCGTTGTAAACGGTACTCAGATGGTCCTGATAAAACGGCTCCAACATTTAGCTTTCCCACTTATTCTGCATAGAATATTAACTTTCAATTTCAGCAATTAGCCTTAATATCTGATAAGCCACTTGTGGCACGATTGCATTTCCTAAACAACTAAGCCGTTCCTTTCTGTAATCTCGCCTTGTGGTAATTCTCGGTATGTCCGGCTCTCGGTCAAAGTAATGTCCGTCCATCCGATAGGAAAGCCCATCAACCATTCCTCCCAATCCGGATTCAACTGCCCACCAATTACCGCACCTAATCTCGGTATCTTCTTGCCATTGCTTATTTGATAGCCTCCTTGATTTTGTGCCTCGGGAGTCGGCAACAGTGACTTCTTGACTTCCTCTGCCGGAACCTTGCCCCCCTTCTTGTTCGGTCTGCTGCCAGGATTCCCTGCTCTTGGGGAGGGCCACATCTGATTGTTTATCTCTTGAACTTGGTCTCGCAGTTTGTAATGACCTACACAATCTGGCCTCATTTCCATTATCCCCCCTTCCCCATCGCTGGCATGAGGAGTTCGCCACAATCCAAACTCTATCTCTTCTATGCCAGGCATTGACGGCACAAGCTGGAATAATAAGCGTTTCATAGGAGTAACCCGCACCTTCCAGGTCAGATAGCACCGTGTCGAGTGCCAGGTTGATGATTCCAGTAACATTTTCAAGCAATACCCACTGGGGCTTGATGGCTTTAATAACTGTGAGTGTCTGAGGCCAGAGGTAACGGTCATCTCCCTGGCTGAGTTGCTTCCCGGCAACACTGAAAGGCTGGCAAGGGAATCCTGCGGTAATAAGGGTAATTGATTCCGGAGTGGCTCTATTATCTCCGTATTGTCCGGAAGGTTCTTGTAGCCTGTCTGATTGGCTATTGCATCGTTTAGATTCCGACTTCGGAGTTCCGGAGACTGCCAGCGATGTCCTTCTCCTGTCCGGAAATCTCTCTCTTGTGGCGTTGGCAACAATTTCCCTGATTTTCTCAACATCTCTAACATCCTCTATTATCGGCACATTCGGCCAGTGTTTTTTCAATACCTTCTGGCAATATTTGTCTATCTCCACAAAGCCTATCGTCGTAAATCCTGCCCATTCTGCTGCTAGGGCAAAGCCACCTATTCCAGATTCCAAATCCAAGTGTATTAACATTCATACTTCACGTTCTGATAGGAATATTGGCTGTTAATTCTTTCAGACATTTAGGGCAAGTAACTTCGCTATCTCTGAGAGTCCAAGATTCTTTGGCCAAGTCAATTTTCCTTGGTGTTTTCGCGCAGAGAGGGGAGACATCACCCTTGTCTGATATGAGTTTAGCTTTATGCACTATTTTCATACTGGACTTCTCTCAACCTTTTCCAATTTTTTAGTCCACTCACTCGTAAATCGCTATGCTTGTTAAGCATACCGTCTAAATTCCCATCATTTGTCAAGCAATATTCTTAGTTTCAGATTTTCGCTTGAGCCGTAATATCCTCTACGAGAAATCGCCCATCTGGCGTGGGGGTAACATTCAGCTCATATCCGCATACACATCGGATATTTCTTGCTGCGCCACCACGTGGGCCCAACTGGAATTTTGTGCCTCCACATCTAGGACACTCAAGGTAACTTGAAAGCTGTGTCTCAACTTCAATGGGGGATCCTTCTTGCTGCAGCCGTCTAACTCGTAATTTATTGAGAAACTCGCAGACGGCGAGCCCCAGATGAGGGGTGAATTTTCCAAAGCTCAAGATGCCTACTATCCCTTCGGCTAATCTGGCCCAGCTACAACACCAACCAACTAATAGTCCAAACATTTCAACTCTCCTTTAAATCCGTGATTTTATCTTCAACTGCTTTTATTTCCTGATCCATCATGGCCAGTTTATGCTCAACATTCCTGCTTGGATTATCACGCACCATCTTTCGCTGGCCATATAAATCGTCTCTCCGTGCCCTGAGTCGCTTAAGCCTTAATTCCTGTGTTTCTTTCATGTTATTCTTCGAGGAATATCAGGTAGCCTTCTTCCTATGCTCTGGACATTGCCAGGGCATTTCACGGACAGCCTGAGTATCCATCAACTTATAAGTTTCTCCATGCTTCTGGGCATAACGCTGGGCTTTAGCTAATTCACCAAACCTCTCAGGTGCATTGACAATTGCACAAGCCAAACAGCCGCAAGGTTTCAAAAACACATGAGTCTTAGGTTCCTCTGCCATCGCTTACCTCCTGATAGACTAGATTCAGGTTGCTTTCATCAACATTGAAGAGCCCTAACGCTCCCCGATAGGGGATTGGCTCAACCAGCAAAAGAGGTGAGATAAACTCCCAAGCATAACGCCCAGGCGAGTAATCACCATACAGGCGTTCTAGGCCACTGAGCTGGCCTATGAGTTCCTCGACGTGCCAGATTTTCACTAGGTTGACTTTCCCTATAATGGCACCCAAGGCTACCCGAGTATTGCCACGTCCTAGGGCACGCTCAGTCGCTGCGAACTCTCGAGCATACTTTGGAAAGCCCTTTGCAGCATGGATAAGGAGAGGGCCACTGTAATTTATGAACCATGACCGGGTTTCAAAGCGTTTCAGGTCAAGGAAGAGGGCTTGGGCCCAGGGTTGCGTCATACTCAATGCTTTCATCATTGCTCCTCTATCAGATCTTCCTCATGGACGCGTGTGAAGAACCTGTGTTCGTCCTTTGAATTACAAGCTAGGTCAATCTCAACAAAATCTTCGACGACACTAGCCTTCACGATTCTAAGCTCTCCATCACATTTAGGGCATTTCATCATTCTTCTATCTCCTTTCGTAATATTCTTTCGAGAATATTAGCGTTACTTCTCACTTTGTATTATTTGAGCCACCTTTTCAGCTGCACTCTCCATGCTTTTTGGGTCATTAGGGTTAATATGGATGATTTGATCCTTTGGAATATTTTTGAGCATTTCGGCCATCGGGTTATAGCCATTGGCAAGCTTCTGTTGCCATTCCAGCCGAGCCGCAGTCACCTGCCTCTCTATATCGGCTTCATCCACCTCAATTATCTCTCGACCATTTTTCTTTGCGTCTTCAAGCCACTGTTCGTGGCCGTGTGCCTGGATATAGGCTAGGTGGGAAATAACAGCCTGGTGCTGGGCTCCAGTCATATCATCTCGAGCTGCCTTCAAAAGCACATCATCCAGTTCTTTGGCAAGCCGTGTCTCAGGGGGAACCACAATTCCTGTAATATTGCGGTAGGCTTTATAGCCCTCAAAAGTGAACTCTGGATGCTCTCTTAGCCACTTCATGCCGGCAATCAGCATGGCCTGGCAGGTCGCCTCATACCCTCCGCCAAAACCGCTAATGTCTATTGTTTTCATTTTGAACCTCCTCATATTCTTTTAAGAATAAATTGCTGTTTTCATCGAACTTCATGGCAAAATAGTTTCCATTATCCTGCCCCAGGCCACCGGGGTGAGTAATGGACTACTCTCGAAGTCATCAGGCAGGGGCACAATATCTTTAGGCAGAATGTCAATTCCTGATCTCCAAAATATCTCTACAATAGCTTCGGAGCATATCACCATCTGGTCCCTGACATATTTCGGAGGAATCGGCAGAAACGGTAATTTCTCCTTTAACACACGGGGAATGCAGGACCGGACTATCGCGAGATAATCATAATAAGCGTTATCATCGCTGGCGAGTTCAATAGCCTCACTAATGAGTATCTTCTTTTCGGCCTCAGTGATCTCAGGGCGCATTACCAGAACGAGTTGTCCTGTTTTTTGCTGTAGGCTTTGTATTACCGCACCTCTCCCATCGCTTTCAATAAGGAACGGAACACCATCGAATGCCTCTCCAATGAACATCGAGACATGGTTATAGGTGCCTACTGCCCACCGTTCAATTTTCGAGAATAGACTATCTCCCTCGATTTTGTGCAGGAAGATATCACATGGTTCTACTTTGAATGTTGGTTCTACTTTGAATGTCATTGACCCCTCCCTTTTATCCATTCGTCGATCAGAGTCATTTCAGTTTTCCGTGGGAACACTCTTAAAACTTTCATCTCTTCACGTTCTGTTCAGAATATCAGCACTTTGTCCCAAAGATGTTTTTAAGGATAGTGGCAAGCAGCTCTGGTTCACCGTATGTAGATCCTGAAATGGCAAATCCATCTTTTTCAAAAGTGAATCTGATTTCCATTTTAGGTTGAGCTTGAGACCCAACAGTTTCATCTCCCCAAGTAACGTGAAGTCCGATAGGAGCAATCTGCTTTAGGCGCTTTTTAAGTTGATATGCTAGTTCGTCTACATCGCGTTCAGTTTTAACAGTCTCTAGTATTGGCATCTTTCACCTCCTGCTGTTCATCTATTCCATTAAGAATAAGCTCCCACCTCATTCTGCAGCGTCTCGAACAACCTGGTAAGGGTCTGTGTGTCCTCATGCGATACTTTCGACAGGATTTTCTGGATAAACTCCTGGCCTGCCAGAGTTGCCGGTTCAAATAAGGTCTCCGCCTTGCTGGTCATAGTCACAAATACTGTCCTGCGATCCTTCCTGTCTCTTGTCCTTTTGACGAGACCAGCTTTGACCATGCGGTCGACTATCATGCTGATGCTATTCGTGCTGCGTGTTACCCGATGGGCTATGTCAGTTATCCTTACAGGCTCATCGAGATGTTTTATGGCTGCAAGAATTGAATACTGCTCAGTAGTAAGCCCGTGTTGACCGAATAATTCATCCTCGCGTCTCCTAATCGTGTCGTGGGTTAAATGTATTATGAAAACTAGATTTTCTGAATTTAATGCCATCTTTACTCTCCTTTCATGCTTTATATCCCCGGCGTTATTGGTATTCATTCATCCTCTAAAAGCTCGACCGTCTTTCTGAGATGACCAGGTACAACGTCCAAATAAATCGCAGTGCTGGATATATCTTCATGCCCGAGGAGCTCTTGCACTTTGCGGAGTTCCGCTCCCCTTTCAACAAGCATAGTGGCGAAAAAGTGTCGGAGTTCATGCGGTGTAATGTCGTTAAGCCCAGCTCTGGCAGCAGCCTCCCGAACCATTCTGGCTAGTCGGTTTGGCCCTATTGAGAATAATCGGTCCGCCGGTGCCAAGTGGTTTTTGCTGATATATTCGGCCAATTGAGCATTAAGACTCTCAATGAGTGGAATCACTCTATCGCGCTCACCTTTGCCGCTATAAACGAATAAGAAGCCCTTCTTAATATCTTGACAATTCAATGCGAGTAGTTCCGACCTACGCAAGCCAGTATAGGCAAGTGTTTTGACAATAAGAATATCCCTCTCCTTGTTCTTTGCGGCCCACGTATCTTGACGCTGGGCGATGGCTTGGATCAGGCGGTCAAATTCATCCTTTGTGTGATAGTGGGGTAGGCGCTTGATTTTTTTCAGCTTGAGCTTGAATTCGATGCCCCGCCACTTGAGGAATGGCCGTATGGCAGCGTAGTAGGAACGTATGCTTGCTCTGCTGTATCCTTGCTGTCTTAGTTCGGCAAGGAAAAGCGTCGCCAGTTCAGTTGATGGATCCCTTTCCCCAAGCCAATTGCAAAAGAAGGTTAATTGTTGCCTGTATTTGGAAATACTTAGTGGATCAAGGTCCTTCTCTATTTGCAGTTTTTGATGGCAGTAATCATCAAGTATAACTAAGGCAGATAGTTGCTCCTGCAACGACCGTGCCCCCTTTAT
>Ga0180007_10001591_pt1 | contig 29937 bp, 30 predicted proteins | sample MM_PC_MetaG_FD_121122 | JGI IMG/M metagenome (GOLD analysis project Ga0180007, IMG submission 121122) | Groundwater microbial communities from the Aspo Hard Rock Laboratory (HRL) deep subsurface site, Sweden - MM_PC_MetaG | ecosystem: Environmental > Aquatic > Deep subsurface > Groundwater... | reverse complement strand
GGTAAAGAAAACGAACGTTATTTTGAACTCTCGATCAATTTCACATTAAGATATGATTCGTGCTGTTTTGAGGTCAGATAACGCAGTAAATATTTCAAAATTAATAAAAAATAGCGGTGTATGGGTTTCCTAACTCAAGGCTTTTAATGCTCACACTGTTTTTTAACAAACGGGTTTTCGTTCCCCTGAATCTCCTCGATCCGTCGAGCTCTTTCACATTCCCTTGCGTCAACGGGGTCCTGATTGTCCCATACATCAAACATCTTACGGTTTTTCTTGCTGATAATCCCGTGCCCTGGGTAAGCCCAATCCATATACATGTAGATTCGTGCAATATCTCCCCGGATTTCCTCCCTTGGTTCGACCTTTCTGCTTTCAATTTCAAAATCACAAGGTCCATAATCGCGTGGCTCACCGGGTATGATCCCATAACTATAATTTGATCGGTCGCCGTTTATTTCACCGATTGCCGGAACCAAATTATACATGTCAGCCTCCATGAGGCGGAATTCTTTTGAGGTCAGACGGGCGCATTTTCGCCCCTTGAAACCCTTACCTTTTTTATCCACACATCCGGCTGCCCCATTGCGCCATTCGGGGAATGATTGCCCAAAAGCGTGAGCCGGGACCACATGTTCCCACTCGACCTTACTTGAACGGCTATTTTCTCTTTTTGGCTTATATTTATCAGAAGGGGGAACTGTCTTGTCCGGACCAAACAAACAGTCACAATAAAAAGTTGTCCGGTGATCATAATAAACCCTATTCAAAAGCGTTTTCTTCGAACGACTAAATGAATCGTTCGTGCTATTCCCTCCGGCCATGGATAGGGTGGGCAGCAACAAAATGGTTAAAAATAATGCCTTAGTTCTCATATGTCTTTTAAAAGTCTCTTACAGATTATGAATCACACACGTGGCCACACCGATGATTACCGCCCCGTTGTCTGGATCGACTGACACAAAAGATGTGTTTGTCTTCCCCACTGCCAGAAAGCCCCGCCCTTTTTTGATAAAGAAGCAGCGAACAATCCTTTCTCCATCAATTTCAACAAGCACAATTTTATTATTGCCGGGCTTGAGAGATCTATCCACGATCACGATATCATTTTGGTAAATGCCGAATTCATGCATTGCATCGTCCGGAGCCGGGAAAAAGATCGTGGATGCTGGCCTTTTCACAAGGTGCTGATGAATATCAAGCCGCCGTTCCACATAATCATCCGCCGGTGAGGGAAACCCGGCCTGGACGGTTGAAAAGGTGATGGGGATCTTATAGGCCAGCATTATTTTTCTTTCTACTGTTCTGAGTGGCATTGATCTTATCTCGGAGCGTTGTCGATGCTTTGAATGTGACAACTCTACGTGCAGAGAGCATCATTTCATCACACGTGGCAGGGTTCCGGCCTTTCCGCTCTGATTTTTCCGAGATTTTGAATTTCCCAAAATTCGAAATTAAAACGTCCTCGCCTGATTCCATTGCACGTTTGAGGACGTCAAGAAGTTGTTCAACCACTTCGGATGATTTTTTTTGGGAAAAACCAACCCTGTTTATTATCTGATCTACAATATGATTTTTAGTTATCGTCATAACTCTTAATTCACCTCGATTTTACGGAATTAATTTTGTGTCCCGAGTCAATCCGGAGATTGCCAGCAACAAAATACAATCATTTGGGAAGTAGGGAAAGAATTAAAAAATGCGCTGGATTTGTATTAGTTTTCTAATCCCATAACCTATGGCCGCCAGGACAAAAAATCCAAGGAGTTTTGTTTGCCATGTTGCGTACCAAGTAGGATCTTCGGGGCCAAACACTCCGAAGAAAGAATGTTCTGACCAGTAATCCAACACGGGCCACCAGACAGGCCAGATTGAACAAATAAAAAATGGTAAGGATTCGCTGAATGTAAATAGATTTAAATTCCAAACCATAATCCAACAGAAAGTGAACATCACCAGCCTTATCAAAACGCCTGTTCCTGTTGAAACATCCACGCCGATAACATTAGAGAACTTCCATGCGATAAGGGCCATTACAGCCACAAAGATGATGATAACACCGACAACGAAATCCCCATTGTTATTATTATTCATATCGCCGCCTTTTATCTCCCGCCAAATTTATAATAAAGAGATACGCCACAAGACAAACCGCTCACCGAATCGCCAAAAATGTGTTGATAGGCAATATCAAGGCTTAAATCAATCGTGTCTGACAGCGCCCATTCATTTGAAATATTCGCGCATGCGCCAAACGAATTGTCCGTTCTGTCCGCATACGATGTGTCAAGAAACCCGGACCCTGTGACCGTGTAACGAGATTCAAAATCAATCTTTGACATCAGGACACCGGCACCAAACCAAATTTCAATATAACGGTTTAGACGGTACAGGCGTTGATATGATGTTGAGAACAAATAACCTTTCACGCTGTTTGCAATATGGGTGGTGGTTGCGTCAACTTCAAAATCGAGCCGAGTCACATCACAAAGGACCCTGTCTTCCCGGCTTAAATTATAAATCAGCCCCAGGCCTCCTGGTTGGATGCCTGAATAATCATCTGCCGGACCGTCGGGGTCATCTATCGACAACGCAAGGTATTTGGGCGTGTACCCGATCTTAAAATTATCCATGTCACAATATGCGGTTGTAGTCACGGCCAAAAAAAACAACGCAAAAAGAAAGGTCCTCTTCATTACAAACACCTCGTTCTATTTAAAAGGTTTCATCAACCCGGATAAATGCATCCTGCGGGTTTACAAAAATTACAAAACTCGCGTCTCCATACTTGGCTTTTGTCTCTTCCTCTTTTTCAGACAACGCAGTATCTGCGGCCGCACCTACTGCGGACCCAAGCACGTTGTCTGATGCTACTTGCTTAATAAACTCCCCACCAGCGGCAAACGCTCCGCTGCTGGCACTTCGGTTTATCAGTTCGTTATCTGTTGTGATTGCCCCGGCAAGTCCAGCAAGTTTATGGGTGGACACATCGGTTATAGTGCCTTTCATTTCAAATTCTTCTCCGTCTGGAGTGATGCCTTTGACGGTGTTGAAGTATATTCGGTTTGATGAGTTTGACACCTTTTTTTCAGCATAGATCTTTGTGGATTTTTGCATCATTTTGAAATCCCCGAAAACCTCATCCACAACAATAAATTCGGCTAACGTGGGTTCAATGTTTGTTGTTGTGCGAATCAGCTTTGCCCGGAACTCCGTGCCTAACCGTATACCGAAAAAAGGACCTTTTTTTATTTCAGCCTGTGCCGAATGAATAGGGGATGCCTTTTTCCCGGCGTTGTACTGCCAGGACGGAGGAACGTACCTGTCTTCATCGTTTGCACGGGGAGGTGGTTTAGGGGTGCTTTTCTTTCTATCTTTATTTTTCGGCCTCTGGTCGGGCTGATCCGCATCAACCGTCACCCCTTGATCTTTTATAATATCTTGAGCCTGGGTGTGTTCAGGTTTAACGGGCTCCTTAAAAAAATTGTATTGCTTTCCCCTGCCGCCCTCATCTTTGTCATCAATCGCCCTGGGCAACTCTAAGTGCTGTTCGGGTGGATTGGGACTCTCCGGAGTTGTTTCGGTAACCGGTTTTTCCACTTCATCCTCCGGGGTTGGTTTTAACAGCTCATGAAGCCGATTACTTTTCAGCTCTTTATTATGGACGGCATGTTCATTTTCTGACCCGGAAAGCAGTTGGCGCAAACCCTCGCCGGTTAACGGCTTTTGGGACGCCAAAACAAATAAAGGTATCAAGGTAATACAGAGTGTATAAATCAATGTTCTTACCATATAACCTCGCATTTCCCACGATCAGTAAACACCACGGCTTTTGTCTCGCCTTTTGACATGATGGCCGGGTCCCTGGTCACAATGAACCCCTTTGTCATCTCATTGGTTTCAATTTTTGGGCTTTTGACTTCGAATTCCGAAAGAATGGGGACAGAGCTTTTACCATCACCACCCAATTTTTCAAGGCTGATGTTTTGAACGTACAGCGGGTTTAAATTGCTATCGTTCCCCACCTCGATGGGGATCACATAAAAGGTGTCATAGATCATAATTTTATCGCAATAAAACACGATACGATCTCCGTTTTCCAATTCGGTCTTTTCTTCAACCTTAATCCGTTGTTTATCAACCGGTCCGGTTGCCAAGCGGCCGACCAGTTTCACGGCCAGAGTTTCAGCGCGTTTATCAAGTTCATCCACCTTCTTTTCATATTCTTTCGATAATGCAGCCTTGCGGCGATTAACGGCCCGTTCGATCAACTCCAGGCGGTCGTTGTCATTTAAATAAAACTCAAGGTTTGAACTATGTTTTTGCCGTGAAAACGTCACCCTTAACGTGATGTCAATATGAAAACCAGCGACGTTGATAAAGGCGTCTGATAGCTCACCTTCAATGTTGTAATTGTTTTCTTTAATTTTATAGATGATGTGGTTCTGTCCTGGCTCAACATGGACTTCAAAAATATCGGTGTTGGTCAGCTGCTCAGAAAACGGCAGTTCCGTTGATTTCTTATCCAAAATCCAGGGGAATATTAATTTAATTCCCCGGCCCGGAAGGATATCAGCCACTATGGTGGTTATCGGTTTGAGTTCCACCCGCCTGATTTTAGGCAAATCCCTATCCTTATGATCAGCGCCGAATGCATTCACGGCCATGACCATCACAAAAATCAAAATTAAGACGCTACTTTGATGCGTTTTCATCATTCCGGACTTCCTTTTCTTCATAGTCGATGACTTTAACGCCACTCGTGTTCAACGATGATACGGGCGTGTTTTGTAGGGTTAAGATAAAATGAAACGGGACCCTTTTGTCTTTCGTTGACCCCGCCAAAAAGATGAGGTCCCCTTTTACTTCAACAAAAGAAACGTTTTGGTTTTTACTGATAATTTTCACTGTGTCGAACGATAGTGTGGATTTAGATTTTGCTTTGACGATCTCATTTGCAACATTAAAATCTTTTAAATATTTAAACCGTTTTCGTTTTAATTCATCCGTCATCATGTTCATGGCCGTTGCAAAATCATCATACACCGTGTCAGCATTAAAACTCAGGTGGTACTGTAAAAACCGTTTGGCTCCGCCTAAAAGTTCATCATTTGTTCGGTATGCGCTGGTCTGATATTCGCCGATAATCTCCCCCGTTTCCCGGTCCACAACAATGAGGGGTTTTGGCATAATAACCGCCAATGTTGCGACAACTCCGAGGATGAGAATCAAGACGAAGATGATAAATAAAAGAATTTTGTTGGATCTTTCCAGTTGCTTTTCACGTTTGGTGACAGGGGATTGGAAAATATCAACATTCTTAGTTTGTTCGGTCACATTTTTTTTTAAGATATCGAGCATGGTTTTTTATCTCTCTTGATCTTTGATAAGGTTACCAATGATACTGCCAATTTTTTTCCCAGCTTTTCCCCCATATTCTTTTCCATATTTTACGGATTTATTAAGCAGAAAGGCTGAACTTGCTTGGGACCGACTTTTAATAAAAGATCCCGCCGACATCCCCCCCATAAGAAACGGGGCTAATATTCCGGCCATTGCACTTTGATTTTGGCTCAAATAAAAAGAGACAAAGGCAGCAGAAGCAATAACAGCGGATAAAAATATATTGATAAAGGTAAAAACAAAGTAAGCCGTGGAAAAACTTAGGCCTCTAACAGATGACGTGGTGTTTACGACATCGACAATCTTTGTACCTGCATTGTCGATCATCAGGCCAGCCAGTACGTAAAAAATACTTTCCACAATCGGCCAAATGAGTAATCCTTTGAGCGTACTTACAAAACCGCCTTCCATCGAAAGGACGCTTGACGGTTTTGTTGCTATTGCAATAGCACCCCACGTGAAAAGAAAGCAAAACATGACCGCGTAGGCATATCGCATAAACAAATGAATCATCAATAAGATCGCGTATGAAATGGAAAAGCAACCTGCTGAGATAGCTTCAACAGGAACGCTTGCAAGATCGAACAATTGATTCAGGCCCCATCCCCACCCCTCTTGTGCAGCGGCCGCTTTTTCGGCTGCCTCGTTCAAGGCGCTTATATTATCCCCGTATTGATTGAGGATGACCCCGAAGGACCCCATGTCTCCGACATAGGTTTTTATAAAAAAAATAAATTTAAAGATAATAATAGCGGTTGCCCCATAACTAAAAACGACCAAGGCCGACATGAAGGCGTCTTTAAGCGCTTTGGAGTAATCCGCGTCACCGCCGATAGAGTTTGCCCCCTCTTCCACAAGCCGAGCCGCAAAGGATAGAGCAAACATGACGGGGACCAAGTACATATAATATGTGAAAATATCATATACAGATTTATAAATTATATCAGGATCAAAGATGTCTATAATGATCGTAAACATGACGGGTCCTTATTTTATAGTTTCCATGGATTGAACCGCATTTTCAACCGTACCCATGTAATAGTCTTGAGTATATCGTTCCTGGGCGTCGTTAATAACATCCCGTTGTTCCTGTTTGGACTGCATGATCAAAGACAAACCAGAATTGGACGCAACTGTGGCCACGTTATTGGCGTAATTCATTTTACCGCTTGTTATCGCAGTGCTTTCCTGGGCCTTCACCTGTTGCAGGGTGTAAAGTTTTTTAAGGTCTTGCATAAAATATTTAACGTTAGTCTTTTCTTCTTCTTTGGTGAAGCGATGGTCTATTTCTCTCATCAACAAATCAAACTGCCGATCAAAATCTTTACCTTTAATGTTGTCCAAAAGCGTAATACCTTCAATTTCATAAATAAAATCCTGCATGTAGTTTTCCAAATTAAAGTTCCGGACAAAATCATAATTGTCTTTCATGTTAATGGCTAATTCACGCATTTCAAGGATGGTTTTTGATTGAATGGTCGCCTCTTTTAACAATTTGATTGTTTTTAAGAGTTGAGCTTTAATATCAAGCGAAATTTGTTTCAGTTCGATACTTGAGAGGGCATCCCCAAACGCGAAAGCGGTAATGGGCTGTAGGGAAAACATAAACAATAAACAGATGGTTGATAGTCGTTTCATGCTGCGGCCTCCTTGTCTTTTTTCCGGTATGAGCGTAGCAAATCGATACGATCATACAAGTGGGGTGTTGCTTGGGTAATAATTTCTTTCCATGCCATCTCTTTGGGGTTTGTGTCCGCTATATCCAACAGGGTATCCGTGAATTTCAAAAACAAATCATAATAGGTGCCATCCACGTATTTAAGGCCCTGCCGATAATTAAGCCCCTGGGGGCTGCCAAAAGACCGCCAGACGTGAGCAGGTGTTTCAGGGATGTCAAGGCGTTTAACGTACTCATCCCATAGATCGGAACGATACAAAAGACTCCGGATGCTTGTACTTGATATGACCTCGTCTAAGACATCAAGTTCGGCAAGGCCTTGTGTCACCAGATCGATAAAGCCGTTCGCCTTACCCCCCATCCTGGCAATCGAGCTGGCAAATGAATTCATTTCTTGGGGAGCCACACGCACCGGAACATGGATTTCGTCATACAAAGCCCGGCCAGGTTGATCGCTTTTGAAAAATATCATCTGTGAGTATTTTTGAGCAATGGCGTTCAGGTAAAATATCAGAAGTTTAGGGCTTGTGTTTTCCAGGGCTTTCAGGTCAACACCGGTGATGTTTTCCGTTAAAATGAAGTTATCATCATTCTTAAATATCCCCCCCATAGACGAATCCAAGAATGACGACATATTCGAGTACATGAAACGCCCGGCCTCCTCCTGTTCTTTGCTCATATAGTCGCTTGATTTCAGGGCGTAGGCGAAATCAACCAAAGATGGCGTTTTAAAGCCCTCTTTTTGGGATCTGTAAAGGTTATTGAGCGCGATTGATGCGGCCGCATCTTCCGGAGCGTTCAGCATCAATTTTTTATTCGAATTAAGACGGCCATCAATAAGCAAAAACGTTAACCCTAAAATCGTCCCAGCAGACAAAGAGGCACTGAGCGTGTTTTCTGCCTCTGGCGTGGCCATGTCGAAAGATGGTAGAGGGTTCACTATCGTTTTATCCGGATCAACGATTGTATAATCACCACCGAAGGCTTCAACAATCCATCGGTATGTTGACCCGAACTCGCATATATACCAGTTCAGACCCATCGGGTATGTTTCGGCGATTTCACAGGTTTTATCGACGCCTTTCCCGGATCGGGTCTTGGCCACGGTAAACGAGTGCGGAGCTTGTGATTTAAGGAAAGAAAAGGTGGCCAACTGCCCGGAGCTTGTCACACGTAAGATTTCACCGTTTTTTACTCCCCGATCAAACGTGATGGCTGGGCTCATGTTGGCAATCTGTAATGTGTGATCCGGTCTAAGAAATTGAGTATACATACCCATACCCGGCTGCCCGACACGGAAAAAATGATACTGCAAATCGGCATCCGATCGGATATCCCCTCCATGATCGTTTACAAAGTCAATAATGGTATGGGCTTGTTTTTGTATGTCTGCCTTTTTGCCGTGCAGATGAACAATAAAGGCATTCCTGAAGATTTTTAAATTATTTTCTGCCACGAACTTGGCGAATTCCTGCCGTTCCGAGATCGCTTTAAATTCAAAGTCCTCACTGGATTCAGCGACGGCCAAACTTTCTTTCCGGGCCTCCTTTTTCTGCCGGGCCACTTCTTCCCGTGTTTTCATGGGGTATACAATCTGTGAAATATGCATTTCACACACGATGGAAGCAAAACACAAGAACCACCCCGGATCAGCATCCGGATACAAATACATCAACATGACTTTGCTGTATTGGTCGCCGATCCGCAAGCAACCATCATCAAGCACGGGTTTTTCACGGACAAGTTGTTCGCTTAAGTCAAAGCGGTAATCAATATTCACCCGATTGTCGTTGAGATATTTGGCCCGATTAAAACTTTGGTTGACTCGGCTGCAATATTCATTAACGTCAACAAGCTCAGACCCAGGTAAAAATCGAAGATGCTTAGTAACCGTATCATACAAACCCTTAGCGGCTTCTACCTGTAGTTTGAATAATGTGTTTGCTTTGGGTTTAAACAATGTGGGCTTTATTTTCTTAGAAAAAACAAAGGCAACTTCATTGCTCCATGCATATTGTGATAGATTCTGCGCGTGTTCTGTGCGTATAGCCCCGCCGATATCATGGGCACGTACCATATACTTATTGTTTTCTATATAACGGTCAGCGATGGAGGTATCCCTTTCACGCCAAAAATGAAACTCACAACACACACCCTCATCCAGTTGATTCAAAAATTTATACAATGCTGTGTATTGAGCATGGGTTTCGTTGTCATCCATCATTTCACACTGGATTCCGGACCACTTCACCATGCACGACACAACGCCATCGCCGTGCCCCAGGCAATGGGGGCTTATGGGGGTTTTCCATGTGTAATAGTTGGTATATTCGTCCATGGTTTAATATCTCTGAACAGAGACGGGAAGATATGCCCGCCCCTCTTTTTTGCTTTTATTAATGGCCTTTAAAAAAAGCATGTTTTTGTGGTTTATGTATCCATGAACAGCAAGGACAGCGCACGTAAGACCCAAAATGATAAGAATTATTTTAAAAATCATCGTACAAAACATGCTGAATGAAAACAGGATAAAAGCAGGAATACCGAAGTTGAAAAGAGCTATCGGGTAGCCGAACTTTTCCTTCGGGCGGAGCCGCGAATTAAAGGCTTTCATTATGCCAACCCCGCAAAGAAACCCACAAGGGCATAAGCGATTGTAGAAATAGCAATGGTCAGTAACCCTTTTTTAATTCTTCCCGGGCCTTTTTCCGCCTCTCCGATCACACCGTTCATTTCAGCCAGACCCCAGATAAAACCGATAGAACCAACCGCTGCTGCAACGATCAAAAACAGCTTAAAAACCTTTTCCGCCATGGACCCAACCTTGTCTTCAGCATCATCGTTCCCTGTCATCCAGTCTGGGACATTGTTGCTCCCGGCATAGGCACATTGATGGCCCACCACAGCGACATGTGTAAATGCTGATAACCCGGTGATGGCCATCAGGAATAAAAGTGTGGTGGCGGCTCTTTTTACGTACTTTTTTGTTTTCATAATCATCTCCTTAAATAAATTCTTGGATCGGTGTTATTTTGGCGGACAGTGTGGGGTTTAAACCGTTCTCCATCCTTCGTTTATATTCCTTCGCATCGATGGCCACGGTGTTGGAGCCGTGACGTTCCATAATGGCATCGATAAGTTTTTTTGAATCGTCGGTATAAATACGGGCGTTATCTTCTGCCCGGCTGATCACAACATAAAAAGCCTTTTGGTGAATGAGGTTTTTCCGATACGATTCACATAAGGCCATGACGTTCTTATAAGTTGCACCTTGCGCTGAATCGACGGTGTGAGTGTAACCGTAATCAAAGTGCCGGTATTTTATATGGTTGAGGTCGAAGCACTCTTCTTTCCCTGTGGTTGTGTTCTGCGTTGTTATTTCCGTCCCTTTGATTGACGTTATAAAAGAGTCTTCGTTGTTGATGATACCGTCTGTGTTTAAATTCTTCCTCCATCGGATTTTATCACCCACCTGAAAGGGGCGTTCTTTTTCTTCAAAAATCTCAACGGTCCGGGATCTCATGTTCTTCTTGGGTTTCCATGTAATGGTGCGGTTATCTTCGTTTCCGGAAACGATGCGACCAAGAACAATTCCTTTGTCCCCATTATTTTCAAGAACGCGATAATAGTCCCCAGGCTCAATTCCTGCCCGTCTGTTTTGAGCGCCGAAGCGGACTATATCACCATTACGGTACGAATAGGTATAGCGTTTTCGTTCCGCTTCAAGCCCTTTGTTTACAAGGGTTTTGACTGTAATTTCGTTACCTTTCAACCGGCCTTCTGTTTTAAATTCATTGCGTAAAAGGGTGTTTATGGCGTCTCGCCCTTCATTCGACGGTATAACCAAAAGGGTTTTATCCCGTTCAGGGGGTGAAAGCTTCATATAGTCTTGAACAATGGCTTCTTCACGCTCTTCCTTGTTCGATATTTCGGAGATACGGCCTGCAATGTTATTCAAGGCTTTGGACACGTCATCGCTAACTATTTTTAAGGCCTTGTCTATACAGAGGTTCCGTTCTTTTTGTGTTTGCGCCCGGTCAAGCGCATTTGATATTTCTGTTAACTCTTTATGCTGGTCAACGCTGACCAGGGATTTCACGTTCGCACAGAATTCTTTAAAGTCACTCCTGGCCGCATAAATGTCACGCTCAAGGTTTTTTTCAATCTCCTTCAGCTCACGGGCTCCGATCAATGAAACCATGGAGTAAACGGCCTCTCTAAGCTCTTGATCGTTTTGACGTTTTATGTCCCCCATGATGGCGGTACTCATCCCGGATTTCTGTAATTGATAAAAGATCCGCCCGGCTTCCACGGAATCCTTTTGTGCGACATCGCCAATAAAAACAATCCGAGCCCCGGTTTCGATGGCTATTTCCATCAGGTTTTTTACCTGCTGGGTTGATGCCAATGAGGATTCATCAACAAACCAAAGTTCTTTGGATTGGTTGATGGTCGCGCCCTGGTTCTTTTTATTTTTAAGTTTGTAGTGGTTGGCTATGTGTTGAGAAATATTATGTGTTTCCCGGCCTATTTCGTCCCCCAGGATCTTGGCCGCAGAAGATGACGCCGCCATGCCCTTGACGGTATATCCGTTTATTTCTGCTATTGCTGTGGCTGAATTCAACATGAATGTTTTACCGGTCCCGGCGTATCCTTGAACCCCTATGAATTGATCCTTGGTGCCCAAGATTAAATTAAGGCTATCTGCCTGTCCTTTAGAAAAGTTGATGTCCGGAAACAAGCCATTTAAGTCCACATCACGACATATGGAATCAACGCTCCGGAAGCCCTGATACAACATGTCTATGGTCTTTTTTTCCATCCTTTGACCTGCTTGGGTGGTATATAGTTCCTGCTCGGCATTCCCGATGGGGATTAATTCTTTCAAATCGATCTTTGTTTGAATGGCTTCCTTTAAGTCCCGATACGATACTTTTAAAAGTTCGTTTTTCATGCATTGTGCAATAAATGTTTCACGCTTAAACGAGGCTTCACGTTCGGATAATATCCGGATAACGTGGTCAATGGCTTCAAGGTTTTTTTCTTTGTTATTAACGGCCGGATCTGTGGGGTTTATACCCTTGATTTGAGCCTTTGTGGATGAAATAAAATCCGGTCCATTGAAATTGAAACTCTGTGCAATGTCTTTCCACTCTTCTTTAAGTTCTGCCCGGTTAGGATTAAGTTTTTTTGGTCGTGTCTCGAGTGATGCTATAGACGCAGCTTTCGCGGAGCTTAACCCCAATTTATCAAGGTGATTTAATATTTCTTTTCGCCGCTTTGAATGATGGTCTATGAGTTCTTGTGGAACGCCTTTGATTTCAAAAAGAAAATCCTTTTCTCTGGTCACTTCAATTTGATGGCCAAGCGACTCCAATTCACGGGCCAAGCACCGTCTGTAGAATTCGCCGGATTCAAGTTTCATATCAAAGAATTTTTTTGAATCTAATGATCTCCACCCCCTGTCTGTGTTCACAGCATTGGCCACCACACAATGTGTATGATCATTTGGATCTAAGGCCCTCGATGTGTCATGCCGGAACATGGCAACAACGAGATTACCTATAATTTCTTTTCGTGTTTTTCCATCGCTGGTCAACCGAACCGTGGAGGCATGATCCTCTAAAAATTGAAGGGTTTCTTTAACGGCGTTTTCATGGGCGTCATGCAGATTTTTATCATCTGATATTTGATTCAATATGGAATATGATTTTGGGGCTGAAAACGTCAAATCCCATCCGGGTGTGTGTTCCCAGGTCTTTTTATCTTTAGATAACTTTCCGAGACGGGTTTCACCGATATTTCCATTAAGGATTTCTGAAAATACGCTTTTATCAATGACCTTTCCATTTAAATCCAAGTGTTCTACACCTGTACCAAACCATTGACTGTTTTGATCAGCTACGGGGTCAGTTTGGGTGTAATAATTATCTCGATTGAAATAATTTACAACTGCACCGGAATCTTTTAAAACGACGATTGAAAGCATTTTTCCCTCTTAAAAGAATGGAACCTTTGGAACCGGCTTTTCTTCATCTCCGATAAGTTTGTGTATGTCGTCAGGGTGAGCCCGGAACTCTTCTTCGTTTTGATCCAGTTCAGGTTGAATTTCTTCGGGTGTCGTTGGCATATCTTTTTTAATAAAGCTTTCGGCTATGACATCTCTGTCTTTGGGTTTTACTATTACTTCCGTGATCGGATACGAACCGGGCAATTTCAATAATGATTTAAATTTATCAAGCTGCATGATTTCAGATGACATATAAAGAGGCTTTTTTGACCGTCTCTTGTTTGTGTTGACGGAATCACCACGTTTGTTTGATTCTGAAAATGTAACGCCTTCTGTATATTCGTGAATTTCTTCTTCCAAATACAGCTTAGAAATCCATTCGGCTGTGTCAGGTTCATCACAGCGGTATGTTATTTTTGTTCCACACATACCGATAAGTGTTTTTGCACGGCTTTTGCCATAAATCCTATATAATTCTTCAACAGATGTTACAGAATAAATACCGCAGCCTCCAAACTTCCGCGCCTCGTTTGCATAATCAATTACGCTTTCGATTTTTGGCAAGGATGCTATCTCATCCAGTATCATAAAAATACGTCTGTCTCGGCTTTCATTTAATGACAAAACACTTCGGCAATAAATATCAAACCATGCTGAAATAAGGGGGGCTAATGTTTCTTTAAGATCTCCACCAGAGACAATAAAAACACATCGCTTATCTGTGTCATCACTTACCCATTTTTTTAAAGAAAATCCGTCTTCATTGTATTGACCTGTTAAATATTTTAAGGCTTTAATTTTGGGGGTAAGCGTCGCCCGGACATCTGAGGCGTGACGTTCATTGTCTGGACTGATAATGGACTTTGAATCCATACCATTTAAAAAATCTGACAACGATTCCAATGAAGCCTGATTAACAAATCGCATTAATTTTTTAGACGTTGCCTGATCTTTTTCTTTTAATCGTTTCATCAAATCGCACAATAATGTTCGGGCAGAGTTTATGAAATGTGCGGCTGTTTCATTTCTTCCTTCATCTGAAGGGGATGGTATAAACGATGATCCAATATTATCGTAGTCCCATAGATTGATACATTCGTTCCAAATGCAATATTCTGGCATACGCTGATCAAATGGATTTAGGATGATGTCAAATCCATCTCTGTAATACGATTTTACATATTCGCCTGATTTGTCATATAGAATAAATTTATGATCTAATGAACGAATCGTGTCCATTAATTCTTTGATTGCAAGACTCTTTCCTTTACCAATACTTCCAGAAATAAACACATGCTCTGTTTCAGAATTTTTTATTAAATGAACACCACCAACCGAATATTCACTTTTTTCATTTTTTAATTCAAGTAACCTATTCACCGTTTCATTAGACGCTTTTACACCACCCCTTATATGGGTTCCTTTATTTACTTTTTTCCCATATTTAACAAAAAATTTAACTAAAAGGGTATAAGATAATATTGATAATATTAATGTTATGATAAAACAAATGATTAAAGTCGATTTTGATTTATTGACTTGAAATTTAAACCATTCATTATCGATGATATCTTGCGCAAGTGATTTCTGGTAAGACCCGTCTGGCTTTTTAAATTTTATGGTCTTATTTTTGGTCAAATCGATGGATTCATAAATGTTTGATGTAATCCATATTTTTAAGATGTAACTATCGTACTTTTTATTGATGAGTGTAAAAAGTAAAGTGAATATTACGGTTGATACCACAAGTGTTATAAACAGAATATTGATATAACCTTTGATGGATAAATCAAGCGTGTGTTTGAAATGTTTTAATCCTCTACTTGTATCCATTTAAATTATTCATCCTGAAAATTTAATCGAAAGTATCTTTCAAAATCAGCTTCAATTTGCTGAATAAATTGATCACCATTTTCACGGTATTTTACAACTTCCCTTAACATGAATATGCTTTTCAAATGTAATTTTTTTGTTTCTTTTAATATATCAATAATGCTTTGGTTTTCGAATGCAAAACGTATTGTGTCATTGATTATTCTTGCCTGTGATTTTCCTGTCTTTTTTTTGATCTTCTCAATGATTTCGGCTAAGTCGTCATCACACTTAAATGATGTTGCTCCCATATGGCCCCTTTCGGAAATGGCTTTAAGCTTACTTTATAGGTAGCTCTTATGTATTGATTTGTCAATTAATATTCAAATTTAAATATTTATATTGATATTTAAATATAGAAATATCGATATTTAAATATCAAAAAGCATTATAATTACAGATAGTTATACAACAAACAGCAATAATTTATTATTGCATCAGGTGTGTTAATTTTATAGCCCTGGGGGGCCTGGGGGGTCTCCCCCGGATCTCGGTCCTATTTGCTACGGGTTTAGGGTTAATTTGTAATGGCCGACTCGGTTTCATGTTTAGTTTTTTGTTGATCTTGAATTGATCCCCCTGTCATCTTAATAAGTTCGTTTTTGATGTCTGAATCAATCCCTGATTTTAAAATTTTATCGATATTTTTAACAACGATTTTTCCAACTAATTTATAAAGCTCATCAGCCTCTTGTTTTTTTTTGATTTTGGCTTCTGCTTTCGCTTCTTTTGCAATCTGCTCAAGTTCATTGGCGGATAATTTCGATAGATCTATTTTTGACATTATCAATCTCCTTTTTTTAGTTTTTTTCTAAATAGTTAAAACATTATTCACAGAAAAACTTGTCAACGCATTATTCCAATCTTGTCCCTTTTTATTTGGTATATCAATTTTAAAGTTACTTGATTGATTATTAGCCTCTAATATTGATGTGATATATTTTAATCCTGCCTCATCATTATCAAAGCATAGTTTGATTTTTTTATTATGATTTTTATTAACGATTCTTTTTATTAATTGGGCTTGTGATTTTCCAAGCTGCCCGCCGATGCTAACGTATTGTGTTTTCCCATCGTCTTTAAGTTGGAAATATGACAAGGCATCAATACCTGATTCAAATATTGCAATACTTGTGTCGGCGATTGTTGCTTTACTAAACCATATCCCTCTATCACCTCCAGTTGAAAATCCTTTAAATGTTTTATTCCGTTTTTCGAATCCAGAAAAGCCGTTTTCATCCCAATTAGGAAAACAGACATTATTATATTTATCAGTGAAAATATTTCCATAAAATCGTTCGTTTTTAATAGTTTCGTTTTTGATACCTCTTAAATTCAAAAAATAACTCTGCTGTAAAAGTGTTGCTGAATTAAATTCGTTTAAAACATCGATTCTATTTTTTTTTGATGTTATTGGTGTTGAATATGAAAATTTTTGTTGAATGGGTTTTTCAATGTGTGCAAAATTCCTAATAATTTTTCGCACCTCTCCTATGGAAATTTCTTTTGAAAAATTTTGCGCAAAATCAATAATTGATCCACCTTTTTCCATGGTGTAATTATAAATAAACCATCGGCCATCTTGATTTGAAACTCCAATCTTATCGGAACCATTTGCCATGACTGTACAATGTCGCGACGTTTTTTTGGGGTCAATGGTATACCCTCTATGAATCGCGTATGCTATTAAATCTAATTTTTTGAAATTTTCAAGTTCTTGATCCATGGTTACCTCGATTTTGTGAGGGTTTTACAGTATAATATAAGGTAACATTATTAAAAAATAATAATATCTAAGTCAATATATTATTTCCCTACTGCCCAAATAAAAAAGCCCACATCAACGATGCGGGCTTTCTATTATATTTATATAACTATTTTCAAAGGGATATCAGAAATGTTTGATCACAATCAATACAGGCAATATTCATGTTTGGTTTCCCCCATATATTATTACCACAATCGGGGCATGTATATTTAGTTTTGTTGTGTTTTTTAATTCCAGGGATTTTAATAAAGGCCTCTGATCCTATTTTAATATTATCCGGTCCAACGATCAAATGAGTATCCACGCTCGTGTTTTCTTCATCGATATCATCCACCATAACGGTGGTCTGACCTATTGTAATCATCGCACCTTCTTTTATACCTTTAATGGATTCAAATTTAAGTTTATTGTTTTGAATACCAATAATCATTTGAAGCTGAAACGATTCCCAAGAAAAATATTCCCATTGAATTATTTTACCACAGGATAAAAGATCACGCGTGTGAGATTCAAACAGCCCTCCTTTGATAATGTAATCCGCTATTTTTTGCCCTGTTTGAAGACCGCCTTCTTCTCCGGTTGATGAAGGCATCAGTCCTATCGTTTTCATCATGTTGGCCCATTCTTTATTATGATAACCACTGCGGCTTGGCTTCCCAAAATGCCGTTGCCATTGGTGTACCATTTCATGGACAAGAGTCTGCATGATTTCCGTTTCCCCATAGAAAAAATAATCAGGATTCAATGCAATTTCGTCCATAGTGCTTTCGTCTCCAATGGCTTTGAAACGCTCTTTTGAAAAATATCCAAAACACCTGCTTATCGTTTGTAAGGTGATGAACGCTCCTGGTAAAATACTATTAAAAAGGTTTTTGTTGTAAAAATCATAGGCTGTGTCAAATTTCATATACTGTTCTATTGCTTTCATATGCCCCTCATATTTGTATTGTATCGTACAATACAAATTTATGTGATAGTACGATACAATATTATTTTTGTAATGTTAAATATTGACTGTATTATTTAAAATATAATCCGTTGCTTTTTGAGCTTTTGCTGCGGCGTTTATTAATATTTTTTTATCTGAATGAAAAACCTCTAACCAGCTTTGAATATATGCGCTTTGATTTTTAATTGTCTTTTGTTCGATCCCACAATACCCACATAAAAACGCTGATCCCATCTCCGCGATCAATTCTTCTTTTGAATAATCCTTTGAACCGAAATGATGGTCTTTTTGTTCTTTGTGTCTATTTAATCGTGTTTTGTGTCCGGTACTGTGGATCATTTCATGAAATAAGGTTGAATAAAATTCTTCGTCTGAAAAAAACAAGCCTGTTTTCGGTAGATTGATGAAATCGCTGGTCGGATTGTAATATGCCTTGGATTCATTATGGTCAATTCTGGGACGGTAGGGCATGTTTTGAACGATTTGTTCTGCTTCGCTTATAGGTTGGAATTCTCTTTGATCTTCTTGAGAAACTTTCAATCCTTCACATTGATCCAGATTGAAAATAGTATAGTATCTTAAAACCGGAATTGAGACTTTATTTTCATCAACACTGGCGTTGTTCGTCTCTTTTTTTTCATATATTTTCCAGAAAATAACGGGTGTTCCCTTTTCCCCTTTTATGATTTTTCCTTTGTTGTCTTGGACCTGTTTAAAAGTAAGCCAGTATGGACTATTATATCCACTGCATCCAAGAAGAAAAGCATTGATACCCCTGTAAGGTTTTTTGGATACGTAGTTTTTATGATAACCACAAGCCCATGGTTTAACCCATGGGATCACACCTTTTTCTAATTGATCAATGATCCTATCTGTTATCATTTCATAAATTTTAGATTGTCCGTTTTGGCTTGATCTGGTATTCATAATTTAAATATCCTTTCTTAGCGGTTAGGTTATTTGATTTTTCCCCGAAACGGTTGCAGCCGTTCCGGGGATTTTTTTTATTTATGCTGATAGTCGGCTTTAATAATGGATTTGAAGGTGTTGTTAATTCTAATCTGGTGATCCAAAATGAAAACATTGCCTGAAATTGAGTTTAAATAGTCTTTTAGGGCTTCTTCGGATGTGAAAATTTGCTTTTTGCCTGTTTTAAAATTTTCTATTATAAATCGTTCCATTCTTTCTCCTTTTTAGCGGTTAGGTTTTATCGGCTGCAGCCGATGTAAGTAACTTAATTCTTATGTTTATATTTATAGCATAGCCTTAAATTAAAGTCAATTAAAAAGTTACATGTAATTAAATAATGTTTCACGTGAAACTTTTATATATGTGTCTATTTATCTCCCTAATACCCATTATTAAACATCTTTAATGATGTCATCAGGTACATGTTTCTATTGATTTGATTTCAATAATGATTTATAATTAATTTAATTAACTGTTATTAAAACATTTTTTTGTAGAGGTTTTATGAAAGATAAAAAGATATGGCGTCAAATGGAGCTTGATACGAAAAACTTAGGTTTTGTTCGTATCGTCAAGCAGGACACAAAAGATTATGGAACAGCAAAAGACAACCCTGGAAAAGTGAGGGTCCGGATTCTTAAAAAAAATTTAATTGAATGGATTGATGAAAATGAATTAATCATTCCTAAAAAGAAACGACCTATGACCGGGTCTGAAAAAAAGGCGAAATTAGACCAGCATTATAAAGATATGGGGTATAAGAACATGACGTTCAAGATCTCGCCAGAGAATTACGAAAAGAGCGAGAAAATTAAGGCTCTATTGGAGCTTTCAAACTGGAATGAAACATTAAATTATATAATTAAAAACATTGAAGTTGCTTAGTTTATTTTCCCTACTGCCCCTAAGTAGTGGTGTATAGCTTTGGTCGTGTTATAAATTTTATAAAACAAAACGGTAAGTTAGGTGAAGTGGGAACCAGAACTATGGGGTTTATAATTATACCTCTGAATTTTATATTTTTAACCCTTTCATGAGCCCAATCCTATAATTTTTCCCAAACGGGAATTAGAACTATGGGTATATGGTAAGCTATGGTTACCGATGTGGCTTTCTTTTAGGATAAAAAGGGATAAAAGGATAAGGGAGGGGAAAACAGCTTAACACACTTATAATACATTAGTATTTTAAAATAATCCGGGAATTAGAACTATGATTCTGATTGATTTTTGTTTCGACTGGGAATCAGAACTATGGTTTTTGGATTAAATCGGGAACCAGAACTATGGAATTAAGGCTAAAATCCATTATTTTTAATAGAACCGGGAACCAGGACTATGGTTTTTTAATAGAACCGGGAACCAGGACTATGGTTTTTTAATAGAATTGGGAATCAGAACTATGGGATTCCGGGAATTAGAACTATGGTTTTTAGTTTCAAACGGGGAATAGAACTATGGGGTTGGCCTAACTTTTTTTAATCTGCTTTCCTTTTTAACGCCATTTGCTTTTATTGTGTCTCGGATAAACTCTCTATGAGGCTTCAGGGAGAATTTGACATCCACTGTTTTTCTGCCGTTTTTAATTCTTTCCGAAGTATAGTCGGCGATGACACATTTGTCCTTTAGTTCATCTAAAGCCTTGTTGGTTTCTCTTAAACTGTTTCTCAGTTCTGTATATTGTCCTTTTCCGCTATCTCTGAGAAGGGTTGACAGAGTAATATCATAAGTTCTCGTCCAATCGGCTTGCCTGAACATGTGGCTCATTCTCATATGTAGATAGCGAGATAAAGAACTATCAAGTGACATGTATTTTGTATAATTCATTAATCTGTATGAATCATGTTTGATTGATACAGTTACAAGTTCGTTAAACACCACGTAGCACCGTGTTTGGCCGTTAAGATCCTCCTTAAATCCGATACGTGGGAAGATTGATGATGAATCGGCCACTTTCCCATCCGGTGATTCAAGCTCAAGCTGGGTCCCACGACATATCTTTATAGATTTTTTGATTTGATCAAGGCTGTATGAGTGGCCGGTGCCTTTAAGCCGTCTTTGCAATTCAGATAATGTAAATATAACACCGGCTTTCCCGTCCAAAAAACGACCAGTACCATCACAAGCCATTTTCCGAAGGGCGGCTTCCACGAATTCTTCTTTCTCTCCAGGGAAATAATCCATATCAGAACCATTTTCCTCAATGCGTGCAGGACTTATTCGAACATGGAACAAAGCGTTTCTGAAAGCGAATTCTCTCTTTAACGAATCCAAAAAGCGGCCGGCCTTTCGTTCAGCCTTTGCTATTCGGCCCCAATAATATTTGGGAATCGCGTCATAAAGTTCAATGGAATTTGAATAATCAGGTTCAGGCTTCAAGAAAACAAAAGGCAGTGGCAATTGTTCGGCTTTATACTCTTTGAGCTTCTTCTGTTTTTGTTCCATTATCTTCCCCACGTTAAAGTTCTCCCATTTTTAGATTGAGTCGAAAAAAATATCAATGAAAATGTTTTTTATTGTGTGGTGTGGTACCACACAATATGGTTGACAATAGTACCACACTATACTAAACAATCAATAATAAAATATTTAATTTTTTTAAACGTTCATTCATTTAACAGTGAGGCTCTTATGATAGTTTTAGTTGGCGGTGAAAAGGGGGGGACCGGGAAAAGTACAATGGCTATAAATTTAGCCGTTATCCATGCCCAGAAAAAAAAAGAAGTATTGATAGTGGATGCAGACAAACAGGGTACTACAAGTTTGTGGTCATCCTTACGTGATGAAAATGGGATTAAGCCCCATATCCCTTGTGTTCAAAAATTTGGTAAAAATATACATGCTGAAATTCAGGCTTTAAATGAAAAATATGAAACTATTATAATAGATGCTGGCGGGCGCGATTCAGTTGAGTTAAGAGCCTCGCTATTAGTAGCTGAAAAATTTATAACACCCATAAGAGCCAGCCAATGTGACGCCTGGACATTGGATCATGTCGAGACGCTTATAAATAATGCACTTTTAATAAATCCGGGATTGCTTGCACTCCTTGTTGTAAATCAAGCCCCAACAAACCCAAGCGTCTCCGAAGTTGACGAGATAAATGATTTCCTCAAAGAATTTGAAAGTATTACAGCGATGAAATCTATTGTCCGTGATAGAATAGTGTTTAGACATGCGTTTAAATTGGGTTTAGGTTGTATTGAATATAAACCTAATGATATCAAGGCTAATATTGAATTAAACAACTTGTATTGTGAGGTATTTAAATGAAGACACAGAAAAAAGGCTTTAGCCGACCAAAAAAGTTAGACCTTGCTAAGGCAGAAGCTTTTATTGCTGGTGCCGAGCAGAACAGAGTTGTGATAGATGGGAAAAAACTTGATGAAGTCGAAAACAAAGAACCCCAAAAAAAAATGCCGTGGGATAAAGGGCATGATCAAATTATGAAGGGGTACAACTTCAGAATGAATGAGATTTTGTGGTTGAAATTAAAATATATCACAGAAAACACCCCGTATTCTATACAAAAATTCTTTGAAAGTGCCATTACCCCGGCCGTCGAGAAGGAACTAAAAAAGCTATCTAAATAACACGAATTGCGGGGAAAAGTTAAATACCACACAGTGTGGTACCATATGGTATGGTGTCAATATTATTTACAGAATAACGGCATACCGTATGGTATGGTATGGTACGATACTAAACCATACGGTATAATAAAATTACAATGTTTGAATTTCGCGAAAAAACCAATCTCTTTCTTGAACAAGAAGCTCAACGCCAAGGAGTCCCTCCGTCCGAACTGTTTAGACGAATTATTGAAGAGGTTGATGTGAGGCTACACAAACGAAGGTTAAAAAATTTAACCGTTTATCAGTCGCATATGGATAAATTAGAGCAACTTGCAAATAAAACTGTCCCCGAATCATGGAGAGGCAAGCGAGGAGGGAATAAATCATATATTGCTGAAATTTTAATATGCGAATATATGGAGAGGGTATTATAAAAATGGTATTTTTTCCTTACTGCCGCAAGGGTCCGCTTTATTTATGAGAAGTAGATATAATGTTTCGTACGCAACAATAGTAAATTATCCTTAATTTTATCTTGAAAAAAGTTAACAATCAAACTATTTAGTATTAAGGTGATAGGATAGCTAAAAATATGATAGTTGTTTTTTAGTTAAAACGATACTTTTTAAGCGGTGGACAGACAAGTGTGCACTCGTCTGTCCACCTAATTCACCCGAATAACTGTAACTTATAAGGAGAACTGAGATTATGTTTAGCACTAAACAAAAACAGATTCAACAATGCAGCCGATTATTATTATTATTGACGCTTATTTTTTTATTTAACGCATGCGGAGGCTCTGGCGGTGGTTCGTTACCTCCAGAAATCCCAAAAGGGATAGCTGCTGGGAATGCTGTTGACGCCCTGATAGTTGACGGGACTCTGACGGCTTATTCCTGGGCTGGTGGTGTCCAGGGTGAAAAACTCGGACAAACGGTTACGGATGAAACAGGGGGTTATTCCCTGGAACTACAGACCGAAGATACACCAATTTTATTGGTCCTTGAGGGTGGTTGGTATAAGGAAGAAAGTTCTGGGGTCCGTGTATCTCTCCGGGATGGGCAACAACTTTATGCTGTCACTTATTATGAAAAGGGCGATGCAGTAAACATTATGGTCACACCCATGACCTCGTTAGCCTATGGCCTTACTCAATATTATATCAACGAAAAAGGCGAAAACGTCCAGAACGCGATCACGAAAGCAAACAGCGGAATCAGCGCCTTGTTTAATTTCGATATTCTAACGATTTGCCCTGCAAACATCACCGACGGGACCAACTCATCACCTATTGTAACAGATGAATTGATGGCTGGTTTTTATTGTGCAGCCTTTTCTTCCTGGACCGAACAGCTCAGTACAGCAAACGGCCTGGATGTTCATTCCTTTTACAACAGTATCTATCTTTCACAAACCATGTATAACGATATTGTGTACGATGGCCAGTTGAATGGGGTAGGGTGGTCATCATCCGGATTGACGGTTGTACCGCTTAATATCGGGACCACGGCTCTTGATTCACAAGTGTATAGAAAAATGATCGGCTGGAACATTATTCAAGCTGTCAATTCAGATTACAATAAAACGGCCTTGGATATTAACGATCTGATCGGGACAGTCGAACAGTTTTCGCAGCAAATCAACGGTTTATTTGCCAATGAACAGCCGCTTCCCCTGGACATTGAAGGCCCGGCCATTGAGCATTTGCCTTCAACGGGCACCATTTACGCAAAGGTTGCAAATTTCACATTTACGGTGAATGACGAATGCGGAGTCAAGTATGTATCCGTGGATTTCAAGGGGGAAATCTCAACCGTGTCCCCCGGGGACGATGGTACTTATAACTATTCAATCAACACCCAATATTACGATGATGGCGAGCACACGTTGACCATAACGGCAACGGATAACCTTGATAATGTAACAACAGAAAACCATGTAATCATCATCAACAACTCCGGAGTAGGGATCGGCGTAACATCATCAAACAGAACCAACGAATCCGAATTCATGTTGACCGGTTATTATGTTGACGGGGGGACAAATGTTGTATCTATTATCGTTCGTGATAATACCGGAACCGTGACCGCCGATCTTGACGAAGAAACATATACATGGTCAGCCGAAGTAAGGCTTGATAGTGGTTTGAATTCATTGTTGATCGAAAGCACTGATGATGTTGGAACTAAAACGACGTTGGGTGTTGATATCGGCCTTGATCAAAACGCACCTATAATTTTAACTGGTCCACATAGCAATGCCATTTTTAAAACAGACACAGGAATATTTACCTCTCAACTTGAAGATAGTAATAATGATTATTCCGTCTATATCGTTTTAGAAAACGCCTCATTGAATGGCCTCTCTCCGTCTGATGTTCTGGGCCTTGATGACGCTGGCATTCCTTATTTTCGTTTTTCCGTAGAAGATCCCAACGCCGACGACGGGGTATCAACGCCAGACAACGAACTGTTAACCACCATGGATTTTAGCATTGGAAGCACGGAACTCGTAACGGAACGTGTTTTAACACCAGCCACCAATTCCAATAATTTTGTGATCCCCCTTACGGTAGAAACACTGCACGAAGATTGGGATAATTCGAACGACGGCAAGGGACATATTATCACCGTACACTGTACGGATAATGCCGGTAACACTGTTACAAAAAAATATGAATTCACCGTGTATTTCCAAACCCCCGTTATCTCGGTTAGGTCACTGAATAATAGTGCTGATGTCGTGTTATATGCCTATGACACAGGTTCGATGGGTGGCATTATCCAGACCGCCCGGACAGATTCAGACGGGACCGTGAGTATCAATGTAATTTCTCCCCCCCGGCCAGTGTTGGCAAGGATCACGGGTGGGAATTACTATGAAATGGGCACCGGAAACCGTGTGTCCATACCCGATAATCAGCACCTGGATTGCTTGTTTATTTACATCGGCGATGACATGAATATCACCATTAGCCCGTTAACCCATGTCGCGGCAGCTTTGGCTATGAACAAAATTGCGGGTGGGGAAGATATAGAACCCGCGATCAGGGAAGCAAACACCACGATATCATACATATATGGTGTTGATATCATTGGATCATATCCGGTGGATATCAGCGATGTTTCTAACGCGACCACGATCCCAAACGACAATTATGAATACGGATTTCTTCTTGCCGGTATCTCCAAGTGGACAGATGACGCCGCCCATATTAATGGCGCAACCAACCAAGCGGTGTATAATTCCCTTCTTTTGGCTGACAGGATGGCCAACGACATTTATTTAGACGGGGTGCTGGATGGTGACTATGCTTTCGGGGCCGTTTCTTTGGGACCGGCTGTTTACAGAAACGGATTTGCCTATGGCATACTGGATGTGGTGCAGTCGGAAGACAATGTTACATCGCTTGACGAAAACGATATACTTGATTTTATGGTGGATGTTGCAGAAAACGGCGACACCGTTTACGGCAGCGAACCGATTACCCTCTTTGATAAGGAAGGTCCGATTGTCCAGGCTAATAGTTTTACAACAGGAGATTATTTCGGTGATGATGCGGAATTGTATTTTACAGTCACGGATATGACGGGCGTTGATTCAGCCGGGCTTTATATCAATAATACGCTTGTGACGATCGCAATTGATCCGAATAACCCGACGTTTACCATTGACACCACCGATTATCCTGATGGTTTGTTCGGGTTTGAGGTGTGGGCTACGGATATCCAGGGGAACACATCGGTAACAGCATTTACTATCAATATTGATAATACCCCTCCAGTGCTAAACATCACCTCCAACAGCGTTACCAATGATACCAGTTTTACGGTGACAGGAAGTGTATCTGACAGTGGAGCGGGGGTGGCGTTACTGACCATTGACGGTCAGCATGTAGATACTCAGGCGGACGGGACGTTCAATAAAGGAGTGTCCCTCAGTGAGAGTGACGGCCGAAACTTGTTGTCATATATTATAACTGACAACAAGGGTAAATCATTTACCGGGTCGTTTTATATTGATGTTGATAAGCAACCATCAATGATTGAGGCATCCCCAGATTATAATAGCTCTGGGCGTTTTTATAGTGCCCCCCACACCGTTTACACCGCTGATATCAGCCAGAACAACACGACACCATTTTACGTGGAATACTGGAAAACGTCCCTTCATGGAACACCTATTGATAAAAACGATTTGGACGATGCCGGATATATGTATTTCTTTGTTCGTTTCTGGGATATTGACAGCGGCAACGGGGTCACGACTCCTGCCACTGATTTAGTGATTGAACAGCAATACTTGCAGGGCGCGACCGTCATTGATGACTGGCACGAAATTCCGGACCAAGTATGGTCATATTCGTTAATGGGAAATGTTACCATTCCTATTACCGATGAAATCATAAATCCGTCATGGAAAACAGTTGGGGCAGGTGTTCAACAAACCATTAAAATCCGAGCAACGGACAAGGCAGGGAACCAAAGCGTAAAGACATTTACGTTTTACGCTTTGGTTGAGCCTTTCGAAATCACAACACAAACCATTAACCAAACCAATGTAAAAGGGGCACCGTACAGCCAATCTTTTTCCGCTGCTGGTGGCATCCAGCCTTACCACTGGTCCATTTATTCCGGGCAGGCTCCGTGTGATCTAAGTTTATCAACTACCGGCGTTTTGTCAGGAGACGGATCAACAACGTATTGCAGCAACGGTACGTATACCTTTGTGGTCCGTGTAGAAGATGCGAATGGAGTATATTTTGACAAAACGTTTTCAATCACACTAATTTCCCCAATCACCATTCAAACCGCTTCACTTGGATCATTTTTAAATAACGTTGCTTCGTCATCCCAGACAATCAGTGCTATCGGGGGTTATGGTAGTGGATATGATTTTTCAATTGTATCAGGGGCATTACCGACCGGATATTCATTTAATACCAATACAGGAGTAATATCAGGTATAACGTATCTATCTTGGGGAGGGGAGAGCCGCTCTATTACAATAAGAGCTACTGACAAGATTAATAGCAGCGTCTATACCGATAAAACGTTTACTCTTAATATAGATGCGGATGTCCGATCTGCATCAGTGGATTGGGCTGACTTAACAGGATCAGGTTTTTTTTATAATACCGCAAATACGCTTACCATGGTGTTATTTGACGATCTAAATATTCCGGTAAGTCAGTATACTTCATATAATGGATGGTCATATCGTAGTATCGGCAATCCAATTCCAATAACTTTTAACAATACTTGTTATGACATTGAAAGGATCAAAGTGAATTAAAATAAGGCTTTGTCACGATGTGGCCGGGGAGCCCCATACCCGGCCACTGTTATTTTAAGGGAAACTTATGAAAAAATTATTAATTATTACTCTATTGATAATCATAGCCGCATGCTCAAGCCCAAAGGACGCCACAAAAATGAATTTTAAAATGGCCCTGGAGAACGGTTTGCCACCCAAAAAAGCCTGCTTCACCATCTCCATGCTTGAATTCCCAACCGCGATTACGATTGACAGCGCAAAGTATCAAAGGAATGGAGAACTTCTAAATGAACTGGTCCGCCTGGGCCTTCTGACGTCGAAAGACACCGAGGCGAAAGCCTGGGCACCTTTCGGGCTTAGTGCCTCGGAAACAAAGCACCCCGCAAAGGAATACGATCTTTCAGAAAAAGGGAAATTATTTGTCGGTAAGCCTAAAACGGGTTTTTCCGCGATGCCGGGGGTATCATTCTGTTATGGGACATACAGCATTGTGGATGTGGTTAACTTCACAGAACCGGCCGATTACGAAGGCCAGAAGATATCAAAAGTCCAGTTCACCTACAAAACGACTGACATCGCAGAGTGGGTCAAAGAAAGCGCCATTTTACAGTCAAACTATAATACTATTGTGAAAGACTTGAATTCGGACAAACAGCCCCTTGAGGGTAAGGCCGTTTTGGTCCAAACCCAAAAAGGGTGGGTTATAGATAAAGATATGTAATTGTGAATTCATTCATAAACTATCGCTCAAAACCGTACCTTTCTTTTCAAATGCTCCCGCTGGGCCATAATGGGAATATTAATATTACCGGTAACATTAAAAATCATAGGGTTTAATTTACAATTGTTTCGTACAATACAATTTTTACCCCCTCCCTCTCTCGGGGTATCGTTGCCATGCCCATAGTGGGGGATGGCAACGATTCCTTCGAAAAACAGCCAATTAAACGCTGTTTACACTCGTAACAACCTGATTATACAATTAATTAGCCAGTGGCATTTGGCAGATTAATCTCCGTATGCGAATGAACGCCAGGCTAAAGACCCATTAACCCGTCGAAACGACGAGAGACAGCAGGTCGTTTGCTATCCGAGGTCCGGCACCGATTCGTTACAAATCCTAGATTTTGGTCCGTAACTTATTGAAATTACGTAGCAGAAATGCTATTATTGTCAAAAATACCCTCTGGGAATATCATCTGTAAATTTAGATAGATACAGCTGAACATCTAGAGTATGTACAGAATCGGTGCCAGACCTCGTTTTGGAAGGAATCGTTGCCATCCCCCATAATGAGAATCTATGAGGATGGAAAAAGTGAAAATAAGGACCGCAACCGAAGAAGATTTCCACTCCATAGAAAGTATTATAGAGAAACACAATAGAACACAAAATAAATTTTTCACACCATCGCCACCGGAAAGCCCAAAATCTATTTTGGAAAGCGAAGATCAAGTTATATTTGTTGCAACGGGAGAATCTATAGCTATTGGCTTTCTAAATTTACATTGTACTGGTTCATTTAAAACAAACTGCTTAGAAGCTGAATTTGAAGTTGTTGTTGATCCAGACTACAGAAAAAATAACGTTGGAAGTGAATTATTAGATGTGGCAATAAAATACATAACTAATAAAACTGTGGCTAAGATTTTTGTCGCTAAAATCAAAAATGGGAATATTGGCTCAGAAATATTGTGCGAAAAATTCGGTTTTTTTAAAAAACACTCAGACAATATTGGCGCTCATTGGCAATTGGAAATAAAGCGCTAACAAAACAAATTAACTCGGACTGGCTTACAGAGGCATTTTTTGAAACACTTTGGGTTTACAAACTTTATTAACTTTTCAACCACTTTCGTTAATCGCCGCCAGTCGGTTATTTGTGGGTTAGAGGTCATAATTAAAATAGCGAAAGGAGTTTTTATGAAAAAGTTCATTTTCTTATTCTCATTTACATTATTTATCATTTTTTTAAGTGTATCATCTTCGTCTTATGCTGGCGAAGGACATGATGCTGGCTATGAATGGGCTCAAGAACACGATATTCAGGATGCGAACTATGATAATGGTAATTCCGAGTCATTTAATGAAGGCGTCAGACAATATGCTGAAGAGATGCAAGAGCAAGAGCATGAGGCAGAGGAAAACGAAGAAGACGAAGGAAATGAAGAATAATGGTAGCTGAGAGTATGTAACTAACGTTGGAGAGTGGAACAAACCGGGGGCTGGCCCCTCTATTTGGCTCGGGGTCGTGGCTCGGGGTCGCATCTTTACTCTTGACAAATCGAGGAAAAAGAACAAAAAAACATATATATTAAAGGTGGTTGCGTGATCGTTTAACCAAAAGACCTTGGGAATTTCCCCCCAGGTTGATTTATATTTCCGGTAACAATAAAAGCCACGCGAATGTTAGTTAATAGACAATAACTAACATTCG
>Ga0180007_10001590_pt1 | contig 29953 bp, 28 predicted proteins | sample MM_PC_MetaG_FD_121122 | JGI IMG/M metagenome (GOLD analysis project Ga0180007, IMG submission 121122) | Groundwater microbial communities from the Aspo Hard Rock Laboratory (HRL) deep subsurface site, Sweden - MM_PC_MetaG | ecosystem: Environmental > Aquatic > Deep subsurface > Groundwater... | reverse complement strand
TGAAGGTGTAATACAAGACCTAGATCATCTCAAACAATTGTTAAGAGAAGAAGTTGAAAGACTTAAAAATTTGGATCCATTAATTGGCCTCCATTTATATCTTGATGCACAACCAAATTCTCACGAAATAAAGAACACCCATGTGGGCTCATACAAGCTGGTTAAACCAAAAATGAAAAGTCTAAATGACGATCTACTTGGACCCAAAAGAGCGGACATGTTCATGGAGGAAATACACGCACTTGTAAGAACAATTTTCCCAGAAAATCAAGTAACACTTTCCAGCTATTTCAAAGGTGGTCATTATGTTGTTGAAATAGAAAAAGATAATAGCGAAGAAATTGAAAAATCAATGTGGATATACAGACAAAGACTCGCTCAATTTCAAGAAACAGCAAGAGTAATATTGCACAATCATTTATCAGCAAGTCTTGAGGAAACATTACAAGGAAAAATCAGTGAAGAAGGTTTTCATAGAAAGGAAAAGATTGAAGAATATTTTGCAGCTCCTGAACTAACAATCTCATTTGGTATTGCACAAATTGAAAAGAGAGATGGGAAGAAATTAAGTCAAACAATTCTCAATGCTGAAAGAGCCGCAAACATGGCTGCACTTCGCCGCGAAGCAAAAGAATGTACAGATGGAGAAGTTCTTAGAAGACGTGTACTTCAAGAATTTGATCTACTTTACTTATTTGAAGAATTAGTAAAATTACGAGCAGAATTGCTGCTTGAATACGCAAAAGACCCTGAAACCTGGGAAGGTGTTTTTGAAGTTAAAGGACAAGAAATTCTCATGACAGGAGAAGCTGTAGCAAAATACAGAAGCGGCATTCTGAAATTAAATGAAGAACAACAAGCCTTTTTTGAAAGATACTTTAAAAGAATTAACATCATTGACGTACTAAAAAACTACAGAGAAAGCAATTATGAAATGTATTCAGAACGGATTAAAAGAATTGTCACACTCTGCAAACGAGCTGAACAAGCAATTAATGAAAGTAACTCAATTGAAGAACATAGGATTCTACTAGTTGAAGCATCAGAAGAATTAGAAACATCCGTTAAAGATGAAGGTGAAAACCTAACAGGTACTTTTAGAAGAATTGTAAGGGGCCTAACGAAACCCGGAAAAAAATTATTAGTTGGTGCAGATCACATAGGATTTGGTGGAACAAACCAACAACTCTACGAAATAGAAGTAATGAAACTTATTCATTTTCTAGGTATTAGAAGCTTTCATGCATGGTTAAAATTCATTGATGTTGAAAGTCGAAAGACTGACAGCTCAGCACTTAGACAATTTGTGAAAGGACAATTAACTTCACTTGCCTCTGAAATACAAATAACTCGTAGTATGCTCAGCCCCGGGGACAAAGGTTCAGAAATTCTCAGAGATGCAGAGAAAAAAATATGTAAAAGATTCGGTGAAACCACCATATTGAATGGAGACGGAGGTGATGAAGTACAAATACTCAAACATAATGTAAGTGAAGAAACATATGCAGAGGATATTATAAAACTCACACAAAACGGTCTAAAATTAAGGGTCGCTGGAGCTCTATTTGATGCAACACTTGAACCAATTCCTGACTCTGATGAGGCAGCACCTAACACAATTGAGGCAATAAATGCAATAAGCAAAATTTTAGAATGGATTGACAGAATGCATGAAAAAATAAAGTTAGCAGGTGATGAAGATGAATACCGCTACGCAAAAGCTATTGCCGCCAAATAAAAATAATGATATAAAGTAATTGGTTAATCCCTCATAACATGGATTCCAAATTACCAAAAAGGCATGAACGCCTTACTAGACAGGAATTGGAAGGGGCAAGCCGACCAGTTGATGGACCTCCAAGTTGTGGAGGACTTGAACTAATAGGATTGTTACGTGCTTCCCAAGGGAAACGCACATTAAAAGTCATTGATGACACTGACCTTGATGAAGCTGCTTAAATAGCCCCAAATTGTTCCAAAGAGTTTTTCTCTCAACTCTTTTTTGTGCTACAATTCGCACATCTAATAACTCTACGCATGAACAACTTTACTCAATACACCTCAAGCAGCATTTTCGCAGATCAACTTAGAGGTCTCAGAAATAACGGTATTACTTCCATGGCACCAGTAAAAAATATGCTGGTCCCAACTGTTTTAGAAAAAACCCTGGATGGCGAACGCGCTTATGACATCTACTCTCGCCTTTTAAAAGACCGTGTTATTTTCCTGGGTAGTGCAATTGACTCAAATGTAGCTAATTTGTTAGTTGCACAGCTTCTTTTCCTAGAGAATGAAGACTCAAAAAAAGACATCATGATGTATGTAAATTCACCGGGAGGCCACGTTACGGCAGGTCTTGCAATTTATGACACAATGCAATACGTAAAACCGGATGTCTCAACAATTGTAATGGGAATGGCAGCTTCAATGGGTGCAGTTTTACTTTGTGGAGGGACGAAAGGCAAAAGATTCGCTCTGCCAAATGCAGAAGTTATGATTCACCAACCGCTGGGTGGCGCAGAAGGTCAAGCAACTGACATTGCAATACATGCCGAGCATATTTTGAGAACAAAAAAGCATTTAAACGGCATTATTGCAGATCATTCCGGACAAAAAGTTGAAAAAGTTACACAGGATACTGAGCGTGATTACTTCATGAGTGCAGAAGAAGCTAAAAAATACGGTTTGATTGACAAAATTGTCACAAAAAAATAATGCTCTCATTCCTCAAAAAGAAGTACCGAACCTTAAATACGGTTGAAATTTTTGAGTCAGCACTTATTCACAATCTTAATCTTTTTAAGAAATTAGTCCCCCGCATTTCCGTATGCCCGGTTTTAAAATCAAATGCTTACGGATTCGGTTTAACTGAAGTAGCCAAAATTCTGGAAAAACAAAACCCGGAATTTTTTGTTGTTGACTCACTTTATGAAGCCTACAAACTTAAGAAGGCAAGAATCCACACTCCAATTCTAATTCTTGGTTACACTTTGCCAGAAAATCTTCGCATTAAACGCCTTCCCTTTCATTTTACAGTTTCAGACCTGGCTACCGCTCGCAAATTTCAAAAATTAAAAAATCCTATTCATATTGAGTTAGATACAGGTATGGGAAGAATGGGATTTAAAATGGAAACATTTAAAAATAATCTGAAAGAATTAAGAGAGATTAACCTGAATATTCAAGGCATTTTTACTCACTTTGCAGACGCAGACAACCCCGACAACACCTATACAAAAACACAATATCAGCTTTTTGAAGATGCCATTAAATTATGCAAAGAAGAAGGCTTTAATCCAAAGTGGATCCACTCCCAAAACAGCGCAGCTGCATTAAAACTCAAGTCACCTTATCTAAACATGATGAGACTCGGACTCAGTTTATATGGGATTTCGCCCTATCAAGAATCAGATGAGGCATATGAATTTTTAACCGACTTAAAACCCGCTCTTGAAGTCAAATCAACATTGATTTTAGTGAAAAACCTGCAAAAAGGTGAAAAGGTCAGTTATGGATGCACATTTACTGCCCCTCACGACATGAAAATAGGAGTCGTTCCATTTGGTTACTATGAAGGCATTCCTATAGCACTTAGCAACAAGGGATATTTACAAGTAAAAGGCGAATTTTGCCCAATACTAGGGCGAGTTTGTATGAACCACACAATGATTGATCTAAAGAAAATTGACGCAAAAATAGGCGATGAAGTAATTATCTATTCAAAAGATCCTGAAGCATTAAATTCATTTACTTCTTCTGCAAAATTCGCCAACACAATTCCATATGAATTGATGGTGCGCCTCTCAGAAAGCACCAGAAGAGAGGTCAATTAATTATATTTCAGCAACAACAATTCTTTCTGCCAACTTAATAATAGAAGTTGCCACGTCAATTTCAGTTACTTTTTCAAGCGTTTTAAATCCAGGATTACCATTAACCTCTAAAACAGCAGGTCCATTTTTTGTTTCAATAATGTCCACACCGGCAACATCCAAGTTCAAAGCATTTGCAGAGGCAATTGCAATTTGAGCATATTTATCTGAGACCGTTACAGCTCTAGCCTCTCCACCCAACTCAACATTTGACCTGAATTCTTCAGCCTGTGCACACCTTTCCATTGAAGCTACAACCTCACCACCAACAACAAATACGCGTGTGTCTCGCCCTTCTGACTCTCCAATATATTCCTGAACCATAATACTGCGCACGTTCCCCTTCCACATTGCATCAAGCATTGACCTAGCTCCACGTTTGGATTCAGCTATCACAACTCCATTTCCATAAGTTCCAAAAGGATCTTTTAAAATGACGGGCGCACCTCCAACTTTATCAATTGCCATATCTAAACCTGCAAAATTATCAATAACCACAGTCCGAGGTGTTGGTATCCCCATGGAATGCAAAATTTGCATAGTTCGAAGTTTATTTTTTGCTCTCGCTATCGCCATGTAATCATTTACAACCGGGATGCCCATCAATTGAAATTGTTTAACTAAAGAAAGTCGAATATCAACATTGTTAATAATACTGGCCCTGGGTATTAAAACATCAATTTGAGGAAATCTTTTTTGGTTGTAAAAAACCCTCTCCCCTCGCCCATCATAAACCAATTGACACCTTTCGGCTCTAAAAATTTGAGCCTTATGTGAAAGCGCTTCCGCGGCATGTTTAAGCTTTCTCTCCTCCTCAGTAGCTTGTTTTTTGAAAGGCTTATAAGACAGTATTCCGATTTTCATATTTATTCGTTGAAGTAAAAATCATTTACTCCTTTTGAAAAAGAAATGCAAATGAGTTAATATTGCTGCGATGAAAAAAATACTTACATTATTACTTACTGCTACATTGATCTTTTCCGCTTGTGGAGGAGGAAAATCGAATGTCTCGAGTGAAGACGAGCCATATTTTTATACTTATAAAACTTCTGAATTTACTATCGCAGCACCTGACACATGGGATACTCAAACAGCATTCACTTCTGACTACCCAGATTCATTAAGAGTAGCATTCAAAAATAACATTAAAGAAAGTGACTTTGTGGCGAATGTAACCGTAATCCGAGAAGACAATAAAAACGATTTTACCAATTTTGATTACTCCCAAGAAAAACTGGACTCACACTCAGACTCACTTTTAAATTTCAAACTTTTAAGCCAAGAAGAAGTAAAACTTTATGTTGGATCATCTGAAAGCAGCACTTATTTAAATACTTTCCAGGGGAAAAATACCAGCAGCGGACCAACTCTTGAATTCATGCAAGTAAATTTAACAAAAGGAAGTCATGCATGGACTGTAACTGCAACATATATGCCCGAAGAAGATGATTTTGTAATAGAGAGAATGGATAAAATGTTAAAATCATTCGCCCTCAGATAATGCTTACATGGAATATTGATCCTGTTCTGCTAGAACTTGGCCCACTCCAAGTTCGCTATTATGGAATTTTCTTTGCATTGAGTCTTTTTCTTGCATACATGGTGGCGCGCCACATGGTGAAAATGAAAAAGCTCTCACTCGAAAACCTGGACAGTCTTGCCATTTACCTGATCATAGGACTTGTAGTCGGCGCGCGACTGGGCCACGTTCTTTTTTATGAATCAAATTATTATTTTGAAAATCCCGAGCAAATCATACAAATTTGGAATGGAGGACTCTCAAGCCATGGTGCAGCCATTGGTCTTTTAATTTCATACGGTCTTTTCCTCCTAACTCACAAAAAAGTTAAATTTTTTGACTTTGCAGATATTATAATTATTGCCGCCTCTCTCCCTATTGGCATGGTTCGACTTGGCAATTTTTTTAACAGTGAAATTGTTGGTCGTCCTACAGATCTTCCATGGAGCGTTGTTTTTGAAAGAGTTGATTTGATAGCTCGCCATCCATCTCAAATTTACGAATTTCTAATTGGAGCACTTCTCTTTGCAGTTTTCTATCCTCTCTGGCTCAAAAAGAACAAAAAAGCAAAACCAGGCTACTTCTTTAGCCTGTATTTAATGGCATACTTTCTTCTTAGATTTTTAGTCGAATTTGTAAAAGATTACCCTCTCCACGAAAACTTCTTCAACCTCACAACAGGCCAAATCCTCAGTATTCCATTTTTTTTATTTGGATTGATAATTTATTTTTGGCCAACCAAGAAATGACGACTGCAAACTTCTTCTTTCTTGAAGCCCTTTTTTAAATAAACCACAATAAAACCACTGCCCTCCGCTACATCTTGCATTTCGAATGCAAAATTTTGAACACCGCTTGAATCGACTGAAAAAGTCCAAGTTTCATCCTTTAGTTTTTTATCATCATAATCCCAATCAACAATAAACCTTTGTTTATGATCATCTGGACTACCCAGCGCTAAAAAAACAAGAAAATCATCCCCCTCTTTAATATTTGCAAAACCCAAACAATCCTCCGGCTTCCCGTCTCTTACTGAGTTTGTACGAATTATTGAAATACATTCGGGCTCATCCTCATCTGCTGCTTTTTCTTCATAAAATCGGCTCTGTTCACTAAGAGCTGTTAAACACATAGATTCTGCATCATCTTGATTAATTCCCCCAGTCACAACGGAAAAATTTCCAAAAAAATCTGATGAGGATCCTTCTAAAGAACTAATTTGTCCATCTAAACCTGAATTCAAAACATCCGGTATTTTCACATTTACATGATCATAAGACGAAATATTCTTATCCTGTGGTATTGAAGGAGGATCAATAAAAATCAATGATCTATCATTTTGAGTTTGTTCCTCTTTTTTACCAATCAACTCCCATCTTGGTGCAATCTTCAAATCAACATCATATCCATTTAAATAAAGTTCAGAACATAATCCGACCCCCATCCCCCCCGCTAGAATTCCTAAAACACTATTTCTAATACTACTTCTGGTGGAAAAATAGGCAAGTGCGGGAAGAGCGGAAAGCGCATTAAATCCTGCAGACAAGAACTCAATATTATTTCTATTTATTTCACTCATTTTTTTATTTGAATTGGTAATTTACATAACTCTTTCGGACAACCAGGTCCAGACTGACATTCAAACAATAAAACAACTGATTCTCCCCCATTTACTCCAGGTGGCAAATGAAAACTCAAAGGTGCAAAAACAGTTATTTCCATTGATGTTTGAAGGGACACAATATTCTGAATTGTAGAACCATCAATATCACGAATCCATTTGGCATTTACCACTGATTGGAATGTTCCCTCTTTAACTGCAGCTTGATCATAAGGATTGCTAACAGCAAAAAAAACATTAATATTTTCCTCCTGATCTTTAGAGATCTTGTCATGCAACTCATCATTAGGCCAATTACCTTCAAAAAAAGCTTCTCCAGCCTTTATAGACAATAAAGTCTCTTCATGTACTCCTGAAGTCCTTATACAACTAACTACTTCAGTTTCTTCTTTTTTCATATTCCAAAAACCATTATAAGCTTCCGAAAATTTTTCTCTTACTTCTTCTCTAATATCTTCCCAAGATCTATCCGCAACAAAATTGGAAGGTTCAACAATCACAGTAGCCGTAGCACTCAAAGGGATCAGCTCTTCCCTAGTATCCGTATCCTCGTGCGTTAGATCCAACTCAATATTGCAAGCTGAAATTGAACCCAATGCAAGTAATCCTGCCGACTTTGGGGATATGAAAGGTTTTCTCATGAGTTTTATTTTAAGAGAACAATCTAAGAGATTATTCTCCTATCTGTCAAATTCAAATCAAATAAAAAATGGTGCCTGGGGAGGGACTTGAACCCTCACGACCTTGCGGCCACAAGATTTTAAGTCTCGCGTGTCTACCATTCCACCACCCAGGCACCTTTAGCGCTTGTTTGCGCTTTTGGAGGCAAGGACGGGATTCGAACCCGTGTGGGACGGTTTTGCAAACCGGTGCGTAACCACTCCGCCACCTTGCCGAACTAAGACCTTTAACTTTTATCACACAAAGTGCTCTCCGCTCAAGAACTATATTTCCCATATATGAAGATAAGTGATCAACCTTGCGCAATTTCAATTTTTTGTATAAAACTAATCTCCTTTAATTCAAAATATGGAAATACAAGCAAATCCGCATCAAATTGATTATAACAGAAGAGCTCAAAATACAATTCAATTGATAATTGATTCAGAAACCAATTATGAAACTTTAGTAGAAATTAGAGAAGAAATTAACTGGATTTTAGATGCAGGTTTCCATGCACCATCATTACTTGATAGAGAAATTGAAAATAAACTCCATTCTAAACTTAAAGAAGTTCAAAGCGAAATTGATATCAGAAAAGAATTACGAACCCAACAACTTGCAACAAAAAAAGCAGTTACCGAAGCTCAAAATAAATAAATGGTGGATCGGGTGGGATTCGAACCCACGGCCAATTGGTTAAGAGCCAACTGCTCTACCCCTGAGCTACCGATCCGGTCGCATCCTATCAAAATGAAATTTAGCTCGCAATACTAGTTTCTGGTAAACTAAGCTTAATGAAGCTAAAAACAGTTTACATCTGCGCGAATTGCAGTTTCCAAAGCACAAAATGGCAAGGGAAATGCCCAGAGTGTAGTCAGTGGAATTCATTTAACGAAGATGTAATTAACGTCGGGAAAAATGACATCACAAAGGGTGTTGTCAGAGCTCGAACGGCACTTTCGCCGCAAAAAATATCAAATATTGAAGAAAGCGCACCACGCGTCCAAACCCTAATCAGCGAATTCGACACTGTAACCGGCGGCGGAATTGTGGAAGGCAGCCTTATTTTACTTTCCGGTGAACCGGGAATTGGCAAATCCACCCTCACTCTGCAAATTGTGGACCGCATGGCCGCCCAAAAAGAAAAAGTTCTTTACATCACCGGTGAAGAGTCCATTTCTCAAGTCTCATCCCGCGCAAAACGCCTAAGCCTTAAAAATGAAAACATTGCACTTCTCTACGAAACAAACCTTGAAAACATTCTCCTCACGTTAGAATCTGAAAAACCGGAATTTTTAGTGCTGGATTCCGTTCAAGTTATGGCATCCACAGAAATTCCCGGCTCCGCAGGTAGTTTAAGCCAAGTTCGCTACGTGACGGAAGCCATAATGAACCACATAAAAACCAACAAAATTGCAACACTCTTGATTGGCCACGTCAACAAAGACGGCAACATTGCCGGACCAAAAGTTCTGGAACACCTGGTTGACACCGTTTTATTAATCGAGGGTGAAAGAGACCATTCAATCAGGTCACTCCGTGCTGTAAAAAACCGCTTTGGACCGGTCTCAGAGGTTGGACTTTTTGAAATGAAGGAGGAAGGAATGATGGAAGTCTCAAATCCGTCTGAATTAGTACTTTCCGAAAGACCAAAAAACAGTTTTGGCACCTGCCTTACAATGACAATCAACGGCAATCGTCCGCTGCTTATGGAAGTACAAGCCTTGGTCAACAGAACACCATTTGGTTACCCCAAAAGAACCGCATCCGGTTTTGATAGAAACCGCTTAGAACTTTTAATTGCCGTTCTTCAAAAACATACAAATCTGAATTTTTCAGATCAAGATGTCTATTTGAATGTAGTTGGAGGCCTTAGATTACAAGATCCTGGAGCAGATTTAGCGGTTTGCATGGCCCTTTCATCAAGCTTCCAGAAAAAGCCGTTACCGGAAAATTTAGTTGCATTTGGTGAAATTGGTTTAACAGGTGAAATTCGCCCTGCATTTAGGCAAAAAGAACGGGCAAAAGCGGTAGAAAAACTTAAACTTCAAAATGTAAAAGAAGAAAAATTACTCAATCAAATAATAAGCAGTTGACTTGCGGCTAATTTTGAGTTACAATCATCCCTATTCTTTTCTTATGGAAGCTAGCGGAATTGATAAAAACACTCTCTCTCGTGTACTGATTCAACATTTTGCAAACTCAAAAGTTGGAGAGTTGCCAATTGACAAAAGAATATATCAACTGGCACTTGATGGATTGGATGAGTTAGAAAGGCATCATGTTGCCGGAGTGATTTCAGATGTAAGAAAAGTTCTATTAACATGTTTACGCCTAGAAATTGATAGTGAAGAAGGAAAAAAAGCGGAAATGGAATTGCCAGATGATTGTGACGGCAATCCTATTTACAAAGCTTATTTATTGAATCAAGAAGAAATACCTGAACCTTCGCCACTCACAACTATGGGTATTGTTGGAACAAATAATCCCATCACAACAGATAGAAACGTATTACCCCTAACACCAAAGCATCCTGATAAAGCTAGAATAATCCGAACAATGGAAAAGTTAGCTGGAAATATTATTGAAACAATGTGCAGTCATATTATTGAAGATGAGCAAGCATTTTCAGATGAAGAGATTGAAAAGGCTGTACATACTGTTAGAAACGCACTTGTACATAGTTTAGGAACTCAATTATTAAGAGCGGACAGATATCCAATATTGAGAAAAGATATTTTGAAAGTCGGATCCAAAGAAGAAAGATATGGGATTAGCACTCGTGATGTTCGTCGTGCTGTAAAAAAAGTTGGATCTTTAAATTTAGACCCGGAAAAAGCGGAAATTGAACTAATGGTTGAACTAGGATTGATTTCAAAAGAAGAATTGACTGAAGAAAAGATAGAAAATATAAAAGAATATTTAGAAGAAAGTAGAGAACAAGCATGGAAATTATATGTGGAAATAGCAAAGTCACTCATTGATGCACAAAGAAGCAAAGGAATTGACGGAGAAAGAATATTAATTGATCCGAATATCTCACTCAAAAGCATGAATCTGTTTCAACTTTTGGATTTTGTTATAAACCACAACGGTGATGGAAATAAACAAAATCAAAACGAAGCACAAACTGTTGCATATTTGAATTATTTATTTTTTGCAGTAAATAGACACCCCATTTTTAGAGCAGCACTGAAAATAAAAAATGAAATGTCCCAAAAAGCAACTCAAAATTTCTTTGTTGATGAAACATTTACAGAATGCAAACTATATGAAGATTTAAAAGGAAATATTGTAGGACCAAACCCGATTGATGAAGATGTTTCGGCATCATATTTGCTTAGGACTGCAAAACCAATTAGAAGTTTCCCAAAATTTGGATCTCAAAGAGTTTATTTTGAAGATTTTGACAGAAAAGAAGAGTCATCAATTGTAAAAAAATTATTGCTCAATCCTTCTTATGATATTGAAGAATTACCCGACGTAATTAGGGGAAGAGTGGTTGTATGGGATATTACAAAAGCAGATCTTGAAAACCCTGAAACAGTTGAATATTTAATGGCTTTCACACGTCAATTCGGAGTTTCATTAGGACTTAACTATGCCCAATATGAAAAAGCAAGAAAAAAAGGAGAAGAGTTGGATAGAAGTGATTTGAAAGACGGAGAAATGACCATTATTAACAAACTCAATCATAACAAAGGCAATAAAAAATCAAATGGTCTTAAGGTAATAAAATTGTATGGAAAAACTAAAGAAGGAATTAGAGTTGAAGTTCAAGTTATTATCCGTGAAGAATTCCAAGCCTTAAAATCAAGGCAATCACCAATAAACGACTGGTATTATAAAATGAATAAAGACACCGAACTCGCGGAAATAATTTATAGAGGACATAAAAGTGATCGTGTTCGCGCAATTGCTCGAAGAATTTATGCCTTTTTAAGAAATTCAAGAGCACAAGCCAGAAAACAGTATGATGACGCTTGCAGAGAAGCTATGCATATTGAACTAGCTGAAAACACCGAAGAATCTTAAAGCATTTTCGGTCGTTTTCTCCGCTATTTCATCTTCACTCAAATTTCGTAATTCCGCCACCCTTCGTCCTATTTCCGGTAAAAACGCCGGCTCGTTTCGGTTCCCTCTTTTGCTTTGCGGTGGCAAATAAGGACAATCCGTTTCTAAAAGTAGCAAATCAATTGGCACAATTTTTGCAGCCTCATGAACTTCTGTTGCCTTTGGATAAGTCACAACCCCGTTAAAAGCCGCAAAATAACCCTTTTCGCAAATTTTCTTGGCAAAATCCAAGTCATAAGTGAAAGAATGAAAAACCACCTTCTCCGCACCCTCATCCTCCAAAATTTTCAAAGAATCCTCCGCACTATCCCTTGAATGCACCACAACGGGCAAATTAAGCTCCTTTGCCAGTCGAATTTGCTTCCTAAAAACCTCTTCCTGAATTTCCTTTGAAAAACTCATATGGTGATAATCCAAACCTGTCTCCCCTATCCCAACCACCTTTCCTTCTTTCACTTTTTCACGGATCCATTTTAATTCCGAATCATCCAAATCCTTACAGTCACAAGGGTGAATCCCCAAAATCGCATAAACAAAATCGTATTTTTGCGAAAGTTCAAAAGCTCTTCTATTCGCATCCTTGTTAAATCCAACTGCAAACATTTTTTCTACACCCGCTTTTTTGGCGCGTTCAATTGCAACGTCCGTATCGCCCTTAAAGGGCTTCATGAAGGGATGACAATGGGTATCGACCCACATAAAATTGTGGTAAAATTCCGCAGCAATAATAGAGAAACATGAGCTCAATTACAATCATGGCCGGACCTTGCGCCGTGGAAAACCGCGAGCAAATTGAAAAAAGCGCTGAATTTATGGCAAAAATGGGCGTGAAGATTCTTCGCGGCGGCGCATTTAAGCCCCGCACAAACCCGGATGACTTTCAAGGACTAGGTGAAGAAGGACTAATCCTTCTCCGCGCCACCGCGGACCGTCACAATTTACAAGTTATAACTGAAGTCATGGACGTTCGTGACATTGAATTAGTAAGCCGCTACGCGGACATTCTTCAAGTTGGATCCAGAAACATGCACTCTAGCTCATTTTTAAAAGAACTAGGCCGCCAACAAAAACCCGTCCTACTAAAACGCGGAATGAGCGCCACTTTGGATGAATTTCTGCAAGCGGCCAGATACATTGAAAACGAAGGCAACAAAAATATTTTTCTCTGCGAACGCGGTGCCAGGACTTTCCAAGACGACACTCGTTTTTCCTTAAATATTGGTTCAATCCCGGCAATTAAATCCAAATCAGATTATCCATTAATTGTGGACCCCAGCCACGCAGCAGGTAACCGTGACTACGTTATTCCAATGGCACTTGGCGCACTCGCAGCCGGAGCGGACGGACTTTTGATAGAAGTGCACCCAGACCCTGAAAAAGCACTCTGTGACAGCGCCCAAGCCCTTTCATTCGACATGTTTGAAACTCTAATGGAGAAAGTATGCAAAATGTGAAAATTGCAAAAGCAAACCTCAAAAATCTAAAAAACCTAATCAAAGATAGGCGCCACGCAATTATTGTGGACGCAAACTTAGATTTTAAACTAAAAAATGCAATTCCCTATAAAGCAAGTGAACAAAATAAAGACCTAAAAAGCATAATCTGGCTTACAAAAGAACTTCAGGAACGCAAACTTGACCGCCACAGCGTTTTGGTGGCAATTGGAGGAGGCAATACATCTGATTTAGTGGGCTTTTTGGCAAGCATTTATATGCGCGGAATCCCCTGGATTTGCGTGCCCAGTACCTTACTTGCAATGGCCGACAGCTCAATTGGCGGAAAAACTTCAGCTAATTTTGATAATTTCAAAAACATTTTAGGGTCATTTCATCTACCGGAAACAGTCCTTATTGATATTGAGTTGTTAAAAACCCTCCCCCTTTCAGACTTTCAAAGCGGGATGGCGGAAATCATTAAAATTGCATTAATTTTAGACAAAAAATTTGTGAAATTTTTAGAACAAAATTCAGAAAATATTATGAAACGAGACGTAAAAACATTAGAACAAATGATTCTATGGGCCATCAAACTGAAAAATCAAATTGTATCTGACGACCTCAAAGAAAAAAATAAACGAAAACTCTTAAATTTTGGTCACACTTTTGGCCACGCAATTGAAAGCAAAGAAAATTACCACATTCCTCACGGCCACGCTATTGCAATGGGAATGATTTTAATGAACGAATATTCAAAAACGAGCGAAGAAACAAAAAGTCGAACAATTTCTCTCTTAAAACTTTACGGTTTACCCACTGCAAGCAAACACACTCACACAAGTCTAAAAAAATATTTCAAAAGCGACAAAAAAAGAAAAGGCGACTCAATAGACGTAGTAATATTACCGGAAATTGGAAAAGCAAAAACCTTCAGAGATAAAAATTTTCTAAAATGATCCATCTGCCAGGTTCAAAATCAATTTCTATCAGAGCCCTTCTTTTTGCAAGTTTTCAAAATAAAACCCTACGCATTAAAAATTTACTTGAATGTGACGACACCAAAAATCTAATAAATGCCTTAAAAGCGGTCGGCGTAAAAATTAACAAAAAAAATGACGAATTTTTTGTAAGTGGCGGCAAATGGCACTCCCCAAAAAAAGTAATAGATTTTGGTGACAACGCTACCGGTTTAAGACTTTTTCTGGCAGCAGCCAGCGCAATGAAAATCTCCGCAAAAATAACAGGTTCAAAAAGACTCTTGGAAAGACCTCATTCTCAGCTCATAAAAGCGCTGAACAAAGCCGGTGTAAATATAAATGACTCATTCACAATCACAAAAAACAATAAAAAACTCGGTCCAATTGAAATCCAAGACCCCAATTCCAGCCAATTCATTTCAGCCGCAATCATTTTCCATCATCTCACAAAGCAAAAATTATTTTGCATCCAAAAAACAATCTCTCAACCCTACGCAGAGCTCACAAAAAACATGCTCAATGAATTCAAAAAACAGCCTTCAATCTACAAAATTGAACCTGATGCATCTTCCCTTGCACCTTTCATAGCATTCGCCATGATAAGCGGCAAAACAATAGAAATTGCAGACCTTAGTCTCTCTTCAAAGCAAGCAGACATGCAAGTAATCAAGGAATGCAAAAAAATTGGCGCCAAAACCATGCAAAAAAAAGACAAATTAATATTTATCCCCCCTCCAAAACTTAATAAAAGTTTCAATAACATTAACGGAGAAAATTTCCCGGACGGAGTCCTATCCTTAATGATGATTGCCCCATTTCTCCCATCAAAGACAGAATTTACCGGCATTCATCACCTCAAATTCAAAGAATCTGACCGACTCGCCTTAGTTGCAAAAAATCTCAAAAAAATGGGTGTAAAAGTGGAAATAAACAAATCCGAACTGACAATTTTCCCCTCAAAGCCAAAAAAAACTAAAGTCGACCCAGAAAATGACCACAGAATAGCAATGAATTTTGCAATTCTTGGCGCCAAAATTAATAATCCCAATACAGTTAGCAAAAGTTTCCCAAATTTCTTTCAAACCCTGGCAAATCTGCAAAGCATTATTCTGATTGGCTCAAGAGGCACCGGGAAAACCACCCTTGGCAAACTTTTAGCAAAAAAAACAAACCTTCCATTCAAAGACTTGGACGAAATTCTAGAAAAAAAACACAAGGCAATTTCACTCATCCAAAAAGAAAAAATCACCTGGGAAGAATTCAGAAAACTTGAATCAAAAGCCCTATTTGAAATTCTAAATTCCAAAACTCCGTTCGTACTCGCAACAGGAGGCGGCACAGCGGAGAAAAGTAAAAATCGCAATGAAATTCAAAAAATTGGCACCGTAATTTACCTTCATGGCAATGAAAAAGAAATTTCCAAAGGACTGGCAAAAAGGAAAAACACACCAAAATACAAAAATTCAGCAGCTCAGGACCTGAAAAAAAGACACCTTCTCTACTCACCAATTGCAAATCTTGAAATAAGCGTTACTCCGTGGGATGCTAAAACAAGCCTTAAACAAATTCTAACCTCCCTTCGTCATGACATTAACAGATGATCTGCTTAAAGAACTGGTTGAGCTTAAGAAAACAGAACTTAAAAGAACAAGAACGCACCGGACAATTAATTTTGTCCTTGTAACCCTCCCAATGGTTGTTATTTTGCTTGTATCCATTTGGGGAATTATTGTACTTTTCCAAAACGGCCAAGACCTACTGGAAAACTTTCCGGACACAATGAGCGACATTGTCAGCCAACAGATGGAGTCAATCCCCTTGCCTAACCCTCAGCCTTAGAAGTCAATTTCCTTGTCTGATCTTCCAAAGTTAACGAATCAATTATTTCATCAATTGCACCGTCCATAATAGCCGGCAAATTGCTGAAATTTTTCTTAATTCTGTGATCCGTCACCCTATCTTGTGGAAAATTATAGGTCCGAATCTTATCTGATCTATCTCCACTTCCAATCTGAGCCAACCTAGCCTCACCCATCTCCTTTTGCCTCTTTTCTTGCTCCGCAGCATAAATTCTGGACCTTAAAACACCCATTGCCTTAATTTTATTCTTAAGTTGCGACTTTTCATCCTGACAAGTAACAACAATACCGGTTGGCATATGCGTAATTCTAACCGCGGAATCAGTAGTATTAACACTTTGTCCACCATGCCCTCCAGCTCTGAAAACATCAATTCTTAAGTCATTTTCACTAATTTCCACATCAAGCTCTATAGCCTCCGGCAAAACCACAACAGAAGCTGCAGAAGTATGAACCCTTCCTTTTGATTCGGTTTCCGGAATGCGTTGCACTCTATGCACACCACTCTCATATTTCATTCGTCCATATGCCCCCTCTCCTTCAATCTTAAAAATCATTTCCTTCATGCCCTGTGTTCCCGGACTTTCACTAATCATTTCAGTCCGAAAATCATTATTAGACGCATATTTCAAATACATCCGCCCAAGTTCCTCCGCAAACAAACTCGCCTCATCACCTCCAGTCCCCGCACGAATTTCCATAATACAATTTTTTGCATCATCAGGATCTTTAGGCACCAATTCCAATTTCAACTCTTCAGTAAGTTCTTCAACTTTCTCTTTTGCCAATTTTAGTTCTTCTTTTGCCATATCTCTCAGCTCCTCATCCGACTCCTCTTCAAGCATATTTTCACTATCTGAAACAACTTTTTCATTTTTCTGTAATTCCCTGAAAAGCTCAACCGCACGCTCAATTTCCCTTCTCCTTGAAATCAGTTTTTTATATTTCTCCTGATCAGCAATAACCTCTGGATTAGCCATTTCCTTCTCTAGTGAATCAAATTCCTCCGCAAGACATGTTAATTTTTCTTTCATGTAATGATTTTTAGCATTCTTTTCACTTTCTTTCCAGAACAAAATACCTGTCCAAACCTTGCAAATCCTGTAAAAGGGAGGCTTTAAACTCCGGTAATTTCTCCCCCGCCAATTCAAGCATCTGCTCTCCTTGAGAAAATCCCAATTCACCAAAAATACCAGAAAAATCCCATCCGCCTTCAGAAATCTGATCAAAAAGTTTTGCATATAGCCGTAGTCCATCCGAACCACCAAATAGAGCTACATGAGGCTCATGACTTTCCACATTTTCAGATACAAAATTATTAGTTTCAGTCCCAATATAAGGCAAATTGGCAACTAATATTTGAGCTTCCTTTTCAATCCCATCTAGTAAATCCGCCTCAATAAACTGCACTTCAACTCCAAGTTTCTTTGCATTTATTTTTGCCACCTTAAGCGCCTCCTTACTCACTTCTGAAGCTGCAACAATCAAACTTTGATCAGTTTTTTTTACAGCAACAGCAATAGCACCACTTCCTGTTCCCAATTCTAAAACCCTGACCTCTTTTGTGCCCAATTCCTTCAATTTTTCAGCCTTTTGAATCACCAAATCAACCAATCTTTCAGTTTCAGGTCTTGGAACTAAAACCCTCTCATCCACATAAAATTCCAAACCATAAAACTCCTTTTTATGTATCAAATAAGCAACCGGCGTTCCCTCCAAAATCTTCACCCAAGCCAATTGCAATGCAGAAAGTTTCGAAACCGGTATCTCCTCTTCTCCGTGAGCTATCAAAAAAGTCCTATCTTTCCCCAGCAAATCTGCTAAAAAAACCTCCATTTCGGACCGTAAACCGGCCTTCTGGGCCTTGGATAATATGCTTGAAATTGTCATTACTGATAGAATCTATTCTTTTCTCTTTCAGTTCTATACTTTTCTCTCACAATTGCAGCTTCTCTAATCTCACGCTTTGTCTTTGGTGGAATCAAAGTTTCATTATCTCTGGTAATTTGACTTATTCTTGACCTATTAAATAGTTTTTTAAAACGTGAAGCACGAGCCTCTGAAGACTCTTTGTCTTTCGGTAGTACGTAACAATTTCCTTTTTTTGAGATAGCCATAAATAGCCTAATTTAAGACTTGCGAAGTATAGGGTTAAGTTTAAAGATTGTCAAACTTAAGATTCATTTTCAGCCCCGAATTCTCCCATATACCTGTCAAAAGCGCCTATAACCAGCTCATGAACCGCAGCAGAAAGCGCATGTGCCTTCTCTCCAATCTTTTTTATTGTTCCCACACTATATTCCTTTTTCTTTGTATCATACTCATAAAAAAGATATTCGTTTGGTTCCTTGGTTTGTTCCAAAATATATTTCAATTTCCCGGACCAAACTCTATTAAATTCACTAATCCAATCAACCAAATCTTGAAACGAACCAAGTTCATGCATTGAACTTTCCTCGTCGTCCTCCCAATCAATCAAAATATCCATAATGAGCATTTACAAATCTCATTATTATAGCATATTACAGGTTAGGATGCAAGTTATTTGATGGCTGTCAAGATTGGCTTAGAGCTCAACAATATCGCCATTTTCGTCCATATATGAGAGCATTTTTGACTCAACTGGGTGGTTTCCAGTAAACAAATAAGTCGCATATCCATAAAGATCCATACATCCATCATTAGTTATCAAAACAGCCGCAACATCACCATTCACACCAGCTTGATATCCAAAATCCGCGACAACCACAAAATCTCCATTTTCAAATAAAACTGGATCATTTGTATATTCAAGTTCAGTAATATCTCTATCAACTTGCGTAGGCATTACCTCAAATCCACCTCCCATCAAAGGAAGCGCAAGAACAGCTTTAAGTTGATCCCTATACTTTGTAAAAACTTCCCTGAAAACAGCTTTATCATCAAAATATGAGACATCCAAAGGCAGCGAACCTGGAAACACATGATCATAAGGAATTGGTCCTGCGTTAAGTCTATCTTCACAAGCCCCAAGGTGAGCCTCATAACTGGATGGCTCAGCATCTTGAGAATTTTCATTTGAAATGATCTGGTTCTCAAGACCGCCACAACCGGCCAAACCGGCGAGTAATAATGCATTTTTCATATAGAAAGGTTAATGGACCTCCACCTTAGCCCCCCAACCTTTACAAAATCCTGAATTTTTTCTTAAAAAAAACTTAAATTTTCCTGAAATATAAAAAAGAGCCCCCAATGTGAGGGCCCCTCTTTCTATTTATTCAATTATTTAGGCTGTGCTTCAGAACAAGTAACCTGATTGTCATTATCACCAGTTACATCACAATTGTAAATTGGAGATTCAGCCATTCTACAATCTGGATCAACAGCAACCATATTTACTGTGCCAATTCCACCCTGGTCAGAGTAGTCAGCAACCACAAGAAATTCATTTCTAGCTTTTTGAATATCTGAATTTCCAAACTCATATTCATCATATTGTTGATAAGTATCAGCATATCTAGGTTGAGTATAAGCACCATTTCCACCCAATGTTTCCAATGCAGATAGATAAACAAGTTCACGAGTCATATCTTTAACCTTCCAAATACTTCCTAGTTCACCTTGATAAACATATTCAGTATCTGAAAGCATATGTGTTGCATCACCTCTTGCATCAAAAGCAAGTCCGCCTGATGCTACTCTATCCATACAAGCATCAACGGTAACACCTTGATTCAGCTCACGACCAATGTTTTTAAACTCTCTTTCACTGGCACATGCTCCTGTGAGTAGTGTAGCTGCTATTAAAGCTTCTTTATTCATAATTTTTTTAAATTAAATTGTTTTAAGGGCCGATTATAAACGGCATTTGACTTTGTGTCAATATTATTTATCAAATTATCATTCACCTGACTGAACCCAATCAGTTCTATCTACATCATAACCCTCTTCTTCCTCTTGAATATCATATCTCTGACGACCTAAATATGTATCACAGTCCCTATCAAGAACAACTAACTTCATTTTATCCGGAGCATCACCTTGATCTTGCATATCAACAGCACAAAAGAAAGCTTTGTCATATGGGATCACATCATCTGTTCCAATTCCAGGAACACCAATAGGACCACAAACAGATTTCACGTTATCAACAGTAGTCCAATTACCTCCTAAGGTAGTTCTTTGAACAATAGCTAATACATCATTTGAATCAGGTGCATCATTGTCATCACCAATTACTTGGAATACCTCAAGAAAAACTCCATCATCAGAAAGCTGACACCATTCTCTATCAATAAAATCGAATTTGTAGGCATTATTTGACCAACCGTTTTCATTCATGCTAAAACCTGAAATATTTGTATCTCCAAATTCCACATCAGATTTTGCTTCAAACTGCATGTCAAAAGCAATCTCAGAACCATTTTTAACTTTTGCCATACAATTAGCTAAGTCCTCTGCATACTCCGGATTTCTGCCCTTATCATCATCAAAATTGCCAATGTTAGTATTATTAGCGGTGTCTTCTAAGGATCGAGCACCCTGACTACAACCCGTTAATGCCGCTGCAAGCATAAATTCACGTAAAGCCATATTTAGTATTATTATATATTAGGTTTGAAACTATAATGTGTTAAACCAATTATGTCAAGTTATATTATTTCAACAAACATACAACGAAAAAAGTTACAATTTATTACACTTTTCCTATTGCAAAAAAGAAAATTCGCACCTAAATATCCAAATTCTGCACCCGTTTTGCGTGCGTTTGAATGAATTTTTTTCTAGGGGCAACCTCAGAACCCATTAAAGTCTGGAAAATGTGGTCAGCTCGCTCAGCATCCTCAATTGTCACTCTGAGCATCATTCGCCTTTCAGGATCCATTGTTGTTTCCCACAGCTGATCCGGATTCATTTCTCCAAGACCTTTATACCTGGCAATATTGTACTTTTTATCCTTATCTTCATCCAAAATTGCGTCTCTTTCTACATCAGAGTAAGCATATTTGATAGTCTTCCCAGATTGCATCTTAAATAATGGTGGTTGGGCAATATACAAATAGTTACCATCTATCACTTCACGGAAATATCTAAAGAAAAGCGTCAACAAAAGTGTCCTAATATGTTCTCCATCCACGTCCGCATCCGTCATGATCACAATTTTATGATAACGCAGCTTCTCAACTTCAAACTGTTCACCAATTCCGGTTCCCATTGCAATTACCAAATTTTTAACCTCATTATTGGCAAGCATTCTGTCAAGACGAGCCTGCTCCACATTCAAAATCTTACCTCTAAGCGGCAAAATTGCTTGAAACTCCCTATTTCTACCCTGTTTTGCAGATCCACCGGCACTATCCCCCTCTACAATGTAAAGTTCAGATTGAGACGGATCCTTTGACGAACAATCCGCAAGCTTGCCCGGAAGAGTCATACCTTCCAAAGCACCCTTTCTAATAACAGTATCACGAGCAGCGCGAGCCGCAAGGCGAGCGCGTTGTGCTAAAGCTACTTTTGAAATAATTCCTCGAGCTTCATTCGGGTTTTCGTTCAAATACTGCTCAAATTGTTCACCAAAAACTGTTTCCACTGCAGTTCTCATCTCTGCATTTCCCAATTTGCTCTTTGTCTGTCCTTCAAACTGAGGATCCCCTAACTTCACAGAAATCACTGCAGTAAGTCCCTCCCTAACATCTTCAGCAGAAAAATTCGTCTCTTTACCTTTAATAAGATCATTCGCTCTGGCATAACTGTTCATTACACGAGTTAAAGCACTCCTGAAACCAGTTAAGTGCATTCCCCCCTCAATTGTGTGAATATTGTTTGCAAAAGTGAAAACCGTTTCCTGAAAAGACTGTGAATACTGAAGAGCAATCTCAATGAGGCCCTCTTCCACATCTTTCTCCAAGTAAATAATTTCTCCAATTGCCTCTTTATCACGATTCAAATGCTGCACATATGATTTAATTCCTCCTTCAAAATAAAACATGGCCTTTTGCCCATCTCTATGATCTATAACTCGAACCGTCACCCCTTTAGTAAGATAAGCTTGCTGACGAACACGATTTACAACGGTTTGAAAGACAAAATTTGTATCCTTAAAAATTTCTGAATCAGGAGTGAATCTAATAATTGTACCGGTTCTATCACTAGCACCTTCCTCTTTCAAATCATATAAAGAATCGCCTCGTTTATAGGCCTGAGAATATACCTTTCCATCTCTATGAACTTGTGCAATCAAACTTTCAGAAAGTGCATTTACAACACTAACTCCAACTCCATGAAGACCTCCCGAAACCTTATATCCACCACCGCCAAATTTACCTCCCGCATGTAAGACCGTAAGCACGGTTTCAAGTGCTGACAAACCCGTTGTTTTGTGTTTATCAACAGGAATTCCACGACCGTCATCATCAATACTAACCGACCCATCCTCAAAAAGCTCAACCAAAATATTTTTACAATGACCCGCCATAGCTTCATCAATGGCATTATCTAAAACTTCCCAAATCAAGTGGTGTAAACCTGCAATATCAGTTGTACCAATATACATTCCGGGCCTTTTGCGAACAGCAGAAAGCCCCTCAAGTACCTGAATTTGCTCCGCCGAATATTGTTCTTGTGACATTTATTTCAATAAAAAAACCGGCGAAATGTTAGCAGAATTGCTTTTAATTGTCACATGAAAATCATTGCTGCTCATTCAAAGCAGCTAAACTGCTCTGGATTGCCCCTTCAAGAGCTGAAATTTGCATGTTCGGTAATGTTTTTGATACACCACCATATTCCCAAACAATTTCACTAACAACTCCACTAATAGCATTAAAAGTGCCTGAAACAGGGACGGATGAAATGATACCATCAAAAGTAAAAGTATTTGCATCCAGATCAAGAACAACAAAAGTGAAATCATCCGGATCCAAGCCCGCTTCAGAGAATTTCTGAGCTGCAAACTCCAGTGCTACACTTTCAGATGAACTACTGGTTGATACATATGAAGAACTTTCTTCCTCCTCAATAAACTCTTCCTCCGACCCCTCAACAGCCTCTTTTATGACATCCCTAATTGAATCCAGTCTTATACCCGTAGAGAATCTAACGTCTCCAACCACTACATCATACAAAAGTTTGGTCGTTCTATCATAATTTGCCTCAAAAGCATATCCGGCGGACCTAGCACCTTGAACTTTAAACAAACGGTTCTCCAAATCTCCCAAAGAAATAATATCAGAATATTGCACTCCTGCCGTGCTCAAATCTGTCTTAACCTCTTTTATTGCATCCTCAAGAGAAATTGTAGCCTCCTCTTCCAAATCACCTTCACGAATACTCTGAATATACGCATTCAATGCATCTAAATCTTCAGCCTTCAACTTAAATTCTTTAAGACCCTCATCAAAATCATCATACAACATGAATTCCGGAGAATTTATAAAACTTATAGACAGTTCGAATTCCGTCAATTTACCCTCAAAGTAATCACTAACCGCAACCTTTGTTGTAATGGAATTTAGATAATCTTCCGCTTCGAATAACAATTCTGTTGCAAGTTCGGTGGCCTCTTTTTTTGAAACCTTTCTATCAACAACAAAATTGAAAAGATTTTCCAAAAACCTGACTCTGCTCTGCACAAAAGCCAACCTCTCTTCATCAAGATCTTGCTGCGTACCAGCTAAAGATAAAATTACATCCTCAAGTTTACTTAGAAGCTCAGTTGACTCGGTTTTATAAAACACCGAATTCTTCCTTAACAGCAACTCAAGTAAAAGATATTCACGTGTAATATCATCCAAATATTCCACATCATCAAATTTACCAGATTGCAAAGCCTGTTCAAAAACGCTCTTGTATTCCATATAAGCTTGCTCAGCATCAATATAAGAAGCACGACTCAATAAACTCTCAATTTCATTGTATCTTCTGTTCAAATCACTCAAAACATCATCTTCCCCATATAATCTTGTGGCAGCTTGAGACTTAATTGCATATAAATCATCACCGGGTAAAACAAAAAACAAATCTGCTCGCATACGTTTCAATTCTGATTCTGAATGTTCAAATTCCGTCCAAACTCCCATCCAGTTTTGACTTTCCGTAAAATTCCCATACTTAGCATGAGACATGGAAAACAATAAAGCATTTGCACTCTTTTGTTCTTGAAGTTTCTTCTTTGCGTGAGGAACAAACGTAATTGTTTCTCTAAAAGCATTTAGAACATCATTGATTTTTGCACCAAGCCCTTCTTGTGCTGGTCCAAATTCACTATTTGAAGCTAAATCATTAATAAAAGTAAGCTCACTATCCGTATATCTTTGTTCAAGTTCGTTTAATGAAGAAAGATAAGTTTCCTCAATATCAGAATTCTTAAACTCAAAAACCGGGAATTCTTTTGAAAGTTTTGTGAGTCTTAATTTCTGTAATTTCTCTGTCACCCTTGACTCAGAAACTTTCATTTTATAACCACTTGGGACATTTATTGAATTTAAATCCTCCCCATCAAGTGTAAAAGTAAGCAAATTTGGATGCATTTCTGAATACACTTCAATTTGCATAGCTTCCTGATCATAACTAACAAATGAAATATTGCCGGTAGAATCTACTCTTGAAAAACCTGTATCCACCGAAACATCAAAATCACCTGCTAAAGTAGCCAAAATCATTTCACCTCCCTGAAGATTCACGTCAAAATGATCAGTCCCCTCATTCCAAGTTAGATCTGCTTCAAATCCCGGCAAAAAAACCAAACTATCTCTTCCATTTCTCGTTATTGAGCTTTCAGAATCTGCCACAATATGCACTGTTGCAGATTCACCTGAAAAGCTAATATTCCCTTCTACAAGCCATTCTGGGCCTCCTTGCGAATATCCACTGGCATAAGCGTACAGAGTCCAAGCAGCAACGAATGCTGAGAATCCAAACACTAATAGAGAATTGAGTAGATCGCCTTTTTTCATTACTTCTGTTATTATCCGTTAATTATACCAGATTTTTGACATTTTTTAAAGGGATAAACATGGCGTTTTTTCTAAAAGTCGAGAAAAATAGTTTGGCCATGAAATTTCCAAAAATATTAGCATCAGCATCATTAATAAGTCTGTTTTTCACAAATACAGCCTGGGCAAGTTTTAATGATGTGCAGGATACGCATCCTAACTACAAAGGTATTAGTTACCTGGAGCTTCAGGGAGCAATTGACAACTCAAACGACTTCAGACCTGATGAAAGCATAAACAAAGCTGAATTTTTCAAAATTTTATTCACATTATTTGAAGAAGACCCACAAAACGTGACTCAATCAATTAAATTTATGGACGTGAATTCAAACGCATGGTTCGCACCTTACACAGAACTAGCAGTCCAATACGACATTATCAATTCAAATACCCCTTACTTTCACCCCGAAAGCGGCATTTCCAGAGCAAACGCTGTCAAATACTTAATGAAAGCCTACGGAATTCCAACCCCAATTGTGCCAATTAGCGAAAGAAAACCACTTTTTTATGATGTAAATGAATACAATCCTAAATATTCTATTATCAAAAAAGCCTGTGACTATGGGATTCTGGACGAAAACCCCAACAAAACATTCAGGCCATATGCCAATATAACCAGAGGTGAATTCGCAGATTTACTATTTAGTTTTGATCAATGGAATACTGAAATTTCTGGCATCAGCTTCGACAACATAAGCGAAATTCACAAATCAGAAATCCTTGCGGATATATGGACAAGAATTGTAAGCAATTACTACCTCCCTGCCGGAAGCGAAATTGATGAAGAAGTCCTGTTTCAATCAGCTGTTAAAGGTTTAGTTGAAAGCCTTAATGACCCATACAGTGTTTATATTCCTCCAACAGATTCAGATGCTTACGTAACTCAACTCACCGGAAATTTTGAGGGAATTGGCATATACATGCTTCAAGAAGAGACATCCGGAAAATTTATAATTTCAGACTTTGTTCCAAATTCACATGCGCAAGAAGTAGGAATATTAGTGGGAGACACAATTGAAGAAGTGGACGGCATAAATGTTGCCGGAATGAGCATTGAAGAAGTTACAAACAGAATAAAAGGCACGGCAGGAACAAGCGTTAAACTGACAATTCGCAGAAACGGCACTCCTCACACTTACGTTGTTGAAAGAAGAGCTTTAGAACTACTAACAGAAGAAGGATACATTTTGAACGACGACATATGGTATATAGATATAAATGTATTCACAGACGATGTTTTCATAGGAGTGAACACTCTTATCAATGAACTAAAAGCTCAAGTGCCTGAACCTCGCGCAATTTTTATTGACTTGAGAAGAAACGGTGGAGGTTTTATCAACTCGTCATTCAGAGTTATGGAACATTTTCTCCCACCAAAAGCCCCAATGGTGCAATTAGACTACGGTTCGTTCACAACCGTGACCAATAACCCCGGTGACGGCGAGTATGCATCATATCCAATTTACGTATTTGTTGACGAATATACCGCTTCCGCTTCAGAAATTATGGCTGCGGCACTTAAAGAACAATCAAATGCAATTCTTATTGGAAAAACTACATTTGGTAAAGGAACAGCACAACAAATCACAAGATATTGGGATGGATCAATTTTAAAAATTACAATAGCCCAGTGGCTCTCTTCAAACGGAACAATCATTCAAGGCAAAGGAATAGAACCAAATATTAAAATAACAATGGAGAGTAGCACACTTGATCTATGGGTTGAAAAAGCCCTCCAAGATTTGAACGAAAGGTGATTTTCTAGTTCGAACAATTCTTCTCCTTATTTGCGTAGAAGAGAAATTATCCCTTACCACTCTTTCCCAATTTGCTTTTGTCCATTTTTTTTCAAATTTGTGCAATTCATGAAGTCCCCTGGCCTTCAGTTCTTTTGTAACCACCCCACCCTGATGCGGATGTCTAAATTTTCTTTTCAAAGGCGAAGAAAAACCATGCGCATAATGACATAGTTCATGCGCAATAGTCGCTAAAATAATTTCTTCCGGAATTGACTCATCACGAAACAGTCCATTAATAAGGATTCTTGAAACTTTTCCATTATTTTCCATCTTTATTGACCCAAGCCTTCTTTTGGCTTTCCTTCCAAAACATATTGAGATTCTGTTTTTCAGCTCCACATCACTAAATGGACCCGCTAACAGGTTCAAAACTTGCTCTTTAAGCCACAAATTAGTTCTCATATTTTGATAAAATTTACATGGATGATATCATATGTTTGCAAATTTAAAGCCACTTTTACCATGAAAAAACTACTTCTTATAAGTTTTCTCAGCTCGCTGGTCCTATTAAACGCTTGCGGAGAAAAAACCAACACCACTTCACCCCAAATTAGTCAAACAATAAGTAAAACCACTCCACAAACTCAAGAGAAACCAGAGGTCAAAAAGAGTGAACCAAAAGTTCGCCCAGCTAAAGAAGAAGGATTCGAAACCTACCAATCAGATGAACTCAGTTTCATATACCCAGACACTTACAAAATTGAAAACTCTGAAGACGGCAAAGCTTTATTAGTTCTTGGTGACGGCGCTCATGTCATGATTTTCAAAAAGAGCGACTACACTGAAGACGAATTAGCGGACCTCCAAATCCCAGAAGAAAAAATGCACGCCGGCCGAGAAGTATACGGATACGAACTCTATCTTTTCTACACCGACAGCACAAAAGATGAAATCAGAGCTATCGCAGACAGTGTAAGAGTGCTCCAAACATACAGAAACAACGCAAACGGATTTTCTGTAAGCTTTCCACAAGATTGGTACTTCAATTTTGAAAAAAACGACCTAAACTGCATGAACCCATATGAATTAGGTGCAATTGAAAGCGTGGACGACTGCCAAAACACTCTAATTCAAATTTGGGTATATAATAATAAAGAAGACTCTTCAGCCTACCTTGAGGAAAAAACTATCAATAAAACAGAAGAATCTTATCCCGTGGGAGATTTTCTGGCTGAAAGGACTTTTTACATGGCTGGTGAAATATACGACGGCGCAGTCTATATAGTTGAATTCAATGGCAAATTCCTTGTCTTTGATTTAGCAAGTGCCGAATATCTTCAAGACCTTGAGGACATTATTAAATCCCTCTCCTAGTTTTCATCAAAATCAATGTGGATTTCCGTAACTTCCTCTGGAAAATCTGCTTCAATTGAAGCTGCCCCAGGACCAGCAAACATTGCTTTATAAGCATCTGACGCAGGTGGAATATTATCTGCAGTGCCTCCCCCCGCGGCAGCTCCCACTAAAGGAGGCTTAGGTTCGTCGGGAGACTCAGTCGGAACGGGTTTTGCTTGTTCAGACAAGTTTTGTGGGTCAGCATCTGGCGCTGGTGTTGGTGTTGGCATTGGCGTAGGCGTTTGTTCCGGTGTTGGTGCTTCCGATTCCATATTTAACACATCCGATACATTCTCAGTAAAATCCACATCTTCTTCAAAAGCTTCACTATTTTCTTGTGCAAGCGGAACAGCTTCAGAAGGCGCTATTTCTGGCTCTGACGGAGGTGTTACTTGCGATTCTGGTACAGCCTGACTTGTCTGTTCGCTGGTTTGTGCCACAACCGCTGCTTGAACTTCCTTTGCAGTTGGTTTCTCAGCTTCAGTCGGTACTTCACCGCTTTCTGCAGTTTCAAATTCAGCATTAACAGCTGACTGCGCAAGTAATTCTTCCGGATTAGTTGTTACTATCTTGTCTTCGTTATATGAAGCAATAATTTGAATTGCAACATGCTTCAATCCCGCAAAAAACAAGCCTTGCCCAACTCCGGAGTTTAGTAACATGTACTTTTCTCCCTCGGTAAGATTAAAAATCTTTGTAAGCGGATCAATTGCAGAAGGCGATTGCTTCAACAAAAGCTGCATGGACGAGTTTGTAATGATTGGTTTTCCGTAATCAGATCTCACAAAGTCCTCCACATCCTGAGTAATAGTCGTCACACCCAAATAATACTTACGAGCACGTTTCACTAAACCAAACAAGAACCTGGCGCTATCTTCATGCTGCATCATGGACCAAGCCTCATCAATACACAAAAGCCTACGTTTCAAGGAAGAACGAACTTTATTCCAGATATAATTCAAAATAATATACATGGCTACCGGTCTAAGCTCATTTTCCAAATCACGAATTGAGAAAACCATCAAACCAGTTTCCAAAGCCACGTTTGTAGGTTTATTGAAGATTCCGGCATATGTTCCGCTTACGAATTTTGAAATTCTCTGACTCATATCCACAGCACCATCCATGGAAGACAATACTCTGTAAAAATCCTCCATTGTGGGTACCTCATACTGAGACGGATCCACAACATCCATGGTAATACCTTTGGTCGCATAAGTATCAATCAAAGCTTTATCCAAAACTCCCTCCTCCTGAGCCGAAATTTCCCCGAGCATTAATCTCATCAAACCTGTTAAATTAATAACACTGCTTCTTAAAAGATCACCTGGTTTCAAATCTTCACCTTCAAGTGGTGTTGGCAAATCAAAAGGATTAATACGCCTGTCGGAATTCAAAGAAACATTCAAATAAGTACCACCAACAGTTTCACAAAGCGGTCTGTACTCATTTTCCGGGTCAATTACAATCACGTCAGTTCCAAGCATCAAATACCTTAAAATCTCAAGCTTAACCGCGTAAGATTTACCGGCACCGGACTTGGCAAAAACCACACTGTTTGCATTCTCCAAAGTAAACCTATCAAAAATAATCAAACTCTCGTTGTGCCTGTTTAAACCATACAAAATACCCTCATTTGAGGTTAATTCCGCGGAAATAAACGGGAAAGTAGTGGAAAGAGGCGACGTATTCATGTTGCGGTTAGTCACAAGCTCATCCAAACAAAGTGGAATAGCAGAATTAAAGCCTCGCTCCATCTGCAAATCTGATCTTTTTGTTAAAACCAGCTTACCTCCAAGTAAACTTTGCAGTTGCTTGGAAGCTTT
>Ga0180007_10001589_pt1 | contig 29964 bp, 26 predicted proteins | sample MM_PC_MetaG_FD_121122 | JGI IMG/M metagenome (GOLD analysis project Ga0180007, IMG submission 121122) | Groundwater microbial communities from the Aspo Hard Rock Laboratory (HRL) deep subsurface site, Sweden - MM_PC_MetaG | ecosystem: Environmental > Aquatic > Deep subsurface > Groundwater... | reverse complement strand
GCCGTCGCCGCGAGCCCCGCCGGCGCCCACTCGCTGTCGTTCAAGCTGTCGTACCTCGCCGTAGCCGGCATCGCCGTCCTGGGCCCGCCCATCGAGTTCGGCCTGCGACGGTGGCTGCCTCCCCCGTTCTCGGGCGCCTTGGCGACCGGGTTCGCCGCGCTAGCGGCCGCGGCCCCCGTATCGATACTGGCCTTCGGTACCGTCAACCCGTTCTCCCCGGTCTCGAGCGCCGTAGCCGGAGTCCTCGTCGCCGCCCTCATGTGGGTCGGGATAGCCCTCGCCGCGATAGTGGCCATCTTGCCGGCGGCCGCGGCCGGCGTCGCCGCGCCATTGGCCGCGGCCGCCTGCGCCGTGCCGTACCGCGCCTTGGCCGTATCCATGGGGCTAGCCGCGCGGTTGCCCTCGCTGTCCGCCGAGTCGGAGCCGGGGCGCCTCTCGGCCGTCGTTGCCCTCGGGGCCGCCTTCGTGTATGCTTGGCCGTATGCCTCCTATTACGCCTACGGACGTTCCGCTACCCGTCAACTACGACTCCCCGACCGACCTGTCCGCCCTCCTCGAGGGCCTCGGCCTGGGCATGCGCAAGAAGTACGGCCAGAACTTCCTCGTCTCGGGCCACGCGCGTCGCCGCATCGCCGCCCTCTTCGAGGCGAGGCCCGGAAGCCGCGCCTGGGAGATAGGGCCGGGGACGGGCTCGATGACGCGCGAGGCGCTCGTCCTGGGCCTCGCGGTATCGGCCTTCGAGATCGATAAGGGCTTCGCCGAATTCATCCGCGTCTCCTACGGCGCGATCCCCGGATTCGAGCTGTACGAGGGCGATTTCATGAAGACCTGGCGCGCCGCGCTCGACGCCTCCGGCGCGCCGGACCTGGCCTTCGGGAACCTCCCGTACAACGCCGCCGGGGCCATCATCGCGGCGCTGATAGAAGGGGGCTCCAGGCCTAGGCGCATGGTGTTCACCGTGCAGAAGGAGGCCGCCCAGAGGATATGCGCCCATCCTTCCACCAAGAACTACTCCGCGTTCTCCGTGCTGTGCCAGTCGGCGTACGCGGTCAAGTCGGCGTTCGACCTCCCTCCCGGCGTCTTCTGGCCCCAGCCTCGCGTCACCTCCGCCGTCGTCGTGATGTCGACCCGGGCGGACGCCGTGCCGTACGCCGGGGACAGGGCCTTCACGGGCTTCACGCGCGCCTGCTTCAGCTCCAGGCGAAAGACCCTGCGCAACAACCTCAAGGCCGCGGGCCATACCGAAGAGGCCCTCGCCGAGGCCTGCGCGTCGGTCGGAGTATCGCCCGACGCCCGCGCGGAGACCCTGTCGCCGGAGTCGTTCTCCGCGCTCTACGCCGCCGTCAAGAAGCCCGCCTCGGCGTAGCGCCGTCTCGGTTGCGAGACTTGCCAGGCGTCGTTCTTTCCCGTATCATCGCGTATTATGACCGATGTACATCTTACCGTCGTAGATGAAGATACTCTCGATACCATACTCGCCGAGGACGTGGAATTCTCGGGCGTCATGGTCTTCAAGGATCCCATGATGATCAAGGGCCGAGTATCCGGCTCCATCGTCGCGGAGAGCGATCTGCATATAGACGAGAAGGCCGTGGTAGAGGCCGACGTAAGCGCCAGGAACGTCACCGTCAGGGGTACCCTCAAGGGAAATATCACCGCCGTCGGCCGAGTCGAGCTCTTCGCGACGTGCAGGGTCGACGGGGACGTTACCGCCGCCGAGGTCACTATGGAACCGGGCTGCCGCTTCAACGGAATCTGCTCCATGACCGGTCCAGCCGATGCGACGCGTGCCTAGCGTCCCCCCGCGCCGGTCCCGTCGCCGCCCCGTCGCCGCCGCGCTCGTCGCGCTAGCCCTCGCCGCCCAGGCCGTCCTGGGCCAGCCCGCCGGCGCGCAGGCGAGGCCCGACGCCCTCAAGATGTACAAGGAAGGCCGCTACGAGGAGTCCAAGGCGACCTGCCTCGCCGAGATAGCCTCCGATCCCTCGAATATCGAGTCGTACGTCGTGCTCGTCTGGAGCCTCCTGTCGCTGGAGCGCTACGCCGACGCGGAGCTATACGCGGCCAAGGCCTATACGACCATACGCAAGGATCCCCGCATCGTGGAGGCCCTAGGCGAGGCGGCGTACTACCTCGGGAAGAACGAGCTGGCCCTGGAGCGCTTCAAGGATTATATTAACCTCCTTCCGGACGGCGCGCGCATAGGGACGGTGTATTACATGACGGGCGAGACCTACCTCCGGCTCGTCAAGCTCGAGCACGCGGATATAGCCATGCGCACCGCCTTGCAGTACGAGCCCAATAACGCCCGCTGGTGGGCGAGGCTGGGCTACGTCCGGGAACGCGCCTCGGAATGGGCCCTCGCGATGGCCGCGTACGACGCGGCCCTAGCCATCAATCCCGGCCTCGTCGACGCTCAGCGCGGCCGGGAGCGCGTGCTGGCGCGTACCCGGCGCTAGCGTGGGGGCTAACGAAGCGCTTCGGGTAGCGTTCCGCACCTTCGGCTGCAAGCTTAACCAGGTCGAGACTGAGACTCTGGCCGCGCGCTTCGAGGTCGCCGGCGCCTCTATCGTCGGTCCCGACGACGGCGCGGACCTCGTCGTGTTCAATACCTGCACCGTCACCAGCAAGGCGGAGCAGAAGGCCCGCCGCGAGATGCGCCTGGCCCTCCGCCGCAATCCCGACGCGGTAGCTGCGGTCACCGGCTGCTACGCCGAGCTTGACCCGGAGGCGCTCGCCGCCGTCGCCCCCCGGACCGTGGTCCTGCCCGGTAGCCGCAAGGACGCCCTCGGCGGCATGGCCGAGGCCTTGGTCGCGGCCCGCCTAGAGGGCCTCGACCTCCTGGACGAGCTTCGGCGCCTCGCCGCGGCCGCCTCCGGCGGTCTTCCCGACCCTTTCTCGTTCGTACCCGGCGAGGCTCGCTTCCGCTCCAGGGTGCAGCTCAAGGTCCAGGACGGCTGCGACAACCGTTGCGCGTACTGCCGCGTCTGCCTGGCCCGCGGGCGTTCCGTATCGCTCGATCCCGACGAGGCGCTACGCCGCGCGACCAGCCTCGCGGCCGCCGGCGTTCCCGAGATAGTCCTTACCGGCGTCAACCTCTCCCAGTACCGCTCAGGCGGCGTCGGTTTCCCCGGCCTGCTAGAGCTCCTCGTCAGGGGCGTTCCCTCGGCCGCCTTCCGCGTCTCCTCGTACGAGCCCGATCGCGCCGACGCCGCCTTCATGGGCGCGTTTTCCCTGCCCGGAGTCAGGCCTCACCTCCACCTGTCGGCTCAATCCGGCTCCGATAGGGTCCTCCGGGCCATGGGCCGCCGCTACGGCCGCGACGACGTCCTCAGGGCGGCGGAAGCCGCGCGCTCCGTTCGCGACGACCCGTTCCTAGGCGCGGACATTATAGTCGGCTTCCCCGGCGAGTCCGACGACGACTTCCGCGACACCGTAGGCCTCCTCGAGCTCATGCGCCCGGCCTGGGTACACGCCTTTACCTTCAGCCCGAGGCCGGGTACCCGAGCCTTCGACATGAAGCCCCGCGTACCCGAGCGCGTGGCGGTCGAGCGGGCGGCCGTCGTCCAAGCCATCGCCGATCGCGGCAAGCTCGAGTTCGCGCGCAGCCGGATAGGCAAGACGCTCGTCGCCGTCGTCGAGGACGGCGGCGACGAGGCCGTCCTCGGCGACGCGAGGCGCGTCTTCGCGACCTCGGCGGAGTACCTGAAGCTGGAGGTCCGCGGCGTCCCGGCGGGTTTCCACGGCTCGTGCGCCTGCAGGGTAATAGGCCTTTCGGACGGTGATGGCAGCGCCGATCTCGTTTCGATTTTTATTTAACTAATTTGATGTATTGGATATATTCTACAGTTGCTCCCCTTGATTAACGCGATTAATGTGTTACACTTGAGATAGAGTGTCGTCGAACATCGGTGAGGCGTCGACGGCGAGGAGGTTTACGATGAAACGGACTATCACGATCGTATTGACCGCGGCGGTCGCTCTCTCGATGACGGCTTGCGACGCGCTCGACGCTATCCTGCAGGTAAACATTTTCGCGCCTTTGTACGAGGTCAGCGCGACTAAGATCGAAGATTCGAAGGGAGACGCTCAGGCCCTCCTCGAGCAATCCGAGAGCGACACGTTCTACGAGACGCTCGCTGATCCTAAGAACGCGACCTTGAAGACCGAGGTCCTCGCGACGATCGACGCCGCCATAGCCGCGGCGACGACGCCGGCGGTTATCCAGGACCTGACGCTCCTCGGCGCCGAGATAGAGCTGAAGACGACGGGGGGCGACGAGGTCGTCAATAACGTCGCCGCGGTGCTCGTCGATCAGAGCGCCATACAGGACCCCGTCTCGGGCGAATTGGATCCCGCGAGGCTCTTGACAGCCATCATGCCCGCGAACGTCGTCTCGAGCGACGGGACGGTTACGGACGCCGCCGCCTTCAAGGCGATAATCGACGGCTTCGTGGCCGCGGACGCGTATTACACGGCCCTCGGGACGAGCCTCGACGGCGGGACCTACGCCGATACGACGGTGAGCGCGGGCGCGGTCGCCCAGAGCGCCCTGGTATCCGCCATGATCGCCGGCATCACGCCTCCGCCCGGAGTCAGTTCCGGCGAGTACTTGCTCGACATCGTCAACGGCGAGGCGGCCGCGCCCGCGGATTTCGCCTTCCCCGATATGGCGGCCGGGTCTCCCCTCGGCAACCTATTCACCGCCGCGGGCATCGATCTCGCGACGCTAGCCTTCTAAGGAGGAAGCCATGAAACGCACTATATCGGTAGTATCGATGCTCCTCCTGCTCGGAGGCGCGGTCTTCGCCCAGGAAGCGACGCGGCTCGACGCCGCGGCCCCCAAGGACGCCCGCACCATGGCGATGGGCGGCGCCTTCATCGCGATGAGCGAGGGCTACCAGAGCCTCTACGGCAACCCCGCGTCCTTCGCCGACAAGAAAGCCGAATTGACCCTTATCTCGATGACGCCATGGGTCTACGTAAGGCCCACTACCTCCAATATCGAGACGTTCCAGTCCATCGTAGGGGCGGGCGACGATACGGGCGCGATGATCGGCGGCATCTCCGACCTCGTGGCCGACAACGGCTTCGGCGGCGGCGTGTCCGCCGGCCTCGGCTGGGTAGGCAAGGGCCTCGGCCTCGGCGTCGTCGGCGGCGGCGAGGTCTACGTATCGGGCGAGAACCTGATCGGGGCGACCGGCACGCTCGACGGCTCGATGGCGGCCGTCGTCGGCATAGGAATACCCCTGCAGCTCGGGCCGTTCCGGCTCCAGGTGGGCGGCGACGTCAGGCCGTACCTGAGGATGACGGGCGACGTGGTCGCCGCGGGGCTCGTCGGGGGTTTACTCGGCAGCGGCTCGGGTTTCGATCCGATGTCCCTGCCGGTCGATCTCGGCTTCGGCCTCGCGGTCGACCTGGGAGCCAAGCTTGACCTCGGGAACCTGCTGTCGGTGGGACTGGCCATCCGCGATATATCCACGAAGCAGAACTTCTCGAGCACGACGCTCGGCGGCGCTCTTGAGAAGATCCAGTCGGGCGATCTAGCGGCCGGCGCGAATCCCGTCGAATACGCCGCCCTGCCAAACATCACCCTCGGCGCGAGCCTGACGCCCATTCCGGTCGGGCTCCGGAAGCTCATCGACGTCACGGTCATCGCCGAGATCCAGGATCCCATTAGGGTGATCGTAGAGCAATCCACCCCGTGGAACCTATTCCACCTGGGCGTGGAGGCCGACCTCCTCGGGGGCCTCCTGGCGGTTCGCACGGGCCTCAACAAGGGCTGGATCAGCCTGGGCGCGGGGCTCGACCTGTTGATCATGGAAGTGAACGTAGCCGTCTTTACCGAGGAACTGGGACTGAAGCCCGGCTACCAGCCCAGGACGGGCATATCGGCGGAAGTGGCCATACGGTTCTGATGAAAACCGGTCGCCGCGCCGATACTAGATACGAGAAAAGGAGCGGCGACGATGAAAGAACGTAGATCGAGAGCCGCGGCTACGGCCGCGGCCTTCACGGGCATCATGCTCCTGTCCGCCTGCCAGCAATTCTTCACGACCACCCTGGCCGCTCCCTTGGCGCGCGCGTCGTATACTATCCCGGCTGACCTTTCGGTAGCCGACGCCTCCGCGCTCCTCGAGGAGGCCTTGGCCTCGGGGGACGCCGAGATGGCGGCCGCCCTCGTGACGCCCCTGCTCGCCGCCGCCGCCGCCGCCGCCGAGGCGGATCCCGCTAGCGCGGCATACCAGGAAGCCGCGGCCGCCCTCCTGGACGCCTCGATCCTGGCGTCCGGCGTCGGGCCCGCGATGACGACCTTGGCGACCGGGTTGCTGGGCGGCGACGTATCGACGGTGACCGAGGAGCAGGCCGCGGCGATGCTCTCCGCGTTCGACGGCGTCTCCCTCGACGATACCGCCGAGAGCGCGCTTCTCCTCCTCGCGGCCTATCCGCCTGCCGATATCAGCTCCGAGGACGCCTATGCCGCGGGACTAGCGCTCCTCGCCGACTCGTATAGCGACGCCGGCGGATCGCTTTCGAATCCGGCTAGCCTGTCGGCGGAAGACCTTACGGCGCTCGAATCGGATCCTTCGTATCTAGTCGGACTGTCGTTGCTTATGCTCGGCGCGTCCATCGACGCCGCGAGCGGGACGCCGAGCGTCCTCGGCGGACTCCTGGACGGATTTTCCCTATAGATGGAATTCATATACGCATGGCGTCGAGCCGATGATGTTGATAGCATGAAACTGCCCTGCGAGGTCCGGCCATGAAACGATACGCATTGCTCTGCGCCGCGATGGCGCTGGTACAGTTCGCGCACGCTCAGACGGTGGAGCCGTTCTCGTTGCCTTCGGCCCGGATGGCGGCCGTCGGCGGTCCGCACGCCGCGAGCGTCTCCGGCGTAGACGCCATATTCGAGAATCCGGCCGGCTTCGCGGCCGAGACCGCTGAGCTAAGCGTATCGGCCCTCGTCGCGAACGCCTCGGGGCCCGTCTTCGATATAGCGGGCATGCTGGTCGGCGGATCAGACATAATGGCCGCGTTGCCCGCCCTCTTCGACGCCGGCGGCCGGCTGTATATGCAGGCGGACATCCTCGGCCCGCTGGCCTTCGGCTACGCGGGCAAGGGCCTCGGCTTCGGCCTGTTCAACCGGTCGGTCGTGACCCTCAACGCCGCTTCCCTATTATCGGTAGCCTACTCGGTATCGGAGGAGATAATGCTCGCCGGGGGGTACGCTTACCGTTTCACGCTAGGCGAGAGGCAGGTCCTGGACGCGGGAATCATGCCTAAGGGCTTCATCCGCGCTACCGTCGGCCAGAGAGCCTCCATTACCGAGATCCTCGCGATGGTGAGCGACCCGACGGCGGTCCTCGGCAGCCCCTTCTCCATGACGTCGGGCGTCGGCTTCGACGTGGGCGTCCGGTGGTCGTACGACGACGTCATAGCCCTCGGCCTCGTGTGCCGCGACGCGTACTCTCCCGCCATGGTCACGAGCTACGATAACTATACGGCCTTCGCGGAGAGCCCTAGCACCGGCTCGTCGGCGTACGCCGTGGTGCCCGCAGACCTGGCGTTCGGAGTCGCCTACGAGGCGCCCTTCGCCATCCTGAACGCGCTCGGGGCGGACCTCGTCGTGCTAGTCGACTACGTCGACATACTCGACCTTTTCTCTACGGTTCCGCGCAACCCGATACTCAACGTGAGGGTCGGCCTCGAGCTGACCCTGCTCGACATCCTGTCGCTCAGGGCGGGAATCAAGGACGCGCTCCCGACCGCCGGATTCGGCATCGACCTGTCGGCCTTCTCATTCTCATTGGCAATGTACGGGCGGGAACTGGGCATAGAGCCGGGAGCCCGGCCCGTGTTCAACCTGCTCGTGGCGTTCGACTTCAGGTACTGACGGCCGAGGCCTCAGGCCCTGGGCGAGGCCTTCGGCGTTGACACTGACGGGCGCCGGAGGGTATTGTCGTTCCCGCGCTCGCGAGCCGCTAGCTCATTCGGTAGAGCAACGCCCTTTTAAGGCGTGGGTGCGGAGTTCGAACCTCCGGCGGCTCATTTTTCCCGCTTCCCGTTTTCCGCTACCAGCCGCTTCCCGGAAACCGTCGATTCCCGTTATTAGGCTAATACTATATACCGAGCGGCTTTTCGTTCCTCGGGTTGCGCCGGGACTGGGGCGCGTCAGCCCGGCTTCGCGCCCGGCTCAGGTCTAGCCGGCCCCGGGCTAGCCTACTCCACGTCGATAAGCTTGATGACGCAGCCCAGGCTCGCCTGGAAGATGAACGACGTCGCGGCCGGGCTGCGCCCCGCGAGCAGGCCGGTGCCGAAGACGTAGACGCCGCTATCGAGGCCCGCGACCAGTGTGAGCCTCGGGTTCAGTATCGCGCTTACCGTGGCGCCGAGCACCACGGCGCCGAGGCCGTCCGCCGTGGAATCGGAGTAGGTGCGCGTCATGCTCCTGTAGCCGAGCTCGGCGAAGACGCGATACGGAGCGCCTTTCTGATGCACGTCTACCGAGAAGAGGTAGTTAGTGGAGCCGTCGACGAGCGGGTCGCCCGTCGAGACTATCCTCGTGTAGCGTTTAGTTATCATCGAGACCGAGCATATCGCGTTATACACGTACCATCCCGCCGATAGTTCGGATAGTTCCTGCGAATAATCTCCGGCCGCCGCTAGGCCCGCTCCCATCGAGGACTCGGCCTTTGCCGAGAAGAACGCGATCCCGGGAGCCTCGAGCTTGAAGCCGATGTTGATCCCCGCCTTGAGCGGGCTCGCAACCGAGTTGAAGGCTCCGACCATGGGGCCCGCGCTGATGCTCGCTATGCCCGTCTCGTAGGTGACTATGCCCCTGACTATGTTCCTGAGGACCGTGTCGGTCTCGTACTCGGCCACGAGCGAGAAGCCGTCGCCCAGGTCCTCGGCGAAGGCGGCGCGGCCGCCGTATAGCCACAGGTTAGCCGGGTATACGGCCTCGGCCATCGGCGACTCTCCGGCCCAGGGCAGGCCCAGGTTGCCGAAGAAGGCGCCCGCCTCTATGTCGAGCGAATAGGCGGGGACGGACAGCGCCATGGCGAGGACCGCCGCGTAGAGTATCGTCGATTCGGTCCCAAAGCGCTTCGGTCGTATCGTCATATAAGGCTCCTTGTCGTCTTCGTGCCGTCGATCAGAAAGCGGTCGAGATGCCTACCGTCGGCATGAACATGCCGTACCACGGGTCGGGGAACGGGAAGGCCCTGATCGCCAGCCGGATGTCCCAGCGGACGCCGTTCCGGATAGTCTGCAGGTAGGGCGCCGCGTCCATGGTCAGGGTATTCGTGTCGAGGTTGGGATTGTACGACAGCTCCGCCTCGACTCCGCTCCTGAACGAGCCTTCGGTTATGGCGCCGAATCCTATGTCGAAACGGAATTCCATGGCTCCTGACTCGCTCGTCGCTCGCTGCAGGTAGTAGGCGGGGTGGAAGAAGAGGCTGAGGACGAGCTCGCCTGGGCCGAAATCGACCCGCGGCTCGAACATGAAATAGAGCATGTCCATGCGGAACGCCTCGGTCGGGTCCCAGCGCGGGATGCCTATCTGCGCGTAGAAGTCGCCTATGGCTCCCGTATCGAAGTAGAAGAGCAGCCCCGCGCGGTATACGCCTACGGCGGAGACCGGGAAGGACGCCCCGGCGAAGGCTTCAAGCTTGACGTTGTCGGCGTCCACGAGGGCTCGGGCGTCGAGCGAGTAGTACCCCGCGCCTAGCCACGAGTCCTGGTACGCGTAGAGATAGGGCCGGATGGATTCCAGCGGATACGAGAAGCGCAGGCCGGTGCCGTAGGCCTCGTGGAGGCCGTCGTAGCGACGGCTGGGATCGCCTCCTATGCCGTCGGGGTAGTACATATAGCCGCGGAACTTAGTGGCGAAATCGCTGGCGCCGAAAAGCGTCGTGAAGTCCGAGCCGGAGCAGAACGTATCGAGGTGGCCTACGAACGTCGCCATTTCCAGCGGCGTGCCGAATAGCCCCTTTACCTGAATCGCCACCGTCCGTAGCGACAGTCCCGTCGCGGCCTCGAGGTTAGAGGCCGACTCGGCCAGGTCGGCCAGGGTCGCGTCGGCGGGTACGCTCGTAAGCGACTCGGCGGCGCGGAGGTATTCCTCGACCGCAGCGGTCCTGAATCCGAGCTTGAACCATGCGTCGAATTTAGCCCCGCCCTCTATCAGCATATCTATGCCGACTCGCGTAGAGAGCTCGAAAGCGCCCGCGGCGTTGAGGCGGCCGTTCGTGAGGAGGCCGATATACGGTATAGACAGGTCCGCGCCGAAGGCCGAGGCGGCGACGCAGGCTAGCATCAGGACAATGGCGCTTTTCTTAGGCATGGTAACGCTCCCGCTCGCTCGATATCCGTCAAAGTAGAATTTAGCGTAGAATCTCTAATAAAGCATCGGCAATTCGGCCCTTTCTCATGATAGCCGAGCTGGCATCGACATCGCCGGTCTTCCCTTGACTAATCCTTCGTTACGTATAAGACTACAGGGATAATGAGCGATTATCTCGACCCGAACAACCAGGAACTTCTCAAGGATTTTTTCGCCGAGGCCCGCGCCCAGGTGGACGTGCTCGAGCAGAATATCCTCGTCCTCGAGAACGATCCAACCAACTACGACGCCGTAGACGAGATCTTCCGCGCCGCGCATACCCTAAAGGGCGGCGCCGGCACCGTCGAGATGACGGAACTCGCCGGATTCACCCACGTCATGGAAGATCTCCTCGACGCCATCAGGTCGAAGGCCGTGAGCGTCGACGAGGGCGTCATCGATTCGCTGCTCGCCGGAATCGACGTCATCAAGGCTATGCTCGATTCCAGGTCGGACGGAGAGCCGTATACTGTAGATACGAGCGACCTCAGGGCCCGCCTCGAGGCGTTCATTCCCGTCAAGGGAGCGAAGCCCGCGCCGAAGAAGGCTCCCTCCGCGCCCCCTCCCGTTCAGGCCGCCGCGAAGCCGGCGCAACCGTCCTCCCTCTCCGAGTACGAGCTGCTCGAGATGCGCGAGGCCGCCGGGGCCGATAGGAAAGTCTACCTGCTGACGGTAAACTTCGACGAGACTAACGTGATGAACACCGTCAGCGCGATTCACGCCTTCGCGGCGCTCCGGGAGTCGGGGACCGTCCTCAAGACGGATCCGGATTTCGAGAGCCTGTACGAGGACGTATTCCATCCCGTCGTCAAGTACTACATCGCTACGAATCGCGGGCCGGACGACCTTATCGCCGCCGTCGATATCCCCGACGTCGTCACCTCGGCCACCGTCGAGTCGGTCTCGGCGGACGGTTCGGTAACATCGGCTCCTTCCGCCGCCCCGGCTACGAAGGCCGCTCCAGCCCCGATAGCGGCTCCCGCGGCGACTCCCTCGGCCGCGTCGGCTCCGGCGCCCGTAGCGGCTCCGGCGCCCGTAGCGGCCCCGGTATCGGCCGCTCGCGCCGACGAGGAGCGCGAGGATCACGAGGAGAAGGCCGCCGACGCGAAGAAGGCCTCGAGCCAGTCCGGGACCCTGCTCCGCGTAGATTCGAAGCGCATCGACAATCTCCTTAACCTCGTCTCCGAGACGGTCATCAATAAGGCGACCTTCAACCAGATAAGCACCCGCTTCACCGAGCTGCAGGGCGGCTTCCAGGCGTCCCAGGGCCAGATCCGCGAGGGGCTGAAGGACCTCTTCGACGAGCTTCCCGATTACCTCGCGTCGATACAGGCCGGGCGCTCGGTGAAGGAGATCAAGAAGGAAGTCCTAGAGAAATACAGCGGCCTGTACTCCACGTTCGACGCCTTCGAGACGGAGCTTAAGACGAACGTGGCTAAATTCCGCTCGACCGCCCAGAACCTCGGCCGCATCACGAGCGAGCTGCAGGAAGGCGTCATGCGCATCCGCATGGTGCCTATAAGCCAGATCTTCAGCCGCTTCCCTCGGCTCGTAAGGGACCTGTCCAAGAACCTCAACAAGAAGGTCAACCTCGTCATCGAGGGCGAGGATACCGAGCTCGACAAGTCCGTCATCGAGGACCTCCTCGACCCGCTAATGCATTCAGTCCGCAACGCCCTCGACCACGGGATAGAGAGCGTCGCGGACCGGAAGGCCGCCGGGAAGCCCGAGGAGGGCACGGTCATGCTGCGCGCCTCCAACGAGGGCAACATGATCATCATAGAGATAGCGGACGACGGCAAGGGCATCGACGTCGAGGCGGTCAGGGCCAAGGCCATCGAGCGCGGCATCATACACCCCAACAAGGTCCTCACCGACATCGAGTCGTTCAACCTCATATTCGACCCGGGATTCTCCACCGCCGCCAAGATAACGAATATCTCCGGGCGCGGCGTGGGCCTGGACGTCGTCAAGCGGCAGATAGAGAAGCTTAACGGCTCCGTTACCGTGTCCAGCCAGCGCGGCAAGGGGAGCAAGTTCACCATAAAGCTGCCGCTGACACTCGCGATAATACAGGGCCTGCTCGTCCGCGTCGGCAGGGAAACGTACTCGATCCCGATCACGAGCGTCATAGAGAGCCATCGGATCAAGCCGTCCGAGATACGGATGATAGACAACTACGAGGTCTTCAACGTACGCAACGACGTCGTATCGCTCCTGCGCCTCAATAGGCTATTCCGTATCCAGACCGACGAGCGGAGCGACTACTGCTTCGTCGTCATCGTAGGCACGAGCGACAAGAGGGTAGGCCTCATGGTCGACTCGCTCATAGGCGAGGAGGACGTCGTCATCAAGCCGCTGCGCGACCAGTTCACCAACTCGCCCGGGATAGCGGGCGCGTCGATACTCGGCGACGGCTCGGTATGCCTCATAATAGACGTGAGCCAGCTCCTGGAGCTCGGCCAGAAAAAAGAGCTCGAGGAGCGTCAGCGCCTCGAACTGACAATACGATGACGACGGAAGCGAGAATCGCATGAGCGTACAGGCAGCCGAGAGGCGCGAGGCCGATGCCAGGCCTGACGATAAGAAGGAACGCGCCGAGAAGGTCGATTTCAAGATGGTGACGTTTTCCTTGGCGGGCAAGGAATACGGCATCGATATAATGAACGTCAAGGAGATAGCGAGCGCGGGCCGGTTCACCTACGTCCCTAACGCGGCTCCCTTCGTAAGGGGCGTCTACAACCTCCGCGGCGACATCATCTCGATAATCGACCTCAGGACAATGTTCCACCTGCCGGCGGGACGCAAGGACGACGACGCGCTCGAGAGCCTACTCATCCTACGGGTCGGGGACCACGTGTTCGGGGTCATCGTCGACAATATCGACAAGGTCGTCGGCGTCTCCAGCGCGGGCATCCAGCCTCCGCACCCTATCTTCGGCGATATCAACGTCAAGTACATAAAGGGCATCATCGAGAACCTCGGCAAGCTATACATAATCCTAAACGTGGAGAAGCTCTTCGCCCCCAAGAGCGACGAGGAGCCTTCCGCCCAGGCCGCGCCCGCGGCGATGATGGCCGCGCCGACGCCCGCGGCCAGGGACGCCTTCCCGGGCGCGGCTCCCGTAGATACCGGGGACGTAAACGCCGACTTCATCCGCGAGACGCTGTTCGCCTTCAAGCGCTTCGGCGTCTCGGCGGTAAACGAGGGATGGTTCAAGGCGAGGTACGCCGAATGGTGCTCTTCCCGCGCCGCCGCCGACGTGCAGCTCAAGGAGCAGACGGAGGCCGACCAGTTCCTCGAGCCGTTCTACTCGCCGTGCACGGGAGAGCTCTGGTCCGAGGCCTACGCCGAGGCGATGATGGCCGCCTTGCCCAGGATCAACTCCAATTCGATCAACGTATGGAACCCCGGTTGCGGGAAGGGCTACGAGACCTACTCGATGGCCGTAATGCTCAGGAGGGCGTACCCGGAGGCCCGAATAAAGATATGGGCCAACGATTCCGACCTTCTCGCCATCTCCATGGCGCCGAATATGGTATTCACTCCCGAGGACGTCCCCGAGATGTATAGGGAGATGATGGTGAAGGGAAGGAACGGGTATACCTTCAATCAGCCGATCAAGGACTCGATATTCTTCGAGTTCCACGACGTGATGAACAGCAACCCGGTCCCTCCGGTAGATATAGTGCTTAGCCGCGATACCGTCTCGTTCCTATCGTCGGCCGATCAGAATAAGTTGCTCGCCGATTTTAGCGAGAAGGCCAAGCAAGGCGGCGCCGTGATCCTCGGATCGAGCGAGCGGATGCCGTCGGACGGATGGAACCGGGCGAACGTCGAGGTCGTCTCGGTTTATGTGAAGGGGGCCTAGTATGGCCCTGAACGCAGCGCACGGGAGAACGGCATGAGAGTAGAGTATATCAATCCATTCGTCGAGAGCGCCTTCAACGTCATGAAGGAAGTGCTCTTGGCTGACGTGAAGCGCGGCGAGCTGTACCTAAAGTCGACCTCCATGCCGGTCATGGGCGTCGCGGCCATAGTCGGGCTCGCGGGGGACGTAGAGGGCCGCGTATTATTCGATATGGATAGGCCTACGGCGCTCAAGATCGCGTCGGCGATGAACGGCGAGGAGATCACGACCATGGACGACCTCGCCAAGGCCACGATCACCGAGCTCGCCAATATGATCACCGCCCAGGCGGTCACGAAGCTGCACGAGCTCGGGTTCCGTTTCGACCTGACGCCGCCGGCCATATTCACCGGGGACAATATGGAGGTCTCGAACCAGGACGTTGAGGCCCTCATCGTCCCTATGGAGACCCCGCAAGGCAAGGTCGAGATAAACGTCGCCATCCGGGAACGGGCATAGGGAGGCGGCGCATGAAGACTAAAGAAGATTTCCCGTCGATCAACGAGCGCGTCCCCGAGGGCCAGCGCCCCGACGGCGTCCCGTTCAGGGTGCTCGTCGTCGACGACTCCATGTTCGTCGCCAAGCAGATAACCCAGATCCTGACCTCCGAGGGCTACGACGTCGTCGGCCAGGCGGCGGACGGCCTCCAGGGACTGGAGCGCTACAAGGAGCTCTATCCTAACGTCGACCTGGTCACCATGGATATCACGATGCCGAACATGGACGGCCTGACCGCTCTGTCCAAGATAATCGAATTCGACAAGAACGCCCGCGTCATTATGATAAGCGCGCTTGGCAAGCAGGACCTCGTGAAGCAGGCGCTGCTCACCGGAGCCAAGAACTACATAGTCAAGCCGCTGGACCGGAAGAAGGTGCTCGAGCGCATTTCTCACGTATTATCGAAGTGACGCCTCCCGGTGATTGACAAGCCGGGCGCCGCTCTGGTATAAAAACCCGTCGACGCGTAACGCGTAGCTTTTAGCGAAGCGGGAACGCCGGCACGGTTAGGGCGGTTAGCTCAGTTGGTTAGAGCACCAGTATGACACGCTGGGGGTCACAAGTTCGACTCTTGTACCGCCCATTTCGATTCGAGGCCGTCCTGATGGGCGGCCTCGATCATTTTAAACGCAGCTTTAGTTGAGAGGCTCTCCGCAGATCAACTCCGGGATTTGGCTGTTGTCCATGGTCCCGGAAAAGCGTCTCGAGCCCGCTCCCCACGCGTACACGGGGACGTTCACGGCGCTATGGGCGGTCGTGGAGAACTTGCCTGAGACGCTGCCGATCCCGCCCGAGACATCGATGAGCCCGCCTGTCTCGTGGTCGGCCAGGACGAGTATCAGCGTATCGGACCCGCCGGCCGCCCGCTCGAGCGCCGCCTTGACGGCCTCGTTCAGCTCCAGTAGCTCATAGACGGCGCGCATGAGGTCGTTGGCATGGCAGGCGGTATCGATGAGCCCGCCTTCGACGACGAGGAAGAACCCGTCGGGGTCGGCCGATAGAAGTTCTAGCGCCTTGCGCGTCATCGAGCCGAGGCTCGGTAGATCGCCGAGTCCGTCCGCCATGTACGGCATAGGCCCGGAGCCGAATTGGCCGCTGACGCGCATCGATTCGGAAGCGCCTCGGGGATTCGCGAGCGCCGCGAGGCCGGCCTCGTCGACAACGACCGCGTAGCCGTTGGCCTCGGCTAGGCCGGCGCTTATTCCGTAGCCGCCGCCTCCGAGCATCAGGTCCGGCCCCGCGCCGGCGAACATGTCCGCCGCTATGGCGTCTGTCATGGAGCGGGACGCCCGGTGCGCCGCGAAGGCCGCCGGCGTCGCGTCGCTCAGGTGCTTGGTGCTTACGATTCCCGAGGCTTTCCCCATGGACTCGTAATGCTCGAGCAGGGTAAGGAGCGGCGAGCCGTCCCCAGGTAGGCGTACGCTTATGACGCCGTTGTTCACCTTGACTCCGGTGGCGATGGCCGTGGCCGCGGCCGCGGAATCCGTTATGGCCGAGTCGGCGGAACGCGTGGTAAGGCTGCCTCCATGGGGGAAGGCCTGGAATACGAGCCCCGCCTCGATCCCCGAGCTATAGAGGCTCGCGGCCCTTACCTGCTCCGGGCCCATGCCGTCGCCGACGAAGAGTATCACGTTCCTCGGGACTGCTTCCTGGGCGCCGGGCCATTCGCAGGCTCCCGAGCCCAGGATGAGCGTTAGGGCTAGTATCGAGCGGATTCTCGTACGCATAGCGCTAGTATAATGCCCGCGGCGTGGCGCCGGGGTGAGATTCGCGAAGGCTAGAGTATGCCCGCTTCCTTTAGCGCCGCGCGGGCGTCGAGCCTCGGGCGCGGCAGGCCCTTAGGCAGGAAGCCCGAGAGCGGCCGCTCCGGCTCGCCCTCGTCGGCCCAGGCCGATAGCGCGGCGTCCAGGGGAGCGGTCCAGCGCTCGGAGCGCTCCTCGCCGCGGAACGAAAGGTCGCCGAGCGCGAACGAGGTCCTGGGGGCTATCGGCTCGAGGCTGGGCCGCTCCCCGCGTTCCCACGATGCGTACATGGCGGAATGCCGCGTGAGCACGAACTTGTGCCAGAACGCCGAGTCTACGAGGCCCTCGGCGAGGAGGACGCGCGCCATTTCCGCCGAGTCGGCTATATCCTGGTCGGACTGGCCCGGGAACCCGTAGATCAGGTACGCGTGGACCAGTATTCCCGCCCGCTTGAACGCGGCCAGGGTTCGAACGAGGTCGGAGACGGAGAAGCCTTTGTCGACTATGGCGAGGCCCTCGCGCGTAGCTATCTCGATGCCGCCCGAGACGGCTACGAGGCCGCGCTCGGCCATGAAGGCGCAGGCCTCGTCGGTCCAGGCCTTGTCGAAGCGGACGTTGCCCCAGAACGTGAAGGGGCGCTCGCGCTCCGCGTTCCGCCCGGCGAAGGCGCGGGCGAGATTGACCGGCATGGCCTCGTCGACGAAATGGATGCCGTAGAGCCCCGTCCGCTCCGCCGCCGCGGAGGCCGCGCCCAGGAGCGAGTCCAGGTCGGAGGCCATGAAGCGCTTGATGTAGTCGAGCTGGGTGTCGCAGAAGGCGCAGCGCTTCCAGTAGCAGCCGTAGGCGAGCCGATACTTGAGCCACGGCGTATCGTTCCAGAGGCGGTGCATGGGGTTGGGCGAGTCGACGACGCGCAGGTAGCGGGAGAAGTCCAGCCCGCTGTAGTCGGGGTGGACGCGCGCTATCGCGTCGCGCTCGAGGACGGCGTAGTCGGGCCCCCCGGGCTCGCCATTCGCGGCGCCTGACGCGGGGGCGGAGACGGTTCCCAGCGCGGGGCCTGAAGCCGGAGCGCGCGACTGCGCCGCGGCCGCCGCTAGGAGGCAGGGCTCGTCGGGAGGGAAGCCGGAAGCTATCGCGCGGCCGGCCCCGTCGCGGTACCTGACGCGAAAGAGGCTTGATCTCGGAGAGCCGCGCATGACGTCGAGGATAGACGCGAGGGCGCCGAAGCCGGCGTCGTAGGCCAGGTAGTCGAACGAGTCGAATACCGCCGGATCCTCCAGGAAGCGGAGCTCGGTGGAGACGTAGCCGCCGCCCGCGACTATGACGGCGGAAGGGCCGAGCGCGGCGCGGGCCTCCTCGGCGGCGGCGACGGCCCCCGTTAGGCAACCCGGGAACGGCACGCTGACGAGGACGAGCGCCGGCTCCGTATCGCGAGCGGGCTCATCGCGACCGGGCTTCTCGCGGGCGTCCGCGGCGAAGCGCCCGAATTCCTCGCGGAGCATCGGCCTATAGAACGTCCCTATCGTCCAGCCGTCCCTGGCCGCTTCGCGTATGGGCGCGAACGAGGCCGCGCTACGGGCTATGCGCTCCGCGTACCGTACGGCTCCGAAGCCCGGGTCGAGGGCGTAGGTAATGAAGTCTGATAGGTCGTTGATAGTGGCCGTGGCGAAGGCGCGGGCGTCGTCGGGTCCTATGCCGTCGCCGAAGACGGCCTCCGCCCTCATCCCGGCGGGCAGGCCGGAGCCCGCCGCTATGCGGTAGGCGTAGGCGGGATCCTCGCCGGATAGGAAGCCCGCGATCGAGTCTATCGTCGCTATATACGCGGCCTCGTCGTCGAGGTACGCGCGGACGCGCCGCGCCGTCTCCTCGTCGGGGTGCTTACGGCCCAGAAGCGATTTCCTAGCCGCCCCGAAGACGGTAGCGAGGCCCTCGCGGCTGAACACGCGGCGCGCCAGGCCTATGGAATGGTCTACCGCCCGCGAATCCACCCCGCGCGAGCGGAGCCACGCGTCGAGGTACCAGGCGGCGGGGTAGGGGGCGTTGAGCTGGACGAGGGGCGGTTGGATGCATATGGCGCGCATGCGATCAGTATAGCGGCGCCCGCGTTCGATGGCTATACTGCTATCATGAAAGCATTTACGCGAGAACTGTGGTTCGAGACGCGGAAACGGGTCGAGTTCATCGACGTCACCGATACCGTCGAGGCCCTCGTAGGAGAATCGGGGGTGCAGGAGGGCCTATGCCTGGTGAACGCCATGCACATAACGGCGAGCGTCTTCGTGAACGACGCCGAATCGGGCCTGCACGCCGACTTCGCCGAGTGGCTGGAGCGTCAGGCGCCCCACGAGCCGGTATCCTCCTATCGCCACAACGTCGGAGAGGACAACGCCGACGCGCATATAAAGCGACAGATATTCGGGCGGGAGGTCGTCGTCGCCATCACCGGAGGGAAGCTCCATTTCGGCCCCTGGGAGCGTATCTTCTACGGCGAATTCGACGGCCGCCGGCGCAAGCGCGTCCTCCTGAAGATAATCGGGGAGTAGCCGTCTTGGGTCTGGTGCAGGGCCCGAGAGGAACCCCGCGCTAGACCTAGTTGAACAAGAGGCCGTTCGCCGAGAGGGTCACGAAAAGGACATATTCGGGGATCGTCACGCCTGCCAGCGTTCGCGACGGTCGCTGTCGGATAGTGTAGTTCGCGTCGAGCTCGAACTTCCATATCCTTGCCGTAATGCCCGCGGTCGCGCCCCAACCCAGTTCGGTCGAGCCGCCCCTCGCGACGAGCGACCCCTCCGCTCCGAGGCGCAGCGAGAACATGTTCCAGAACCACTGCTCGGCGCACGGCATGAGCCGCCCGTAGTAGAGGTCCCGGTCGAGGAATATATCGTTGGCCTGCTTCAAGGCGAGGAAGGTGCTCTTATCGTTGAGCGTCCATGTCAAGGTCTGTTCTATGTAGAGCGGCGCTCCGTATTCGACGAAGTCAAGCACGTCCGGGTCGATGTCGAAATAATGCATGCGCTCGTTCGACCAGGAGCCTACGATATCCCACGCGATGTCGCCCGCGGGGTTATTGAGCGCCGCCGCGACGAGCCCGCCGAAGGAAGAGTACTCTTCCAGCCAGTAATTGTTGGAAGGCGAGGCCTGTTCTGGAGGGGGATCGCCTATGTACTCGCTATAGTACTCCCTCCGCAGCCTGTTGTAGGATACGCCGAGGCCGAGGCTCAGGGTCGAAGAAAAGCGAGCGCCGAGGGTTATCATGCCGCCCAGCATGCTTGCGTAATCGTTCCCCGAGGCCATCCACATGTCGGCGGCATATTGGCGCTGGATGCCGTTCGCGATATTAGCGGAGTTTATCTCAACCCCGACGCCGGAAACCGGTCCGAGCGGTGCTTGATATCCCGTTACCGTACCCAGCTGCCGCTCGAAGTCGCCGTAGTCGCCGCTCGCATCGAGTACGAGCCAATAATCGCTGCTGTCGCCTCGGCCCTCGTTGGCCAGGCCCCATGCGACGTTCGCGTTATAATAATCGAAGAAGGCCCTATCCTTCGTCATGCCTCCGAGGTACGCCGGGTTGTAGTAGCTCACGTAGCGCTCCGGTACGACCTTGAATTTGGCCGACGCGGAGGTAAGCTTATCGAGGAACGACTGCGCCACGGCGTTGCCCGGGTCGAAGCGCTTAGCGGCCGCGAGCTCCTTCTTAGCCTCGGCCTTATCGCCCGCGTCGAGGGCCGCGATGCCTTTGGACATCGCTACGACCGAGGCGGAATCGCCTTCCTTCGTCGAGGCTAGGGCCTGCTCGGTAGACTTCGATATCGTCGCGTTGAAGTGCTTAAGGAGCGACTTGCCGAAATACGCGCCTATATAGGCGTAGCGGCCCGACTTCTCGGTGAGCTGGTCGTTCCCGAGAAGGGCTGCCCGGCACGTCGGCGTAATTCCTCGGCTAGTCCTTGACGCGTTCGCGCATTTTGGGTATAAATGTGCCCGCGCGCTAGCGTACGAGCCGCTGTAGCTCAGTTGGTAGAGCAGTGGACTGAAAATCCACGTGTCGTCAGTTCAATTCTGACCGGTGGCATCCTGACCGCTTCCTTGAAGGAAGCGGTTTTTTTTTATCCCGTTCCCTCGGACTACCCTTGCCGCGTTCCCCGTTCCCCGTCTAGTATCCACGTAGGCGCGCTCCCGTGGCTTTCCGGACCGGTGGCGCGGCACGCCGGAAGGAGACGATACATGAAGGTATTGGTGATAGGCGGGGCTGGGTATATAGGCAGCCACGTCTCCCTGGAGCTCATGGAGGCCGGGCATTCGGTCGTCGTGTACGATAACCTGTCGAGCGGCCTGCGCGAGAACCTCTTCGAGGGGGAGCGCTTCGTCGAGGGCGATATCATGGACCCGGGCAGGCTCGAGGAGACGCTCGGCGAGGGCTTCGACGGCGTCGTGCACCTAGCCGCCTTCAAGGCGGCGGGCGAGTCGATGGTCGAGCCCGAGAAGTACGCGCGCAACAATATTTCCGGCACCATCAATATCCTGAACGCCATGTGCGCGACCGGCGTCAAGCGCATCGTGTTCTCTAGCTCCGCGGCCGTGTACGGGGAGCCCGAGTACCTGCCCGTCGACGAGAAGCACCCCACGCGCCCCGAGAACTTCTACGGCTTCACGAAGCTCGAGATAGAGCGCTTCCTCGAGTGGTACGATAGGCTGAAGGGCGTCCGGTACTCGGCCTTGCGCTACTTCAACGCCGCCGGCTACGACGTCCGCGGCCGCGTCTCGGGCCTCGAGCGCAACCCCGCGAACCTGCTGCCCGTGATCATGGAGGTGGCCGCGGGCATGCGCGGGGAGCTCCGGATATTCGGCGACGATTACGAGACGAAGGACGGCACCGGCGTCCGGGACTACGTGCACGTGAACGACCTGGCGAGGGCCCACGTCGCCGCCCTCGAGCGCATGGCCCGTACCGACGAGAGCCTCGTCGTCAACCTCGGCTCCGAGGCCGGGCTCTCCGTGCTCGAGATAGTCGAGGCGGCGAGGCGCATCACGGGCAGGGCAATCCCCGCCGCGATAGAGGGCCGACGCGCCGGGGACCCGGCCCGCCTCGTGGCCAGCTCGGCCCTCGCGGCCGACAGGCTAGGCTGGAAGGCGATGCACTCGGACGTCGACGCCCTCGTCTCGTCCAGCTGGGAAGTCTATAGGCGCTAAGACGGCGCTCGATAAAGGAGGATTGGCATGGGAGAGATAGATAAGGCGATAGCGTACCTCGACGGGGCCGAGGCCGGCGTCATAGGGCTCGAGAAGCTCCTGACCGCTATACCGGCGCTGGCCCCGGAATCGGGCGGCGACGGGGAGTGGAAGAAGGCCGAGGCCCTCGAGGCCTGGCTCAGGGAGCGCGGGATCGTCGATATAGAGAGGCACGACGCCCCCGACGAGCGGGTGAGCTCGGGCAAGCGCCCCAATATCGTCGCGACGATCAAGGGCCGTAAGCCGGGCAAGCGCATGTGGGTCATGGCCCATACCGACGTCGTGCCCGAGGGCGACCGGGCCCTCTGGGCGACCGAGCCCTTCGAGGCGGTGGTCAAGGACGGCAGGATATACGGCCGGGGCGTGGAGGACAACCAGCAGGGCCTCGTGTCGAGCGTGTTCGCGGCGCTGGCCCTGGTAGACTGCGGGATCGTTCCCGAGCATGACGTGAAGCTCCTGTTCGTGGCGGACGAGGAGATAGGCTCCGTCTTCGGCATCCAGTGGCTGCTCGCCAATAGGACGCTGTTCGCGCCGGACGACCTGATCGTGGTACCCGACTCGGGCTCGCACGACGGCTCGGAGATAGAGGTAGCCGAGAAGAACATATGCTGGCTCAAGGTCGTTTCCAAGGGCAAGCAGTGCCACGCGTCGAGGCCCGACGACGGGGCCAACGCCTTCCTCGCTAATTGCGAGCTGGCCTTGAGCCTCAACGCTATGGAGCGGGAGGTCTTTACCGACCTGGACGGCATCTTCGTCCCGGACCGGACGACCATCACCCCCACGAAGAAGGACGCCAACGTCCCCAATATCAACACCGTGCCGGCCGACGATGCGTTCTACGTCGATATGCGCATCCTGCCGCGCTACTCCGTCGACGAGGTGCTCGCCGAGGCCGAGAGGCGGGCGCGCGCCGTCGAGGGACGGTACGGCGTGAAGGTGACGCTCGAGGTGGTCCAGCGCAACGATAGCCCCCCGACTCCCGTCGACGCCCCCGTCGTGCTCCTCCTCAAGGAGGCGATCAAGGAGACCTACGGCATCGAGGGCCGGGCCATAGGCGTAGGCGGCGGGACCGTAGGGGCGTACCTGCGCAAGGCCGGCCTTCATTGCGTCGTGTGGAGCCGCCAGGACGAGACGATGCACGCGCCCAACGAGTATACGAAGATCGAGAACCTGATAGGCGACGCCAAGGTCTTCGCCCGCCTGATGCTCGCCGAGCGGTAAGCGCTCTCCGCTTGAGGACTAACGAAGAGCCTTCCTGAGGACTAACGAAGAGCCTTAGAGGGGCAGAGAGAAGAATGAGAAAAGAAAAGAGAGAAGGAAGAGCGCTCCGGAGCGCTACTTAAATCCCTTCTCTCTTTCCTCCTTGCCGAGCGTTCGTCTACTAGGCTAGGGCGCGTCGATGACGAAGACGACCCGGCCCTGCCTAGCGAGCTCGCGGTTCTCCGGCGAGCCGAGTATCTTCAGGGCGTCTTCGACGCTGATGACCGCGTCGGTGCGCTTAGAGCCGAATATCTGCGAGGCGATTATACGCAGGGGCGCGATGCCGGCGCGCGCCTCCACGACGGGATCGTCGAGGCCGGCGGCGAAGCCTACCGCGCCCCACGAGCGGAGCGAGTCGGGGTAGGCCTGGTTGCGCTCGACGATAGGGGCCATCGCCTCGTCGTAGAGCCGGGGGAAGAGGCTGGGGCGGAGCTTGCCCGTGCGGTGCTCGCCCCTGACGGGGTAGTCGCCTTGCGCGAAGACGATTATGCCCGTGTAGGCCCTCGTCGGCGCGTAGCGCTCGGCCCTCGGCATGTCGACGGGCGCGCTATGCATGACGTAGAGGGCCGCGAGGTCGGCCAGGCGCCATTCATAGGACTCGACGAGCCTGCCTAGGTCTCGGCTCAGCGAGGAGCTCGTCTTACGGCCCGCCTCCAGGAAGGCCTCGAACGCCTCCGGCCTGAGCGTTCCGTCTAGCAGGCTGTCGGCCACGGTCCTGTACGAGTCGAGGTCCACCGAGAGCGCCGTCTCGCGCACCAGGCCGGGCGTCGCCGATTCCATGCTGCGCTCCGCCTGCGATCGTCCCGACGGGAGCCGAATGCCAGCCGCGCCGAGGTCTAGCTCGACTTCCGCCTTGATAAGTCCCGCGATCCAGTCTATGGAGGCGCGAGCGGCGAAGGGGCTCGCCTCCGCGCCCGCGCCGGGCCCGGAGCTCGAGGAGGCGCTCGGCGCCGCGGCTGCGATACCGGCCGCCGGCGCGAGGAGGAAGGCCGCCAGAGCGGCTATCGCGGCGATCGACGGCAGGGAGCCTCGTTCTATAGCTTTCATCACTCTAGTATCGGCACGATGAGCGATAGACCTTCGCGTAAGACGCCCGAGAGGCTCATGCCGTTCTCCTCCGCCAGGACTTCGGGCTGTACGCCGTACCTGAGAGAGATGCTCCACAGGGTGTCGCCCTTTACGACGATATAGCGGCCGGTGAACGACAGGCTCTCGCCGGCGCCACGATCCGCCACGTAGGGCTTCTTGTCCTTGAAGGCGGGGATGACTATCTTCTGCCCTATCCGTATGAGGCTCGGGTTAAGGCCGGGATTCATCTTCTGGATCATCGGCACGGAGACCTCGTAATGCTTGGCGAGGGCCGAGACCGTATCGCCGGAGCGCACCGAGTGCATGTAGACGTTCATGAGCGTCTCGCGCGAGGCGATAACCGCCCTGACGCTCTCCTCGTAGGCCCGGGGTACCTTGATAGAGTACCGGCCCTCCGGGGGCGAGACGCCGTAGCGCAGTTCCGGGTTGCCGGCCTTGATGACGTCGAGAGGCACCCCGGAGGCCGAGGCGAGCATCGCTATATCGACGGACCTGTCCAGGGGCACGCGGGCCCAGTCGACCGACGGCGTCCACGATACGGCGAGCCCGTTGCGCCCCGCGTGCATGGCCGTGGATACGACGGCTAGGAACTTAGGCAGGTACGAGGCGGTTTCCTTGGGTAGCGCGCCCCTCTCCCTGAGAAGCCAGTAGTCGCGGGCCCCGCCGGCCTTGATGGCCCTATCCATGGCCCCGGCGCCGCAATTATACGCGGCTATGGCGAGCTCCCAGTCGCCGAAGCGCTCGTAATTGTACCTGAGCTTCCGGAGCGCGCCGTCTGTCGATTTCATGAAGTCGCGCCGCTCGTCTATCCAGTCGTCCATCCTCATGTCGTAGCCGCCGACGCTGTTCTTCATGAATTGCCATAGCCCCGAGGCCCCGGAGCGGCTCACGGCCTTGGCCGAGTATTCCGATTCGATGAACGGCAGGAAGAATAGCTCCTCGGGGACGCCGTAGTACCGGATCCTCTCCATGACGTACGAAGCGTAGGGCCTGGAGCGCTCGTAGACCGCCTCCAGCCATTTCCTGCCGCCAGGCGTGCCGTACGAGGCGCGGAAGCGCTCGAACTGGGGCTCGCCGAAAGGTAGGCGGAGCGAGTAGCGCTCCGGCCCGGCATGGTGGCTATAGGATGGTGAGGCTGTCATGACCGAGCGCGAGGGCCTGGGATCCAGGCTCGGAGGGGCGGAGGGCCTCTCGGCGGGGACGTCCACCATGGCGGCCGGGGCCTCGACGAGCGCCGAGGCCCCGGCCGCCTGGGTTCCCGAGGCGGAAGCCGGCGCGGTAGCCGCCGCGACGAACGCCGCGACGAGCGCCGACAGCGCGAGGGCCTTCAATCCGGCGGTACCGGCGCGGGGTATCGTCATTGCATCTTCTCGCCGAAATAGATGCCGGCCCATTCCCATCGGCCGTGCACCTCGGGGTCGGCCGGGAAATTGACCTTGCGGAAATAGAGGTACCAGACCGAGATCCTCTCGGTCCAGCCCCAGGTGCGCAGGAAGGCCTCCCGGGAGTTGGAGCTGGGATCGAGCGTCTCCGCCCTTTGAAGCCTGGTGCCCGACGTGAAGGCTCCGAAGTCGAATATCACCTGGCTGTTGCCGTCGGTCTTGTCCTGGTACCAATCCATCGCGAAGAAGCCTACCTTGGCCCGGATGCGCGACAGCGCGCGGGCGTTGCCGGCGGCCATGGCCGAGGAAACCGCGCGTATGAGCTCGTCGAGGGTCTCGTAGGTCCAGTCCTTGCGGATCGTGGCGAGGTCGATGAACTGCTGGGCGTACTGGATCGCGTCCGGATGGCCGGGCACCTCGGCGACGAACGCCGGGAGGAAGCGCCTGTACGCGTCGAGCGTCGCGTCCCAGTCGCCCATCGATTCGTAGTCGTTGCCGAGGAGGAAGAGCTCGTTTCCCATATTAACCTTATCGGGGAAACGGGTGATGAGCTCGCGCCTGAATTCTATCCGCTTCGCCGGGTCGTGCGAGAGGCTTATGAGCCGCCGCAGGCAGGCCAGGTGGATGGACTCGCCGTTGACCGTCAGGTCGGAGTAGTTCTTGAGGATGCGGTCGTAATAGAGTGCGGCGACCTCGTCGGCGTCCTGCCTCGAGTACGCCCAGGCTATGGTCAAGAGGTGCCTGGCGTTATAAGGCCCTTCCGGGTCGGCGGCGACGACCTCGGATAGGAAGTCGACGAGCCTGGCGTAGTCTTCCGCGTCCGATATCGAGGAGGATATCTTCTGGATGACCGCGTAGCGCTCGTCGGCGTCTAGCCTTCCTGAATCGAGCAGCTCGAAGAGGTCCTGGAGCTGCCGCGCGTCGGTGCCGGGCGTCCGTATGAAGTAATCCCTCGGCGACGAGCAGCTCGCGGCCGACGAACAGAGGAGGATAGCCAGCGCTACCGTCTCGAAGCGTATCATGCCGGACTATACCACGCGCGCTTTACCGTTGGCAAGGAATCCGGTTTATAGGTACAATATAGGTAAGGAGCACCCATCACATGAACCAGCGAAAGCTCTACGCGTACCACTTCCTCTTCGCGCTGGCCATAGTATCGGTCGCGCTCGGATCCGGGCTCCTCGTCATGACGACCGAGCGCATGACCGGTTTCCGGGTAGTATGGCCGCTTATCATCCTCGTCGCGGGAGCTCTCTTCTCCTACTTCGCCATCATCGCCCGGTGGCGCGCCAAGCTCGTCTTCCTGGGGCTCCTGCTGACGTGCTCCGCCCTCATACGGTTCGTCGCCACGGTGCTCGGCCTCTCCGCGGCCATCTACTGGCCGTTATACGCAGTGGCGGCCGGCGCCTGCCTGCTCCCGGCTAGCTTCCTACGGTACGGCAAGACGAAGCCCTCCTCGGTCGTCCTGTCGGCGTCCTTCGCGATGCTCGGCGTCTTCTTCTCGATATTCTCGTTCGGGTTCAGCTCCATGAGCTTCAAGACCTTCCTCGCGCGCTGGTGGCCCGCCTTGTTCATCGCCTCGGGCCTCGTCCTGCTCCTGACCTGGATGGTCCAGCGCCTCGTCCTCAAGAGCTCCGCCGACCCGAGGGACGAGGGGAAAGAGCCGGGATCGGACGGAGGAGAAGCATGACGTTCCGAGCCGCGGCCCTCTGCGCGGCGGCGCTTTCCTTGGCATCGTGCGTCGGGGGGCCGCCGCCCATCAGCGGAACCTCCTTGTCCTCCGGGGGTGAAATGGGGGCGGCGCAGCGCGAGCGTAGCGACATAGAGTCGTGGATCGCCCTCGGAAGCCCTTCCTCGCTGGAGAAGGCGGTACAAGCCGCGGACGACTCGACGAGCATGTCGTCGGCCGACGCCAAGGCCTATTCGTGGATCGCGTACGAGATGGCCAGGCTCGTCTATCCCGAGCTGGCGGGGAGCCTTCCCCCGAGCGCAATCACGCCCCCGGAGTCGCCCCTCGTCCGATCCTTCATAGACGCTCGCAACGGCAAGCCCAGCGTTCCCGGGCCCGACGCCGGGCCCCTGCTCGAGCTGTTCCCGGCTCTATCGATCTTTAGGCTTAAGACCGCCGCCGCCGCCGGCGCGACTCTCTCGTCGGTCGAGCGCTTCTACCGCTTCGGCATCCCGTCAGCCGCGGCCGACGTGGCCCGGGGCATCGCCCTGGAGCGATCCGGCGACTCTCTCGGCGCCCTGAGCGCCTATACGAGGGCGGAGACGGTAGCCGCGGACTGCTATCCGGCGACGCTCGGCAAGGCCAGGATGCTCGTCGAGCTGAAGCGGGGAGAGGAAGCGCTCGCCGCCATCGCCGGCCTGACGTCGCCCATCGCCGATAGCGCCGCGAGCCGCCGCATCAAGGCCCAGGCCCTCTATACCGCCGGCCGCTGGGCCGAGGCCTCCCCGTTGATCACGGCCGTCCTGCTCGACGACCCCCTCGATTCCCGGTTCGCGCTGATGCGCGCTCATCTCCTGGTGGAGCGGGGCGAATACAAGCAGGCCGGGCCTCTTCTCGACGCCTATTCCAGCATCAACCCGAGCGATAGGCTGTATATCCTGCTACGCGCCCGCACAGCCATGGAGAGCGCCAAGGACCGTAGCGCCGCCATCGCCGCCCTACGGCGCGGCCTGGAGCGCTATCCCGACGACGTGGAGATGATACTCTACGCCGCGGAGGTGTTCTGGGGCGGCGATCCAGGGGAGAAGGCGGAGGCCATCGCCTTCGCGAAGAAAGCCATCGGCCTGGGCTCCCGTTCGACCCGCCCGCTCAAGATACTGCTGGCCGCGGACCTAGCCTCGGGCGACTACGTATCGGCGGCCGCCCGGGCCGACGCGATCCTGGCTACCGGAGAGGACTATACCGACACGGAGACGCTCTACAGGGCTTACAGGGGCGCCGGCCGCCTCGTCGACGCGTCCCGGCTCGCCCAGGCCTGGCGCGCGAGGGATCCGTCCTCCGAGCCGGCCGCGATAGCCTGGGCGACGTCCCTCGTCGAGCGCGGCGAGAAGGCCGCGGCGGCCGAGCTAATAGCGAAGCTCCTCTCCGGCAAGGGCAGCCCCGCGTTCAGGTCGACGATGTACTGGCTCCAATCCCGGATACAGACAGGGGACGACGCGATACTCTCGTCCCTGCGCTCCGCCCTCGTCGAGAACGGCATGAACATAGAGGCTCTCGCCGCGATGTCGGATATATACGTCCGCAAGGCCGACTACCAGCGCGCCCGGTTCTACCTCAAGCAGGCCATAGCCATAGCCCCCGAGCGCTCGGACATAATAGAGCGCCGTAACGTGCTAGCCCAGCTCGGCGTGGCCATACCCTGAGCCCGGCCGCCGGCGCCCGCGAGGAGCTCCTGCCGCGGCTAGAGCGCCTATACGAGCTCTATAACCATCCTCGCTGGATAGACCCCGATCCCCTGTCGGTAGTCAGGCGCTACGATGACCCCCGCGACATGGAGGTGGCGGGCGTCTTCGCGGCGGCCTTGGCCCTCGGAACCGCACCGGCCATAGTCCGATCCGTCGAGGCTCTCCTCGCACCTCTCGGCTCGCGGCCGGCGGGCGCGCTCGCCTCCATGGACGACGGCGCCATCGCCGAGGCCGTCCGCGGCTTCCGCTATCGATTCTTCGGAGCCGAGGACCTGGCGCCACTCTTGTCCGCCGTCAGGATCATAGCCGGGCGATTCGGCAGCCTCGAACGAGCCTTCCTAGACGGCGACGATCCCGGCCAGCCCGATTACGCGCTAGCCGCGTCACGTTTCGTCGGACTGCTGGCCTCCGTCGCCCCGAGCCCGTGGCGCCGGAACCTCGTGCCCGATCCCGCCCGGGGCTCGGCCTCGAAGCGGACGTTCCTGTACCTCCGATGGATGATACGCCGCGACGCCGTCGACCCGGGCCCTTGGCGCTCCGCCGACCCGGCCCGCCTCGTCGTGCCGCTGGATACCCATATGGCAGCGGCGTGCAGGCGGCTCGGCCTCCTATCCCGCGGTAGCACGGACCTGAAGGCCGCCCGCGAAGCCGTCGCCTCGTTCCGCTCCATCCGCCCCGAAGACCCCGTCCGCTACGACTTCTGCATGACCCGCCCGGGCATCCGCCCCGACCTCGATCCCGACGAATGCTTCGGCTCCTTTCATTGACACGCGTTCCGACAGCGTGCTAGTATCCCCGGGCGCGGAAACGCGCATCGGGCAATAGCGCAGCTGGTTAGCGTACTAGTCTGGGGGACTAGGGGTCCCCGGTTCGAATCCGGGTTGCCCGAGGAGCGGTCGTTCGAAAGAGCGGCCGCTTTTCTTATTTTACACCTCCGTATCAGCTTGTAGTCCTCCGAGGGCGACCCGGATTCGAACCGAGCGAGCGCTGAGCGAGAGCGAGGATAAGCGCGCAGGACGCGCGCGGAAGCGAGCGAGGCGGCCCGGAGTGAGGAGCCAG
>Ga0180007_10001588_pt1 | contig 29992 bp, 28 predicted proteins | sample MM_PC_MetaG_FD_121122 | JGI IMG/M metagenome (GOLD analysis project Ga0180007, IMG submission 121122) | Groundwater microbial communities from the Aspo Hard Rock Laboratory (HRL) deep subsurface site, Sweden - MM_PC_MetaG | ecosystem: Environmental > Aquatic > Deep subsurface > Groundwater... | reverse complement strand
TGTTACCTCCATGTTTAAGATGTTTCCTTCGTAAGAACATCCTATCACGCGGCAGGATAAACATCCCGTTGTTTCTTTATAACTTGACTGCTTTCAGGCGGTAAGGGGTTTCCGGATGGGAACCAGTTATCGTCGTCCGGGTCGGTGACCGTGACGACACGGTTCCGATCGTCGGTGCTTACTTTCTGAACGATGCTGCCTGGGCCGGAAGTGAAGACGATCCAGTCATCCTGCTCGACCCAGTCCGGGGCGGTGTTGTGGACGGCGTAGACGCTGCCGTCCACCAGACGTGTCACGACCAGCGTCGGTTCATCTCCTGGCCCGGGGTCGGGGCCAGGTCCAAGGCTGGCCGGACCGGTATCGCTGCAGCCGGACAACCCGAGCAACACGATCAGCGGGATCGCGAGGAACGACCATGCGAACATGGGTGAGGCCTGTTGCATCTGAACGAACTTCATGTCTGACAGAATCCGCTCTGATGAGGGTCGCGTCAAGTCTCTGGTCGGTTCGTATCGTCGAATTGATGCAGGATTCGGGCCGCCTTTCACGAAGTCGGAAAACCTGGAATCCCGTGACGACTAGAGGCTGAAGTCAGGTACCAGTCGAGCCGGTTCGTCCTGCCTGCGGTGGACGTAGGCATGGGTTTGGTGGAGCATGTCCCTCAGGTCGAGACCGAGGCTGGTGGCGCCGGCTTCGGCGATGTGGCCCTCGGCGCGGGCGAGCAGTTCACGGGCTCCCACGACGTTGTCCGTCTCGGTCTTCAGGTGGGCGACGGCGCACTGGATGATCGCCTGGAGGCATTGTCCTGCTGTGCTGCGGTGCCCGGCGGCGTGCCACAGGCTTTCGAGTATTTCATGGCACTCCCACCAGTATCGGTGATTGAACAGATCGATTCCGAAGAGATATTCGTCGGAATCACGCCAGGAAATGGCCGAAAGCGAGGGGGGCGAACATTCTCCCAGACCACGGGAATATCCCCCTGGATCCCGACGGGGATGGGGCGTTTTGCCTGGAACGTGCCGGTATGGAGGAAAGGGGCGCTTGGTCAGGCGGGGCGTATCAGGCATGATTCCTCCGGTGCGGGACCCGTTTCATGATAGCGTCGATGAATCTTCAGGCCAATGATTCAGGCCGAAAAAATGAAAATGTCTCGACGACCGAACTCTTTCCACCGTTGGTGCGTCTCCCTGGACAGCGGAGAGAAATCCGGTCGAAAGGAAGGTCCATGGAACTGACGAGAATCCTGGAAAGCTGTCGCGAAGGCGACGAACTGGCGTGGGAGATGCTTGTGCGCCAGTACCAGGGTCGCGTCTTCGCCATTGCGATGACCTACGTCGCCGATCGTGACGAGGCCCATGACCTGGCTCAGGACATCTTCGTCCGTATCTATCGTAATCTCGATTCCTGCCGTGAGGCCGACCGTTTCCTGCCGTGGCTCGTGCGGATCGCCCGCAACGCCTCGGTCGATCACCTGCGCCGGCGCAAGGCGCGCCCTCCTGTCAGGGACATTCCCGTGGAGGAGGTTTGGAACCTAGCTGCCACGACACCGAGCCCCGAGGACGACTGCGAGTCCTCGTCCCGTCGACGTCTCCTGATGGCGGCCATGCAGCGTCTCTCCAGCATCAACCGCGAGATCATTCTGCTCAAGGACATGCAGGGCTTGCCGCTCGAGGAGATTGCCGGCCTGCTCGAACTGCCCCTGGGCACCGTGAAGTCGCGTTCGAGTCGGGCCCGCGTGGAGTTGGCCCAGGTCGTGCGCGAATTGATGACGCCACCTGGAAGGGAGGCCACGGCATGAGCATGGACTGCACCCGCTGGGATTCTCTGCTCGATGAATGGCGCGACGGCTGCCTGGACGAAGTGACTGCCCTCTCGTGCAGCGATCACGCCGCCGACTGTTGCCGATGTGGAGAAATTCTTGATCTGCTCGAGAGCGTGGCCGAAACCGACTTCGACGGCTCCGTGGATCTCTGCGCCGATGTCCTCGAGGCCACTTGCGGCGGAGCCTGTGGCCGCGCCCGAGTGCTTTTGGGCGGTCGATCGAACCAGGATCACGGGGATGACTCCGATGTCCTGCTCGACCACCACCTGCAGCATTGTCCGGATTGCTCCGAACTCGCCCGGATTCTCGACTGGGCCCTTCCGGTCCTTAACGAGATGGGTCACTTCGAGACCGATCCGGTGTTCACCTACGATGTCCTGAGGGCAACCTCCGCCTCGCGCGCCCGTCGCCGATCCGGCGTGGTGTCGCGTTGGTTCGAACGGACTTCGGCTTGGTGGGAGGACCAGATTCGGCGTCCCCAGTTCGCAGCGGAGATGGCCTATGTGGCCACCGTCCTGGCCGTTCTGATCTTCGGCACGCCTCTGTCGCCGGCCCAGCAGACGCCGCGCAGGGTCCTGGCCGCCGTCCAGACCAGCCCGGCCTGGGTGATGGATCAAGGACGATCCCTCGTCGTCGTCGTCGCGGGAGCCCTGGACGCAACCCGCTCCGAAATCAACGAGAGACGAGACAGGACCGCCCCCGACCGCGCCGATCTCCAGCGTCACGGCAAAGAACTTGGCAGTGCGCTCGTCGATCGCGATCTCAAGAACGCCGAGCAGGAGCTCGATGTGATCCGCCGGGACATCGAAAAACTCTGGGGGACCTGGCGGGCCTTGGAACCCGCCCAATCTCCCCGCGATTCCACCGACGAGACGAACTGGGACGATTCCTGATTCCGATCCCGCGACACAAGGAGAGACCATGGAACACGACAACACGACCCAACAGAGCCCAACAGAACATCAGCCCTCGGAGTACGACATGCCTCGTTACGACTACCAGGGACCACCGCCTCATCCCTACGAACAGCATCGCCGGCCCCTCAAGTCGACGGCCTTCGCTGTGGTCCTCTCGGCGATCATGCCGGGACTCGGACAGGTCTATGTGGGATACTACCGCCATGCCTTCCTGTACATCGCCATCTTCGCCTCGACGATCGCGGTGCTTTCATCGAGTTCGGCCAGCGGTCTGGAGCCGCTGCTCGGCATCTTCCTGGGTTTTTTCTACTTCTATCAGCTGATCGACGCAGCGCGGAAGGCTTCGCTCGTCAATCAGGCCCTGCGTCGCGGCTCGGCCGAGGCCGTCGTCAACGAGGAGCTGCCGGCTGCCGGAGGCTCGGTCTTCGGCGGTGCGGCATTGTTGATCATCGGCGTCCTGGCCCTGAGTCACAACGTGCTGGACATGTCGATGGCCTGGCTCGAGGACTGGTGGCCCCTGGCGCTGGTCATCGTGGGAGGCTGGATCATCTTCAAATCCAGGAAATCGAAAGACGAGAACTGATCCGGGATCGAATGTCGAAGCGGGCGAGGCCTCTCTTGAAAAGGCCTCGCCCGCTTCTTGTGTGCTCCGCCCCCCCCCCCCACTTTGGGCCATGCGCGCAGAATGACGACACCGTTTTTCGGATAATGAACTCAGGCCCGAGCTGGAAACGCCGATAGGAGAGGGGATCGAGGAAGGGTCGGGCTCGCTGACTCTTTGTTGGAACGGTTGCCCGTGGAGTGCTTTCTCCCATGGTGAAAAGAATATCTCGTAAGCGATTTCTGGCCCTGGCACCAATTTTGGCTGTCGCTCTGTCCTTTGTGAGCGTCTTCATGATGGAACGCCAAGCATTCCGTGCGGTGTTCAGTCTTGAATCGGTTCATATGATGGCGGAATTCTTCGTCATGCTGGGATCTCTGCTCCTGGCGGGATTTCTGTTGTTGCGTCACGGGAGCCTGCGCACCGGAATGCATTTCTGGACGGCGTGCGCCCTGCTGGTGCAAGGCGATATGGTCGGTTTTCACATCATGAATATGGGGAAGCCGATCGGCCCCTTGATGCAGATGACCGCCCACGCACTCACCGGCCTGGTCGCCGTTCTGGTCTTCACCCGACCCCTCGCGCAGACTCGTCGATTGCATGGGATCATCCCGTCCGTGATCATCTGGGCAACAACTGCCCTTGGTCTGGTCATGATGAAAAGGCCCGAGATGTTTCTCGGAACCTGGGATTTCCAGACAGGCGCAACAGGACTGAACCCGATCCTTCTGGTCAGCGTCGCGGCCTTTCTCGGTGCGGCCGGCCGGGTGGCATACTCCGCATACACTCAACGATCGATCACAGCTCTCTGGGTGACGCTTCATTTCGTCATGCTTGCCGGTGCCGCTCTTGCCTACAATTCGAGTCCAGGCATCGATGACGGTTGGCTTTTCCATCTTCTGCGTGGAAGCTCCATGATGATTCTCCTGCTCTACGTCGTCGCATCGACGTCGCGGGAGTTTCTCGTCGTCGATTCGTTTGAAAAGGAGTTGCGGAGCAGCGAGGCTCGGTACAAGGCCCTGACCGAAAACACGTCCGACATCATTTTCATCCTCGGTCCCCAGGACATCTTCACCTACGTGAGCCCGGCGGCGGCCCGCATCGCCGGTGTCCGGGAAAAGGATCTCATTGGACATAGGCCCGGGACCTTCACCCACGCGGATGATGTGCCCAAGGTTCGCGAGGGAATCGCCGAAGCCAGGAGCCGGCCTGGTCAAAGCATCCGGGTCGGAACGATCAGGGTTCGGAAGAGCGATCAAAGCTGGCTCCATGTCGAAGGCATCTACACATCCCTGGACCATGATCCCGTTGTGGCCGGCACGGTGCTCAACTACCGCGATGTGACCGATCATCAGCTCTCGATGCGCGAATTGGATGAGAGCCAGGAACGCAATAAACGCTTGGTCCAGAACCTTCAGGGCATGGTCTATCGGTGCCGATTGGACGGAGACTATACGGTCGAGTACGTGAGTGATTACTGTCAGGTGATTTCGGGCTATAAGGCAGAGGAATATCTCGACGGCCATTCTGTGCGCAACACGGATGTCATTCATCCCAACGATCTGGCGAGCGTGCGTCGAGCCATCCGCGCCGCTTTGGATGAAGGCGTTCCCTATCAAGTGGAATACCGCATTAACCATCGCGACGGCGGTGTGCGCTGGGTCATGGAACGGGGCTCGGGAGTTCGATCGTCAAATGGCGAATATGAGGCGGTCGAGGGCATCATCGTGGACATCACCGACATAGTGAACAGCCGCACCGAACTCCGCAGAACCAAGTTCTCGGTCGACAACGCCATGGACGCGCTCTACTGGTTCGACCGGGAGGGCCACATTATCGATTGCAATGATACGGCGAGCCATTACCTCGGATATTCCCGCGACGCCATGTTGTCCATGACCATTTTCGACATCTCGGCGGATCTCCGGAAGGAGAACTGGGGGACCGTCTGGGAGCATGTTCGCGAAGAGGGGGCCGTTCTGGTCGAGGGCGTGCACATGACCAACACGGGTCGGCAGATTCCGGTGGAGGTTTCCTCGATCTTCATCAGCTACGAGGGAGAGGAGTACCATTGCTGCTTCGTTCGCGACATCACCGAACGCAAGGAGGTCGAGCGGCAGATCCAGAAGCTGAACCAGGACCTGGAAAAGAGGGTGCTGGATCGGACCGCGGCTCTGCAAGAGGCCCAGGAAAAACTCGTCACCTCAGAGAAGATGGCCGCCCTGGGGAATCTCGTCGCCGGCGTGGCCCACGAGATCAACACGCCCCTTGGGATCGGGATCACTGCGGCCTCCCACATGGAGAGCAAGGTGAAGGAGTGTTGCAGTCTCTATGAATCAGGGAAAATGCGGAAATCCGACTTCGAGAAGTTCCTCGGCCTGGCCAGCGAGACGTCAGGGTTGTTGCTGACCAACCTGCAGCGTGCCGCCAGTCTCATTCATGGCTTCAAGCAGGTGTCGGTGGATCAATCCAGTGAGGAGCGTCGGACGTTCCAACTCGACGAGTACATGAACGACGTCGTTAACAGTCTCAAGCCGGAACTGGCCCGTTACGGCCATGTCATCGAGTTGTCCTGCCTGCAGTCGATGAGCGTGGACAGCTACCCGGGAGCCGTCGCCCAGATCATGACGAACCTGATCATGAATTCGGTGAAGCACGGCTTCGACGAGAACCGGGACGGCAAGATCTGGATCAATGTCGATGGCGACGACGATCGTGTCAGGATCCTCTACAAGGATGACGGCAAGGGAATGGCACGTGAACAGCTCCGCAGACTGTACGATCCGTTCTACACGACCAAGCGTGGACGGGGCGGGAGCGGCCTGGGCATGAACATCGTTTTCAACCTGGTGACGCAGTTGCTCAAGGGGACGATCGAGTGTCAGAGCGATCTGGGGCAGGGCGTGGTGTTCCTGTTGGATTATCCGCGTCAGACACCCCTGAACGTCAGGGCCATCGAACAGCAACCGATTCCCGAAATGGTCTAGAGACGGACCTCGTCGACGATTCCCACCACGATCGATCGGATCGGCAGGCTCGGGTTGCCGAGAATCTGCCTGGCTCCGGTGCCCTCATCGAGCACCAGGACATGATCGCCCACGCCCGCCTGGGCTGCGTCGACGGCGATCAGAGACGCTCCTGTTCTCTTGCCGTGGGGGTCGAGCTTGTCGACCACCAGCAGTTTGAGGCCTTTCAGGCCAGGATGCTGGATCGTGGAGACGACGGTGCCGCGGACTCGACCGTAGATCATACTCCGTCCTCCAGGTGACAGTCGTCGACCAGGCCGGTGACCGCATGGTCGACCGGTACGAAGCTGGGCTCGAGGCACAGGGCAGCTTCGCGACTGGCCTCCCAGGTGATCGTTTCGCCCGGGCCGGCCATGCGCGTTCCGTCGGCACAGACGAACGGCAGACCCTTCGCCTCGCCATCGGGCGTCAGGGGCTGCACCCACAGCAAGGGAACCCCTTCGAGCCCCGGTGTGATGATGGCGGGCACCAGGGTTCCGATCACGCGTCCGAGCTGCATCTCAACCCTCCACTGTTTCGGCGTCTTCGAGAACATGCTCCGAGCAGCCGCGCAGGCTCGTTCCTTCGGCGACGATCGATCGCACGAGGGGTTCGACCCGCGGCATGATCGTGCTCGCGACGGTCCAGCCGGCCACCCCGGCCCGCGTTCGGGCGATATCGAGAGCCGCCGTCAGGTCGGTCAGGGTTCCGGTCAGGATCGCGAGACCGCGTCCGCCCAGGTCGTCGCTCAACCGGAGTTCGGCGAGATGGACCGGTGTGGTCTTGAGGGCGGCGTCGATGCCGCGCAACAGCGAGGGCGAGGAGAGGGTCTCGAAGACGGCCATGGCCTCGGCCTCGTCGGGTCGGGGCCTCAGTTCGAGAGCCGCGCGCAGGCCGGGATGCGGATCGGGCAGCAGCACGGAATCGCGGACCTGACCCACGGCCAGACCCTCTTCGTAGGCCTCATCCACACTCGCGACACTCCCGCCGACCAGCACCAGATAACGTCCTGGATGCACCGTGCCGCAGCGCAGCAGGGCGATGGGGGAGTTCTTCAACATCGTATCAACGGCCAGCAGGCCGTGGGCCGTGGTTTCGAATTCCAGCAGGGCGATGGCGAGGCTTCGATTGGTCATCAGACGATCCGAAAGTGATCGACCATGACACAACGACGCTGGCGGCTGAAGCTCAGAGGGCCGGTCAGGCCTTCGCCCGTCGGACTCGCGATCGTGAAGCTGGTGAACCCTTCGCCTCCGGCGCCGAGGCCGCTGACGATGGGGCCGTTCTTCACGAAGATGCTGGTGTTCATCATGCGAGCCATGCGGCTCAGGGCGTCGATGTCGCGGGAGTGCATCGAAGCCGAATGGCCGAACCCGTGTTCGGCTTCGCGGGCCAGGTCGATGGCGCGGTTCACGTCGGACACCCGGACGACAGGCAGCACCGGCATCATCTGTTCCGTCCAGACCAGGGGATGATCCTCGGGCACGTCGCAGACCACCAGACGCGGATCGCCGTCGACCGGAATGCCCGCGCGTCGCAGGATTTCCGCGGCGTTCTTGCCGATGCAGTCCTTGTCCATGTGGCCGGGCTTGCGGGGCCCTTGGGTGTCGCTGAAGATCGTGGCTTCGAGCTTGCGGATGTCGGTGCCGGAGGCGATGTGGGCACCGGCTTCGCGCATCGAGCGCAGAAGTTCGTCGGCGACGGACTCGACCACGAACACCTCCTTTTCGTCCACGCAGATGATGTTGTTGTCGAAGGAGGCTCCGTGGACGATGTCCCGGCCGGCCTTGGTGATGTCGGCGGTGGCGTCGACCACCACCGGCGGGTTGCCAGGTCCGGCACAAATGGCTCGCTTGCCGCTGGACATGGCCGCCTTGACGACGCCCGCGCCGCCGGTCACTACGAGCAGGCGCACGCCCTGGTGGGTCATCAGCTCCTGGGCCGACGCCACGGTGGGCGCTCCGACGGCGGTCACCACGTTTTCGGGACCACCGGCTGCGATGATCGCCCGGTTGATCAGGCGCACCGTTTCCATGGAGCACTCCACGGCGTTCGGGTGCACGTTGAAAACGACCGTGTTACCGGCGGCCACCATGCCGATGGTGTTGCAGATGATCGTCGACGTGGGGTTTGTCGTGGGCGTAATCGCGCCGATGACGCCGAAGGGCGCCGGCTCCATGAGTGTCAATCCGCGGTCGCCCGACCAGGAGTCGGGCCGCAGCGCTTCGACACCGGGAGTCTTCTCGGTGACCAGCCTGTTCTTGATGACCTTGTCCTCGTAGCGGCCCAGGCCGGTCTCGTCGTGGGCCAAGCGGGCCAGTCGATTGCCTTCGACCAGCATGAGATCGCGGATCGAGGCGACCATGAGCCGCCGGGTTTCGAGACTGGATTCCCCCAGGCGCCGAAAGGCCGCCGTTGCAGCAGAAACGGCCGCATCCACGCCGGGATGCACGCCGGCACCGGTCCTGGCCCTGGAGGCGGATTCGGAGGCAGTCGGCGAGGGGCCGCCCAGCCGTTCGGCCAGCCTGCGGGCGATCGCCTCGACCTGTCCGTCGGTCAGTTGTGTCGTCACAAGTCAGCTCCTGGTACCGAGGGAAGGGACGTTCAGTCGTCCCTTCCCTTCTTGTAGCGGTCTTCGCCCTCGATGTCCCAGCTGTCGACGATGGCCATGACCACCGCGTCGACGGGCTTGCCGTCGGTCGCGATCGTCTGACGGGCCGAAGAACCGGAGGCGTAGAGGACGTACTCGCCCACGCCGGCTCCGACAGCGTCGGCGGCCACCACCGAAGCGCCGGTCTCCTTGCCATCCGGGCCGCATTGGCCCAGGACAAGGAGCGTCAGCCCATCGAGACGGGGCTCCTTGCGCGTCGCCACGAGTGTGCCGAGGACCTTGGCCAGCAGCACGTCTAGCCCTCGGAGTCTTGGCGGCCCAGAGGCACGACCAGATCCACGTTGGCGTGCGGACGCGCGATGACATGCACGGACACGACCTCGCCCACGCGGGCGGCGGCTGTCTGGCCGGCATCGGTGGCGGCCTTCACGGCGGCCACGTCACCGCGAATCACGGCGGTGCAGTAGCCGCCGCCGGTCTTCTCGTAACTCACAAGATCCACGCGAGCAGCCTTGACCATCGCGTCGGCAGCTTCGACCATCGCGGCGAAGCTGCGGCATTCGATCATTCCCAGAGCGTCTGACATGTTCCAACCTCCTAAGCAGAATGATTACCCGGCCTTGCGTCCCTTGAGCGCCTCAAGCGCCTGGACCGCGGCCGGCCGGGCCACGTTCACGTCCTTCTCTTCGCCACCGATGTACACGCGTCCGAAACTTCCGAAGGAGCGTACTTCGAGGATGTTGATGTCGGCCGCCTTTTCCGCCTCGTTGGCCGCCAGGGCCGCGTAGGCCGCCGGCTCGCACTCAAGCACGAAGAGGGTTTCGCCCGACAGGATCAGGTTGCCGTGGCGCATGCGGTTGATCAGCATGCACTGATGGTCGTCGAGGTGGCGCACCACCTGGTTCGACACGATGCGCGGCTTGAGCCGCTGTTCTTCCTTCAGGCCGAGGGCGTCGAGGATGGCCTGCCCCGCCTGGCGCACGTCCGCCTGGCTGTCGGAGTGCACTTCGAGCATGCCGAAGTGGCGCTCGACGATCTGCATGCCGGGCGTGACGTTCGTCGACTTCAGGGCGATGTCGGTCATCCGGTTGATCTCGATGCCGGGCGCGATCTCGACGAACAGGCTGGCCTGTCCAACCCGTGGCAGGAATCCCTGGGCCACCGTCGCCTGGAACGAGGCGAACTGGGGCTGCAGGCTGTCGATCACGCAGAAGGCTCTCAGGTCGACCATCGTGTTCTCCTATCGTGCGCCGCGGACAATGTCCACGCTGCTGCTGGCGCCGATCCGGGTGGCCCCGGCGCGGATCATGCGAAGGGCGTCGGCGTAATCGCGGACGCCGCCGGATGCCTTGACTTCGAGGCCGTGCCTGCGAACGATCGAGGCCATGAGGCTGATGTCTTCGGCGGTGGCACCGCCTTTGGCGAAACCGGTCGATGTCTTCACGAAATGGGCGCGCGCCTTGACCGAAAGTTCACAGGCGCGGCGTTTCTCGTCGTTGTTCAGCAGGGCTGTTTCGATGATCACCTTGCAGATGGCGCTGCCGTCGCGGCAGGCCTCGACTACGGCGCGGATGTCCCGCAGCACTTCGTTGTCCTCGCCGGCCTTGAGGGCGCCCACGTTGATCACCATGTCGATCTCCTTGGCGCCGTCGCGGATGGCCTGACGGGCCTCGGCCGCCTTGACCTCCGGCGCGCCGGCTCCAAGCGGGAAACCCACCACGGTGCAGGTCAAGACGCCGCTGCCGCGCAGTCTCTTGCTGACGAACGACGACCAGCTGGAATTCACGCACACGCTTTTGAACCCGTGTTCAATGGCTTCATCGCAGACCTTGGCGACCTGCTGTCGGGTGGCGTCGGGCTTGAGGATCGTGTGGTCGATGTACTTGGCGATGGCGCCGGGCAGGGAACCAGGCGAGTCGGGAGCCTGATCGCCGGGAACCGCGCTCGAAGGGTCGACCGGGCCGGATTGAGCGGCTGGAGTGCTGCCCATCATGCCTGCCAGACGGCCGACGATGCGGTCGATGTCGGTGTCGGACAGCCCGCTCAGCTCGGGAGGGGCGGCTGTGGCTGTCGGGGCCGAGGTGGGCGCCGCAAGGCCGTCGATCATCGCCACCCGACGCTGGTGTCGGGGCTCGGTGCAGTCGGTGGCCAGAAAGACGTCGACAATCTGACGGGCGAGGCTGGATCCGATCAGGCCGGCGCCAAGGGTCAGCACATTGGCGTCGTTGTGTTCGCGCCCGTTGCGGGCGCTTGAGAGATCGTATGCCATGGCGGCTCTCACGCCTGAGACCTTGTTGGCGGTCATGCAGGAGCCGATGCCGGCTCCGTCAATCATGATGCCACGCTGAGCCTGACCCGAAGCCACGGCATGAGCGACGGCCTTGGCGAACACGGGGTAGTCCACTGCTTCATTTGATGAAGTGCCGACATCGTAAAGCTCATGGCCGCTCTTGCGCAACCATCCTGAAAGAGCTGCTTTCAGCTCGAATCCGCCGTGATCAGAGCCAATGGCGATCTTCATGATCGTGACCTCACCAAGTTTTCAACCCTACCAAACCTGGTCATCGTGGTTCCTGTCGCGGGCCAACCGGGGCTTGATGGTGCCTTCGCTCTTGTCCAGGATGCCCTGGATCTGGCGGGCGAAGGCCCGAAATCGGATCAAGCCGCGTTCGGTGACCCGAAACGAAGTCCGCGTTCGGCCTCCATGGGGGAGTTTTCGCTGCTCCAGGTAGCCTATGGCGGTCAGTTTTCCGGTCTGGACGTGGAGATTGCCGTCTGCCAGACCTGTTTCGCTCTTGAGTTCCGTGAACGTTCGCCAGCGAAGGTCCGCCAGGCTGGCCAGCAAGGCCAGTCGCGGCGGAGAGACCAGAATCTCATCGATCTCGTTGGCAAGCATGGCGTCTCCATTGGACGAATCACTTTACGGTGTGAAGTTATCGGCAGCGAAAACGATTGGTCAAGCAGTATTTTGAGGGGGTGAATATCTTGTACTTCATAATATAAAGCTATAATGAGGCTTCGCGGATGGATTCCAGTTCTTCCCAGCGGGCGAAAAGACCGGACAGTCCGGTTTCGAGATCATCAAGCTGGGACTTGAGCTGAGGAAGAGCCAAGCCGGCCGATTGGTAGAGGGTAGGATCAGCGAGACGGTCATGGAGAGCCTGGATGGAAGTTTCGGCCTCGTCAATTTTGGACGGAAGCTCCTCCAGCTCGCGCTCTTCCTTCCAGGTCAATTTTCTGGGCTTGGTCTGGACCGGACGGGACCTGGTCGTCTTGACAGACGTTCCATTGGGGGCGCTCGGCGTTCCGGACGGCTGACGGGATCGCCGCCAGTCGCCCCAGCCGCCGACTGTTTCCTGGATGCCCTCGGGTGTGAAGACCAGGGTGCTGGTCGCCACTCGGTCGAGGAACTCCCTGTCGTGGCTGACCAGCAGGACGGTGCCCTGGTAATCCAGGAGCAGGTCCTCGAGCAATTCGAGGGTTTCCAGATCGAGGTCGTTGGTCGGTTCGTCCATCACCAGCAGGTTGGCCGGCTGGGTGAAGAGCTTGGCCAGGAGCAGTCGGTTGCGCTCGCCGCCGGAAAGGTGGGTGATCGGAGTGCGGATGCGGTCGGACGAGAACAGGAAGTGCTTGAGGTAGGACACGGCGTGGATCATCCGGCCTTGGAAGAGCACCGAGTCGTTGCCGCCGGTGACGTTCTCGATGATCGAAAGACTGTCATCGAGCTGGTCCCTGTTCTGATCGAAGTAGACGGTCTGGAGGTTGATGCCTTGCTTGACCTCGCCGGTGGTCGGGGTGAGATCGCCGAGCAAGAGACGCAACAGGGTTGTTTTACCGCATCCGTTCGGGCCGACGATGCCGATCTTGTCGCCGCGAAAAATCGTGGTGTTCAGATCCGAGATGATCGGGGTGCTGCCGAAGGCAAAACCCAGGTCGCGGGTGCGGAACACCAGCTTGCCGCCCCGATCGCCTTCCTGGATGCTGAACGTGGCCTGGCCCAGCTGGTCGCGGCGGGTGCGGTGCTCGTCGCGCATCTTCAGCAGGGCCCGCACCCGGCCCTCGTTGCGGGTGCGTCGTTCGCGGACTCCCTGGCGAACCCAGACCTCTTCCTGGGCGAGTTTCCTGTCGAACTCGGCGCGTTGGGAGGTTTCGTCTCTCAAGACCTCTTCGCGGCGCTGCAAGAAGGTGTCGTAGTCGCAGTCCCAGTCGCGCAGGCGACCGCGATCGAGTTCGAGGATGCGCCTGGACAGGTTGCGCAGGAAGGCCCGGTCGTGCGTGACGAAGACGATGGCGCCGCGGAAGCGTCCGAGAAGGGATTCGACTGTGTCGATGGCGTCGATGTCGAGATGGTTGGTGGGTTCGTCGAGAATCAAGAGCCCGGGATCGTCGACCAGGGCTCGCGCCAGCAGGGTCCGGCGGCGGCCTCCGATGGACAGGGTCGTGAATTCGGCTTCGGGATCAAGACCCAACTGGGTGGCTGCCTGGTCGACTTCGTGGCTTCGGGTCTGGTCGTGGCCGACGCCGGCGGCCACGATCGAACGGACGCTGCCCTGGAGGTCCGACGGCACCCGCTGGGGCAGGTATCCCACCCGCAGCCCCTTGCTCGGGACGACTTCGCCGGAATCCGGAGTCCGGTTGCCGGCCAGGAGTTCAAGCAGCGTGCTCTTACCCTCGCCGTTGCGACCGAGCAGACAGACTCTCTCGCCCCTCTCGAGGCGAAGGTCGACGCCGTCGAGCAGGGCCGGGCCGCCGAGGCGGAGTGTGACGTTCTTCAGGCTGATCAGACTCATGGTGCCACTATGAACTACCTGGAGAGGTCTTCGTCAAGACGGGGTTGAAGACCTGGGGCTCCTGGTTGATGATGATCGAATCACCCAGTCCGCTGGAGGAAGCCATGTTTCGATCCCTGGAGCCAGGTCGCCACGTATTCTCCACACCCCACGGTTCGGTCGGCCTAGCCTGGACAACCTCGGGGATCGATTGGTTCGAGCTGCCCGACCGGGAGACCGCCAACCTCGCCGCAAGGCTGAAGATTCGCGCCGGGGATCGAGCGCTCGTGAAGCGGGCGCCCAAGCCGGTGCAGGCCCTGATCGGCAGAATCCGCTCGCATCTCGATGGCCGACCCGACGCCTTCGCGGACGTTCCCTTGGACCTGTCCGCCCTGACGCCATTCGCCCGCAAGGTCTGCACCGAGCTTCGCGGTGTCGGCCCAGGATCGACGGTCACCTACGGCGAACTGGCTCGACTCTGCGGCTCGCCCGGAGCTTCGCGGGCGGTGGGCCGTGTGATGGGATCGAATCCGACCCCCTTGCTGGTTCCTTGTCATCGTGTCCTTCCGACCGGGAAGGGCCTCGGGGGATTCTCCGCCGCGGGGGGGCTCCGGCAGAAGGAGCATTTGCTGATGGTCGAGGGGGTCGTGTTCGATCGGCAGCTGAAAGACGGCTATGCTCATCTGACTCGGGTCGATCGCCGGCTCGGTCGAGTGATCCGCGCTGTAGGACCGTACTCTCCCGGATTCGGCGGTGGTGAAGACCCTTGGCGGATTCTGGTGACCAGCATCGTGCATCAGCAACTGTCGTTAAAGGCGGCCGGCACCATCCTCGGTCGAGTGATCGCCCTGACCCCGGGAAGCGACGTGCCTTCGCCCCGGCAGGTCCGTCGTCTCAGCGACGAGCAGATGCGGGGGTGCGGGCTTTCCCGGGGCAAGGTGTCGTTCATCCGCGATCTCGCCGAGCACGTCCTCGACGGTCGACTCGATCTCGCTTCGCTCGACCGCCTCACCGACGACCAGGTTCTCGAAGTGCTGACCGCCGTCAAGGGCATCGGTGTGTGGACGGCGCAGATGGCGCTGATCTTTCACCTCGGGCGTCTCGACATCTGGCCGACAGGGGATCTGGGGCTGCGGAATGCGGTCCGCCTGCATCGGAGCCTGGATGATGCTCCGGACGAAAAGGCTGTCGAGCCCCTCGGCGACATCTATGCTCCCTACCGCTCGATGGCGGCGTGGTATCTTTGGACGGTGGTCGACGGAAAACCGGTCTAGAGCTTGGGATCTCTCGGTCTGGAGAACTTTCTAGTCAGTGCGACACCTGACCGGCTGTATCTCGACGGTCCCGATGGCCCTCTTCCCTTCCAGCTGACTGGTCTCGCCGCTCGGGCTTGCCACGGTGGGAGCGGGATTGGGATTGGTGTCCGGCGCCACTGTCGGGGCTCTGGCCGGATCGGCTTTTCCGCGGTGGAAGTTCGTATGGGGAGATCGGCTTGGAGAGGGTGAACAGGTCATCGTTCTGCAGTCGCGGACAGGCCTGCCGACACCGAAGGTCTTCGGTGGTTTCGGTTTGGGTATCGGAGGGTCCGGTGTTGCCGGCGGTGAAGGTTCTGCAGGATTTGCCTGGCAGGGACAGCTGTTTCACCGGGTCGGGGATTTCTGGATCGACGGCCTGGAGTTTGCCTGGGCTCAACCCGGGACGGCGGCCCAGAGGCCCGGTTGGAGCACGATCCCGTACCGTGGCCACACATCCTTGTGGCACGCCGGCTGGCGAGCCGAGATCACGCCGTGGACATTCAGTTCGATGGGCATTGCGCCGTACGCCGTGTTCGGCCTGGCCTTCTACTCCTGGCAGGACAGCTACCTGGGCGGCAGTTCCGGCCTGGGCCTGCGCTTCGCGCCCGAATCCAGCAGCCTCGGGTGCCAGATCGAAGCTCGACGCCACGACAACATCTCGCGCCTGGTTGAAACCGACCCCGCCCACTGGACGATGACGGTTTCGGTCTTGACGCGTTGGTGAGCGCGTCTACTCGATCCCGGCCAGATCCAACAGGAATGCATAATCCAGCGCCGTCTCCCGGTACCGCCGGAATCGCCCCGACGCCCCGCCGTGCCCCGCCTCCATGTCCGTTTTCAACAGCAGCACGTTGTCGTCTGTCTTGAGCGCCCGCAGCTTGGCGACCCACTTGGCCGGCTCCCAGTACTGCACCTGGGAGTCGTGCAGACCGGTGGTGACCAGAAGGTTCGGGTAGGCCACGGCCGTGACGTTGTCGTAGGGGGAGTACGAGAGCATGTATTCGAAGGCAGCCTGTTCGTTGGGGTTGCCCCACTCGTCATACTCTCCGGTGGTCAGGGGGATGGTCTCGTCGAGCATGGTCGTGACCACGTCGACAAACGGCACCTGGGCCACGACGCCGTGAAAGAGATCGGGCGCGAGGTTGATCACCGCTCCGACCAGCAGCCCGCCGGCGCTGCCGCCCATGGCGTAGAGGCGTTCGGGGTCGGCGTACTTCTTCTCCACCAGTGTCCGGCCACAGTCGATGAAGTCGGTGAAGGTGTTCATCTTCTTCATCAGCTTGCCGTCTTCGTACCAGCGGCGACCCATTTCCTGTCCGCCGCGGACGTGGGCGATGGCGTAGGTGAAGCCGCGGTCGAGGAGGCTGAGACGGGCCGAACTGAAAGAGGGCTCCGTGCTCGATCCGTAGCTGCCGTAGGCGTAGAGAAGCAGGGGGGCGGTGCCGTTCACCGGTGTTTCCATGTGCCGGACGAGCGAGATGGGCACCGGTGTGCCGTCGCGGGCCTCGGCCATGAAGCGATCGGTGACGTACATGTCGCGGTCGAAGCCGCCGAGAACCTCAGTCTGCTTGAGCAGGGTCGATTCATGAGTGCGCATGTCGTAGTCGTAGGTCGACTCGGGCGTGGTCATCGACTCGTATCCAAGGCGCAGCACGTCGGTGGCATGCACGTTGTTGGTTCCTGGCCAGATGGCAAACGCCGTCTCGCCCATGTCGATCTCGTGGGAGTCGCCGCTCTTTCGCTCGATCACCCGGAGGCGGCGCAGGCCGTCACGGCGTTCGAGCACGACGAGCCAATCGTCGAACAGCGCACTGCGCATGAAAAGCACGTCATCACGATGAGAAACGACGTCGGACCATTCGGAGCGGGCGGTCGCACTTTCCGGCGTGCTCATCAGACGGAAGTTGATGGCGTCCCAATTGGTCCTGATGAACCAGCGGTCCCCGAGGTGATCGACGGAGTACTCATGGTCCTTGGCACGGGGCAGGAAGACGCGGAATTCGCCGCTTGGGTCGTCGGCCGGGCGGTAGCGAACCTCGGTGGCGAGGGTCTGGTCGCTTGTGATCGTCAAGTACTTCCGAGATGTCGTGCGGCCAAGGGAGACGCTGAATGTCTCGTCGTCCTCTTCATAGACCAGCACATCACCTGACCGGTCGCTTCCCAGGGTATGACGCCACACCTGATGGGTCCGTAGGGTCTGCAGGTCTTTTTTCGTATAAAAGAGTGTCTGATCATCGTCGGCCCACACCATGTTGCCGCTCACGTCGGTGATGGTGTCGGCGAGGATCTCCCCGGTGTCCAGGTTCTTGAAGCGGATCGTGTAGAGCCGGCGTCCCACCATGTCCTCGGCCCAGGCGAGCAGGGATCCGTTCGGCGAGACGATGGTGCTGCGGGCCTGGTAGTAGCCGTGGCCTTCGGCCCGTTCGTTCGCGTCGAGCATGATCTGTTCGGCGGCGTCGAGGGTGCCGGTCTTGCGGCAGAAGAAGGGATACTCGTGACCCTCCTCGAATCGTCGGTAGTACCAGAAGCCGTCGTCGAGGGATGGAACCGAATCGTCGTCCTTCTTGATGCGGCCGATGATCTCGTCGAACAGGACCTGCTGAAGCTCGGCTGTGTGGGCCAGCCTGGTTTCGGTGTACGCGTTTTCGGCGTGAAGGTAGTCGAGCACTTCCTGTTCCTCGCGCTCGCGCAGCCAGTAGTAGTCGTCGACGCGTTCGTGACCGAACTCACGGAAGACGGTCGGCTCGATATTCGCGATCGGGGGGGCCGGCGCGTCGACGCCGGTCTGACATCCGGAGAGAAGAATCATGAGAAGGACAACAGCCAGAATCTTGGATTTCATGGATCAACCTCGGTCGCTGAAGGAGAGGAAAGCGCCGCCATCCTAGCGGATCTCAAGTCAATCGACCACGTCATATCGGAGGGCTGTGGTTCATCTCGCCGGAACTCACCGGGAATCATCTTGAAAACAACGACCCGGACGACTTCAATGACCGCAGGACTCTATCCCGCACCCAAGGACGGCGAAAAGCATGACGATCACCGGGCTCGACATCCTCATCCGGGACGGCCATCAGTCCCTCCACGGCCGCAGGATCGGCCTGGTGTGCCACCCCGCCTCGGTCGACTCGCATCTGCGTCATGCGGCAGCCCTGATCCATGTCGATGATCGCTTCGATCTGCGTGCCCTGTTCGGCCCTCAGCACGGGATTCGCGGCGACACCCAGGACAACATGGTCGAGTGGGCTGGGTTTACCGATCCCCTGACCGGGCTGAGGGCTCATTCCCTCTATGGCGAACACCGTCGCCCAACGCCGGACATGCTTGAAGGCCTCGACGCCCTGGTCATCGATCTCCAGGACGTTGGCGCCCGCTACTACACTTTTGTCTGGACCTTGCTGCTGTGCCTCGAAGCGGCTGCGGACCACGGTGTGGCGGTGATGGTGCTCGACCGGCCGAACCCCCTTGGCGGTCTTCGTGAGGGAACCGTCCTGGACATGGCGTGGATATCGTTCGTCGGCCTGGCCGACATTCCCATGCGCCACGGTTCGACGATTGGTGAGCTGGCCCGCTGGTTCGTCGCCAGGTTCAAGCTCGACGTGGAGCTCCACGTGATCGGGATGGAGCAGGCCCGACGCAGTCATCTGTTCGGGCAGACTGGGCTGCCCTGGGTGATGCCCTCGCCGAACATGCCGACGCCGGAGACGGCGCTGGTCTATCCTGGGCAGTGCCTGCTCGAGGGAACATCCCTGTCCGAGGGGCGCGGCACGACCCGTCCGTTCGAGATCTTCGGCGCGCCGGGACTGGATCCCGAGGCTTTGGCCGGCGAACTGAACGCACGGGATCTGCCTGGTGCAGTTCTGCGGCCGCTCTATTTCGAACCGACCTTCCAGAAGCATGCGGGCCGATTGTGTGGAGGGGCTCAGATTCACGTGACCGACCCTGTGATCTTCCGTCCGGTGAGAACGACTCTGGAAATCCTGACTGCCGTTCGGCGCCTGGCGCCGGAAGTGTTGTCGTGGAATCCTCCGCCCTACGAGTACGAAACTGAGAAGCTGCCCATCGATATCCTGGCCGGTGGGCCGGGTCTCAGGATCGCGGTCGACAGTGGTGCCGATCCGCTCGATTTTCTGACCGGTTGCGACGCCCCATTGAACGCCTTCAACGAAACGATCGGGGAGTTCGAACTCTATGAGTGACGTTGGCATCCGTCGCGCCATGGTCCTGGCCGCAGGTTTCGGGACGCGCCTGCGGCCCCTGACCGACGAGTTGCCCAAGCCGTTGATCCCGGTCCTGGGGCGCCCCCTGCTCGACTGGATCCTGGAGCGACTTGAGTACGTCGGAATCGAGCACGCCGTTTTGAACACCCACCACCTGCCGGAGCAGGTGACGGATTTTCTAGCGACTCGGGTCGGACTGACCACGACCGTCCTGCATGAGCCCGAGATCCTGGGCACTGGAGGGGCTTTGGCCAATGCGCGGATCGAACTGGAGTCCGAGGCGTCGTTCCTTCTGCACAACGGCGACGTGTGGTGCGATGCCGACCTCCAGCCGCTGATCGACACCCACATAGCCTTGGACGTCGAGGCGACCTTGCTGCTGGTGGACCATCCTCCGGTCAACAGCGTGTTGCTCGGACGCGACGGCACGATTCTGGATATCGGCGGCCGTCGGGACGCGGAGCCGATGCCGGGGGATCGTTCGTTGACCTACACCGGCATCGCGTTGATCTCCCGTCGGTTTCTCGATCGCCTGCCCGAGGGGCGCAGTGAACTGGCTGTCGCATTCCTCGACGCGATGGCTTCGGACGTCGGCGCTCTGAGGGGCGTCGTCGTTCCGCGGGGATCTTGGAGCGATCTCGGTCAACCGCGAACGTATCTCGAAACCCATGCAGAACTGCTGGCCTCGGGCTCTCGATGCGTGGGACTCGACCATGCCAGCGTCGACCCGGAGTCGGATCTCTCGGGCTTTGTCGTGCTGGGAAAGGGTGCCGTCGTGGGTGCCGGAGTGAGTCTCGAAGACTGCATCGTGACGTCGGGCACGACGATTACGAAGCCGGGACATCACTACAGGGAGGTGCTGGGACCCGGGTGGTCCATGCCGGCGTGGGTGGCTCCTCTCGCCTCGCCTCCTGCCGATCTGGAGGCATGGTTGGCCTCGGAGGGATTCGACGCCACCTCAAGGGCCCAACCCATGACCGGGCAGGCATCCGACCGGAAGTTCTGGCGTCTGGCCGGATCGTCGGGAACCGCAGTGCTGATGGATTCCCGGGACGACCCTTCGGAGTTTTTCCGCACGATCGCGGTGTCGCGGTTCCTCCATCACCACGGATTCGGCGGCGCCGACGTGCTGGCGGTCGCGCCGACGATCGCCGTTGCGGTCTTCGAAGACCTGGGTGATCGAACGCTCAAGTCGGCTGTCGGACAGGAGCCCGGCCGATCGCGGGAGTTCTACTCGCGCGTGTTCGAGAAGATCGCGGATCTTCAGCAACGAGGAACACGGCTGACGCTGGAGGGGCTTTGCCCCGAGGCCTGTGATCGCGTCTTCGGACTCGCGGATCTGCGGGGCGAAACCGAGTATTTCGCGACCCGATTTCTGAGGCAGGAGTGCGGCCTGCCTCAAGTTCGGATCGATGAACTGCGTGACGATTTCCAGGCTCTAGCCGAGGCCGTGGCCGGGCAGCCTCTCGGGCTCATGCATCGGGACTGCCAGTCGACCAACGTCCTGTTGATCGACGACGAGGTCCGATTCGTGGATGTTCAGGGCATGCGGCTTGGGCCGATCGGATACGATGTGGCGTCCCTGACGAGAGACCCCTATGGGGATCTGCCTGACGACTTGGCGCCGATCTTGATCGAGGACTGGGCCGGGATCGCGGGGAGAGACACCGATGATGTGCGGCGGGAGGTCATTCTCGCGGGGCTGCAGAGGTCGATGCAGGCCCTGGGGGCCTACGCCTATTTGTCGCGGATTCGGGGTAAGCGCGAATTTCGGCGTTGGATGGCACCCGGGTTGGCCCGATTACGGACAGGACTCCGGGAATCGGCTTCTTGGTCCGGTGGACCGAGTCTGGTCCGACTGCGACGGCTGGTCGCCTCCCTTTGATTTTCCTGGAACGACACCGGATACGAACGCGCCTTGGTCAGCGTTGCCGCCGCTGCGTGACAAAAGCCGGCCCCGGTGCGATCATGGGCCCGCTGGAAGGAGCATCATGAACGGTCAGACCAAGGTGTATGTCGATTCTGAGATCGGTCAACTCGAGGGCGTGATCGTCCACGATCCGGGTCCCGAGATCGAAAACATGACTCCGGCCACGGCCGAGCGTTCTCTCTACAGCGACATTCTCAGCGGCAGCGTGAGCGCCCGGGAGCACGCCCAGCTTCGCGGGGTGCTCGAGCGGGTGACCAAAACCTATTCCATGGAGACGTTGCTGCGCGAAACGCTCGCCGATTCCCAGCTGCGGACCGTGCTCGTGGAGAAAATCTGCCGGAACGAGCGGGTTCCCGAGATCGCCGATGAACTGCTTGCTCTCGACGTGAACGAACTCTGCCGGCAACTCATCGAAGGCGTTGTCCAGCGCCAGGACTCGCTGACGACGTTCCTGAGCCGGGAGCGCTATTCCCTGCGGCCCCTGCACAACTTCTTCTTCATGCGTGACGCCTCGATAACCCTTGGCGGCACTGTCGTGATCGGACGCATGGCCAACACCGTGCGCGAGCGTGAAGCGTTGATCATGGAGACGATCTTCGACCGCCATCCCGAGTTCGGGGTGACGACCCTCAACCCCCTCGACTCGCCGACCGGCCATCAGGGTCTGACGCTCGAGGGCGGCGACGTGCTCGTGGCGCGCGAGGATGTCGTGGTGATCGGCATCGGCGCCCGCACGACTCCCCAGGCCGTGGATTGGCTCGTCGACCGCATGCGCCATCGACGGGAATCCTTCCACGTGATCGTTCAGGAACTGCCCCACAAGCCGGAGTCGTTCATCCACCTCGACATGGTGTTCACCTTTCTCGACAGCAATGCCTGCATGATCTACGAACCGGTGATCATGAAGTCCTCGGGACTGCAGACGGTTCACATGCGTATCGAGGGTCGCCGCGCGGTGGCCATCGAAGAAATCGAGAACATCCCCACGGCCCTGGCTCGAGTCGGCATGGAGGTCGAAACGGTGACCTGCGGCGGCCATACCGATCCCTGGCTGCAGGAGCGGGAGCAGTGGCACTCGGGCACCAACTTCTTCGCCTTGGCGCCGGGCCAGGTGATCGGGTACGGGCGCAACGTGCACACCATCGAGGAGCTGGACAAGCACGGCTTCCGCGTGATTCCCGCCGCCGAAGTGATCGAGGGCAGGGTCGACCTGTCCACCGAGGGACGCGTCGTCGTGACGATCGACGGCGAGGAGCTCGCGCGCGGCGGCGGCGGCTGCCGCTGCATGACCATGCCGGTTCGCCGGGCGCCCGTGGACTGGAGCTGAGCGGGCCATGGAAACCTTGATCCACGGCGGGCTCCGTCTTGAGTTGGCGCGGTTTCCACTGCGTCACGGCGATCCGTTGCGGGCCTGGGATGCGGCTGACGAATACATCCTGCAGCATCTGGAAGAGCTCCCGCTTCCACCGGGATCGCGGGTCCTGGTGATCGGCGACGCCTTCGGAGCCCTGACCTGCGCCCTGAGCCTTTTTGCTCCGACTCACTGGAGCGATTCCTTTCTCAGTCGGGAAGCGGCTCGGTTCAACCTCGGTCACAATGGGTTGGCCCCTGACGTGATGAGCTTTGTCACCGGGGAGTGTGAGCCCCAAGGGCCATTTGATCTCGTCCTGATCAAACCCCCGAAATCCCTCGACGCCCTCACGGATCTGTTGAGGCGATTGCGTCCTGCCTTGGGGGAGGAGACGCGGATTGTCCTGGGCAGCATGATCAAGCACACCCCCGGCAGCGTGTACCGGACAGTCGAACAGATCATCGGCCCGACAGTCACCGGCCTGGGCTGGAAGAAAGCCCGGCTGGCGATAGTGTCTTTCGATCCGGACGCATGCCTCTCGGAAACGCCCCCGAACAGAAGCTATGACCTCGAGGGACTCGACCTGAGGCTTTCGAGCCGACCTGGTGTGTTTTCCGGAGATCGGCTCGATTTTGGAACCGGGATCTTGTTGCGGTCGTTGCCTCAGACCGAAGCGCCTCTCCGGGCTGTTGATCTCGGCTGCGGCAATGGGGTCCTCGGGTTGGCCTTGGCTCGACAGTGTCCCCGGGCGTCGGTGATCTTTGTCGACGAGTCGGATCAGGCGGTCGCGAATGTCCGAGAGAACGCTTCGCGAGCCGATCTGGGTGACCGTGATTTCGAATTCCGTGTTGCCGACGGCTTGGCCGATCAGGATTTTGACTCCATCGATCTCATCCTCTGCAATCCGCCTTTCCATCAGGCGCAGGCGGTGGGTGATCAGATCGCCTGGAGGATGTTCGAGCAGGCCAAGCGGGCGTTGTGTCCGGGCGGGGATCTGTTGGTTGTGGGGAACCGTCATCTCGGATATCACGTCAAGTTGAAACGCTTGTTCGGCCAAGCCGATGTGATCGACTCGGATGAGCGCTTTATCGTCATGAGAGCACGCTTCCGCTCGTCAGGGTGAGAACACGATTCTCTGACTCGACAGTGGTCGTGATAGAGTTTCTGGGCGAGGACGAGGCTCACGGCGAGGATTGAGTTCAGCTCTGCGATCATTCATGCAACGAATATGTCAGAAATATAAAATTGTTAAAGCATTGATATATAAGTAGCTAATGATTTATTGGCAATAGGACAACGAAATAGAGTTGACGCGACACCGAGATATCGATAATGTACCGATATCACGTTGGAGGTGAGCCATGGACGGTCTCTTCGACGCGACGCGGGATCTCAAAGCGCTGGCCGACCTGGCTGGACGCCCCGAGGCCATCGCCGATGTCCTGGACCGGGAGCTCGATTCTCTCGGGCAACTCGTTCCGCATGACCTGGCGGTCGTCCTGGGGTTGAAGGAGAAGAGTCTGCGGGTCCTGGCGGCCCGAGGTCCCCTCGCTGACGACGCCGTGAGGAAACACAGCCTCAGTCTGGTCGAGCATCCGATGCTTCGCAGAGCCCTGGAGGAGCGAAGGGCTCTCGTGCTGAACGCGGACCACCACGCCGGTGGAGAAGGAGATCCGTACGTCGGCGTGGTGGACCTGCCTCACGGGCATTCCTGCATGGTGGTGCCCCTGTTCGCGGGTGAGAAGATGCTCGGGGCCATGACCTTCGATCACGCCGTGGGTGGGGTCTATGAACCGCGCACCCTGGAACTGGCGGAGATCTACGGCAGGATGATCTCGTTGGCGTTCCTGTACGCCGAGCAGGTCGAGCTGCTGCAAAGGCAGCGCGATCAACTTGAAGAACGGAGTCGGATTCTGGACGAGGCCGGGGGCGGCACGGACGCCATCGGGTTGCTAGAACGCAACCTGTCCCCGGCCATGCGCCGTCTGCTGGCGCAAGCTCGCCAGGTTGCAGTTGCTGATGCTCCGGTGCTGATTCGTGGCGAGACTGGAACTGGCAAGAAGATCCTGGCTCGTGCGGTGCACGACTGGAGCTCTCGCCGAGAAGGACCATTTCTCCAGCTCAATTGCGCAGCCATCCCTGAAAACCTTATCGAAAGCGAACTCTTCGGCCATGTGACCGGAGCCTTTTCTGGAGCGGAACGGGATCGTCCCGGCTGTTTCATGGCCGCCAACGGCGGCACTCTTTTGCTCGATGAAATCGGCGCCATGCCCTTGATCGCCCAAGCCAAGCTTCTGCGGGTGCTTCGAGAGGGAACGTTCGAGCCGGTGGGATCGGATCGTCCTGTGAAAGTCGACGTGAGGATCCTCGCGGCAACGCATCGTGATCTCGAGCAGGCCATCAGAACGGGCGTATTCCGCGAGGACCTGTACTGTCGGCTCGCTGTCTTTGCCCTCGATATTTCACCGCTGCGGGATCGACCGGAAGACCTTGAGTTCATCGCCACCGGCGTTCTCGATCGTATCGCCCGTCGCACAGGTCGGGGGCCATGGCGTTTGTCGGCCCGGGCGTTGCGCGCCCTGTGCAGGGAGGACTGGCCGGGCAATGTCCGCCAACTGGTCAATGTGCTGGAATGCGCGACGATCCTCGTACCGTCCGGTGTCCTGGAAGAACCGTTGATCGCCAGCGGGCAGGGATTGCGGCCGCGACGAATCGAGGAGGAACAGTTCACCAGCGCAGAAGTGATTCCCATGCAGGCCATGGAACGGCAGCACCTAGTGCTCGCCCTCCAGCGGACCGGCGGGAAAATCTATGGTCCGGGGGGCGCGGCGGAATTGCTGAAGCTCAAGCCGACGACCCTGCAGAGCCGCATACGCAAGCTGGGAGTGGATCGTCGACGGCCTGTTTGACCAAGAGTGGCGACCTCTTGCCTGGGGATCGACTAGGACCATGTTGAATTGTTGCGGATCCGGAATCTCAACCTTAGACTGAATCTCGCTCGTGCAGGGGACGCGAGCGATCATCAACCGTTCGAAACCGCCCGGTCGGACGCGGAGAATTGCGATCCCCGCCGTTCCCAACAACCGAGGTGTACGATCATGTCGAAGTTCCATGTGACCATCGTTCTGTTGCTGATGCTGGCCGTCGGAGTCACGGCCGCCGAGTGGGAAAAAACTGCCGACCTGGGTCTGGTCATCAATCAGAGCGGCTACAGCGATTCCTGGGCCGGATCCGAACTAGGAACCCTGAACTGGACGTTCACCGGCGACATCACCGCCAAGCGTCCCTTGTCAGCCACCACGATCTGGCAGAACCAGCTCAAGCTCGCGTACGGCAAGACGCGCAACCAAGTGATCACTGAGTCCGGCAAGGAATGGGCCGAGTCCGAGAAGGCCACCGACCGCGTGTTTCTCGAGTCGCTGGTCAAGTTCTCCGAAGGCAGCTACGTGAACCCCTACGTGGCCGTCACCTTCGAGAGCCAGTTCCATGATGCCGCCGACAACATGTTCAACCCAAGCCTGCTCGTGGAATCGGCCGGTATGGGTCGGACGTTTCTCAAGAACGATGCGACCGAGGTCTTCAGTCGTCTCGGTTTCGCCTACCGTCAGCGCATGAGCAAGGGCTTCGACACCATCACCGACGGCGGTCTCGAGTGGGTCACAGACATGAGCCACGTGTTCAACGAGCAGCTCAAGATGGTGACGAAGCTGCGTGTCTTTCAGGCCTTCACCAGCTCCGCCGATGACAACCTGGCCGCCGACGATCCGACCATCGATGATTGGAAGACCACCGACCTGGCCTGGGAAACCACCCTATCGGCTTCGGTCTCCAAGTACATCCAAACGACCCTGTTCTGGGAAGTTCTCTACGACAAGGAGATCCACACCGACTCCCGGTGGCGTGACGTGTTCGGCGTGGGTGTGACCTACAAACTGTTCTAGAAGCCGGGAGTTCGATCATGAACAACATCAACGCCGAGCAGATCTGGATGACGCTGACGGATTTCGCCATGGGCTATGGCTTGCGGCTGATCGGCGCCATCGTCATCCTGATCGTCGGGCGTTTCGTGGCCAAGATGCTCAGACGCACGACGCGCAAGGCCATGGCCAAGACCGATACCGATCTGGCCATCGTGAACTTCGTGTCGAGCATGATCTACTATGTGGTCATCGTCGCGGTATGGTTGGCCGTTCTGGGCAGCTTCGGCATCGAGACCGCGTCGCTGGTCGCCGTGCTCGGCGCCGCAGGTTTCGCCGTCGGTTTCGCCCTGCAGGGATCGCTGAGTAATTTCGCCTCGGGCGTCATGCTGTTGATCTTCAAGCCCTTCCGGATCGGTGACGTCGTCGACGTCGCCGGTGTCGTGGGCACGGTCAGGGACATGGGCCTGTTCACCACGCTGATTTACTCGCCGGACAACATCAAGATCATGGTGCCCAACTCCAAGATCTTCGGCGACACGATCAAGAACATCACCGCCGAGGACACGCGTCGCGTGGACATGACCATGGGCATCGGCTACGGATCGGACATAGGCCGGGCCATCGACATCATGCAGGGTCTCCTCGACGTCGATCCCCGGGTGCTGAAGGATCCGGCTCCTCAACTGGTCGTCGGCAAACTTGCCGACTCCAGCGTGAACATCTTGGTCCGCCCCTGGGTAAAGACCGAGGACTTCTGGGGTGTGCTGTTCGATTTCCAGCGGGCGGCGAAAGAAGCCTTCAGTCGTGAAGGCATCGAGATCCCGTTCCCGCAGATGGTGATACACAAGCCCGAATAGTCCGGCGTCGCGGAGGAACGAAGGGAGGGCTTTGGACCTCCCTTCATCTTATCAGGTGGCGGTGTCGTCGCGCAGGTCCGAACGGTTCCTTTCGACGATGATGCCCAGTGTGCCGCTCTTGATGTGGAGATCCCGCTGCGGAAAGGGGATCTCGACGCCAGCCAGTTTGAGGGCGTCCCAGCCCTCGAACAATAAATCGCTGCGGATGCGGGGGACCTGCCATGCGTTTTCGATCCAGACCCGGAGTTGGAAGTCGATGGAGCTGTCGCCGTAACCCATGAGCAGGACTTCGGTGGCCGGCAGTCTCAAAACCGACGGGTGAGTCGTCGCCACGTCCAGAAGGACTCTGCGGACTGCGCGTGGATCGGACGACCTGCCCTGGTTCTCACCACGCTGCTGCGGAGGCCGATCGAGAGGACCCGTCCTTCGATCCCTGCCAACTCGATGATGTCGCCGCGCTTAATCGTCCGTTCGAACATCAGGATGAGTCCGCTGACGAAATTGTTCACGATGTTCTGCAGACCGAATCCGATACCGATCGACAAGGCACCCACGATAACGAACACGTATCTCAGGACGGCGCCGAGAGCGTCGGAGAGCGCAGTTTCGAAACCGAGCTGCGGCAGAATCCTATTGCCCACGAGGTCGCCGATGCCGCGGGATCCGATCAGGAAACCCAGGCCGATGAACCCAGCGACGAGCAACGACAGAGCAGAGATCTCTGAGGAGGCGATAACGGGCAAAGGACGCGAAAGCTGATTGGTGATGGGACCGAGAAGAGTCAGATGATCGAGGACCGCGAGGATGAGGACGGTGGGTACGATTATCCTGCGCAATTGCCTTCGTCTCGGGCTGACCTGAAGAAACGCCCGGAGCATCGCATCAACGACGAGGAACAGAGCAAGGAACCAGAAGACCGTCAACGATCGGGAGCGCGCGGCGAACACTGCCTGGCCGGGAAGGGCGGAAAGCAACGGCAGAGCCAGGACAGCCGCGGTGATGGGCCAGGCCAGAGTGGTCGCCGACGACTTCAGGAACCACGTCAACCGATCGCCCGGCACGGGCTCGTCGCTGATGCGCCGTCGCAGGGCCGATGTCATCTTCCGAGACAAGAATTGAGCTGGGAAAGACAGTGATGAAGTCAGATGACCGTCGATTTTGTGTGACAATCGCCGCCTTTTGAGTGTCCAATGCCGTCGTCACGATCAAACGGCAGGACATACGGGAGCCGGCATGGATAAGAAACTGGGAACCTTTCTTGGAGTCTACACGCCGACAGTACTGACGATCCTCGGCGTGATCATGTATCTGCGCTTCGGCTGGCTGATCGGGCACCTGGGTTTGTTCCGGGTGCTGGTGATCGTAATTCTCGCCCAGTTGATCACCATCACGACGACCCTGTCGTTCTCCTCGGTAGCTACCAATGGGCGGGTCGGAGCCGGGGGAGCCTACTACATCATCTCCCGCAGCCTGGGGCTTGAAATCGGAGGTGCGGTAGGCCTTCCGTTGTACCTCTCTCAAACCCTGTCCCTGACCCTCTACGCCTTCGGCCTGGCCGAATCGTTTCGCCTGATCTGGCCCGATCTTCCCCTGCAGCCGGTGGCGACCGGAGTGATCCTTCTGGTCGGTGTTTTGTCAATGTTCGGAGCCTCGGTGGCCCTGCGCTCACAGGTTTTTCTGATGGCCCTGGTCGGATTGTCTCTCCTTGCCTTCGGGGCTGGAGCCGTCCTCAAGGGAGACCTGTCAGACGTATCGCTGAGCGCTCCTTCCACCACCGTCGGGTTCTGGGCGGGTTTCGCCATCTTCTTCCCGGCTGTTACGGGCGTCATGGCCGGCTTGGGCTTGTCCGGCGATCTTCAGAATCCCGGCCGTTCGATTCCACGGGGCGCCCTGCTGGCTGTGGGGACGGGATTGATCATCTACCTGATCATTCCCCTTGGACTGGTGGCAGCGGCTTCCACCGAGGCCCTGCGGTCCAACCCTCTGATCTGGACAAGCATCGCCTTCGGAGGAGCGTGGCTGGTCCTGCCGGGTCTGTGGAGCGCCATCATCTCGTCGGCCGTGGGATCCATTCTCGGAGCCCCCCGCACGCTCCACTCCCTCGCGAAGGATGGACTGGCTCCGAAGATCTTCGCCCGGAAAAACGCACCCTACGGCGGTCTGATTCCTGGCCTGCTGCTCTCGATGGCATTGGCCCTTGGCGCCGTGTTTCTGGGCGATCTGAACGCTGTGGCGCCGATCGTCTCAATGTTCTTCCTGACCGTTTACGGTACTACGAACTTCGTGGCTGCCTTCGAGAGCCTCAGCGGTGATCCCTCCTGGCGGCCGGCGTTGCGAATTCACTGGAGCGTGAGCCTGCTGGGTGGGATCGGTTGCCTGGTCGTGATGTTCCTTATCGAGCCGCTGGCCGCGGTGGTCGCCATCGTGGCCGAAATCCTGCTGTTTCTTCTACTCTCTCGCAGGGAGCGGGCGGCCGGATGGGGGGATGCTCGACGCGGACTCTTCGAGAGCCTCATTCGCTGGGCCCTGGTCAAGTTGAACGATCGGCAGGTGAGCCCGCGAAACTGGCGTCCTCACACCATCGTCTTCGTCGACAACATCGACAAGGAACTGGACCTCATTCGATACGCAGACTGGTTCAGTCAGGAGAGGGGAGTGGTCTCGGTTTGCCAGCTCCTGGTCGGCAACCTGGGC
>Ga0180007_10001587_pt1 | contig 30001 bp, 26 predicted proteins | sample MM_PC_MetaG_FD_121122 | JGI IMG/M metagenome (GOLD analysis project Ga0180007, IMG submission 121122) | Groundwater microbial communities from the Aspo Hard Rock Laboratory (HRL) deep subsurface site, Sweden - MM_PC_MetaG | ecosystem: Environmental > Aquatic > Deep subsurface > Groundwater... | reverse complement strand
GTGCATGAGAAGCCTTTATTTTGGGTTGGGAGTCTTTTGGAAGGGACACCCACCATTATAAAGGCTTTTCCACTTTAATCAATTGGTTTTATTTGATATTTATCCAATCTTGGCAACACCCTTCTGTACCTGTTGAGCAGTGTTTTATCTTCGTTCAGTCAGGACTTCGAAGCATCCTCGGTGCTTCGAGAAGATCTCAATAAACGAAGATGGAGTGCTGCTGAATAGTTACCAAAAATAAACGGTTACAAGTAGGAAAAAGGAAGAAAATATGATTACTGCAACTGATGTCGCCCTCTCCTACGGGAAGAGGGTCATTTTTCAAGACGTTAATATAAAATTTACCCCTGGCAACTGCTATGGGCTCATTGGAGCCAATGGCGCCGGCAAAACCACCTTTCTGAAGATCCTTGCCGGTGATTTTCAACCGGATCGAGGGACTGTCTCCGTGGGGAGTCGGGAGCGAATTGCGGTCTTGAAACAGGATCAATTCGCCTTTGATGAGGTGACCGTTCTGGATACCGTTGTTATGGGGCATAAGCGCTTGTATGAATTGCAGATTGCGCGCGAAGCACTGTATGCCAAGAGCGATTTCAGTGAGGAAGATGGGATACTCAGTGGTGAGTTGGAGGCAGAATTCGATGAACTGAATGGCTACGAGGCAGATGCCGAGGCAGCTGTTTTGCTCAGTGGTCTTGGTATCAGTGAGGATCTTGTGCACAAAAAAATGAAGGAGTTGGAGGGCGGTGAGAAAGTGCGGGTCCTCCTTGCCCAGGCCCTCTTCGGCACTCCAGACATCCTTCTTCTTGATGAGCCCACTAACAATCTTGATATCAAGTCAATCCAATGGCTGGAAAGTTTCCTGGAACGATTTCAAAATACGGTCATTATTGTCTCCCATGACCGTCATTTTCTCAATCAGGTGTGCACGCATATGGCAGACATCGATTTTGGCCAGATCCGGATCTATGTCGGTAATTACGATTTCTGGTATAAGGCCAGCCAGCTCGTGTTGCAGCAGAAGCAGAACGAGAACAAGAAAACCGGGGCCAAGGCCAAAGAACTCAAGGAGTTTATCCAGCGGTTTTCTTCCAACGCCTCCAAGGCCAAACAGGCAACTTCCAGAAAAAAACTGTTGGATAAACTTACCCTGGAAGAAATGCCGACCTCTTCCAGAAAATATCCTTTCATTTCCTTCAAGGCTGCCAGGCCATGCGGTGACATTATCCTGGAGATAAAGGGACTGACCAAGGAGCTGGACGGGGTGCCTCTCTTCCGGGATTTGGAACTTACCGTGAATAAGGGCGATAAAATAGCCTTTGTCGGCAGCAACAGCCATGCCAAAACCACACTCTTTCAGATTCTGACCGGAGAGCTTGAAGCGGACAGTGGGAGTTTCCGCTGGGGAGTGACCATGAGCCAGGCCTACTTTTCCAAGGAAAACAGTGCCTTCTTTGACAAAGATGTGACTCTGGTGGAGTGGCTCAGCCAATATACTCCGATAACAGAGGGAGAGTCCTTTGCCAGGGGCTTTCTCGGCAAGATGCTCTTTTCCGGAGAGGAGGCCTTGAAGAAGACGAGTGTCCTGTCAGGGGGGGAGCGGGTTCGTTGTCTGTTGGCCAGGATGATGCTTTCAGATGCCAATGCCCTTGTCCTGGATGAGCCTACCAATCATCTGGATTTAGAGTCTATCACTGCCTTGAACAATGGGCTTATTGCCTTTCCCGAAGTTATCCTCTTTTCTTCCCATGATCATGAATTCGTTTCCACCATCGCCAACAGGATCATTGAGCTTTTGCCCGGTGGTATAATTGACCGGATGATGCCCTATGATGCCTTTTTGGAGGATGAAGACGTGGCTCGACTCCGGACCGATCTTTCCTGATGACCTGAGCAAGAGAAGAGACGGGCCATTGAGGCATGGATTCGAGAACATATCTGTTTCAGGAAAGAGCCGATCTTCACTGCCTGGGACCGGTAAGGGTTGAGAAGGGCATTCTCAGGCAGGCTCCTGGTGTGTCGGGGATGTTTTCTTTGTTGTTTGAGAGTTTGCCGCTGAAGGCTGCAGTTGAGATGAGGTGTGAAGTTCGGTGAGATTCGCAAGAGATATGTGGAGATATATTGATAAGTCGATTGGATTAGACTAGAGAGTAAAGAAAGATGAAATTATTTGCTTTCAGCGCTCAAAACATAAGTATTGATTCTGAGAGTGGAGTTGAGCAGAGAGCAGTGAATGGTCAGATACGTATCCTTACGAGAGAACATAGAATCCAGCTCCGAGTCGTGGTACTGGCATAAAAATAGAGTTTTTCAACGTAGCCTGAATCAAAAAAATGACAAAAAAAAACATACCCATACCCAGTTGTCCGACCTGTGGGGAGTCCAGCGCTAAAAACTATATAAGGGGCGAAACGTCCTATCTCTGCTCAAATTGTGGTACGGAAATGAGATACTTGCCTGCCGGAGAACTGTTGACTTCCAGCGGCAGTAATGTGAAAAAAAATAATGGCTGGATAGTGACATTTTCCGTTCTCAGTTCGGAGCTCTATTCCGGTCGGGTTATGCTCGGTATAGGGGGGGGGATTCTCGTGTTAGCCCTTTCTTTTCTCTTCCTGGGGAAACTTGGGTCTGAAGGTGCTTTGTGGAGTTCCGGTTCAGGGGCTCTCCTGATTATTCTTGGTATAAGGAAATTAAAGAGGCAGAAGGAAAAAATGAAGAGGGCCATGTCGCACTATCCGCATTGGAACCAATGAAACCCATTGTTATTCCCCTCTTTTCTTCTCCGGCCATTGCCTTGATCCAGGGAGTGATTATTTTTGCTTCGAACGTGGGAAAAATGAACTCTGTCCCGGTCAAGTAAGCTGGCAGGGGAAACCCTCTTGATACGATCGATGATTTTCACCTGGCTTGTCCAGGGAAGATATTCTTTTTGTCAGAAAGGCCTGAGGGTCTGTACAGAACTGGCTACTATGAAAACTCTAACATCCTGTTGTCACGCTTCTCCTTTTCTCTTCTTATTTTTCTTTGCTCTGACTGGTCTGATTTGCAGTTGCGCACCGAAGCAAGAAAATGGCACTTCTACGGCGCTTATGGAGCAAAATAATGCCTTGGAGAGAGTAAATAAAAAATTGGTAGAGGATCTGGAACACCAGAAACAATTGACAGCCCAGCTGCAGATGTGTCTTTTGGGCAAATATGCCGAAGTAGACAGGCTTATGGCCAGCCAGGAGCATTTTGTCAATGAGTTCGGCTATAATAAGGCAAAGTCTTGGAATAGAGGTGACAAGGTCGAGACTGTGCGGTTTGTTGCGGAGGTGACAACCGTTATTGACACGGTGAAAGAGACTCCTCTGACAGAGAGTCGGAAAGGCGTATTGCTTCGGGCTGAGGAGTACCTGGCTAAAAGTAATATTGTGCTCGCTGAGGGCGATTTTGATGCTGCCTGGTCTCTTGCTGAACTGGCATTGAAGCAGGTGCAGACCGTTCAATTGGAATTGGTGACTGACGGGCTTCTCCAGGGCGATCTTGTAATTAATTTTGCCACACCCTTGCCCATGAGGTTACTGACAAGCGGTAATGTCAGAGAAGCTCCTTCAATGGCGGGGAGGGTGAAATCGATCCTGGAAAGAGGAAGCCATGTGATTGCTGTCGGCTATAAGGGACAGTGGGTAAAGGTGAAACTTACAGAACAGGATTACGGATGGGTCCATTATTCACTCCTGAATGGAGCCTTGGAATAATGGCGGCCTAACTGGCCAGAGGCGTTACAGGGGAAGCTATGTAGACAACCTGGTTACGGCCATTTCCTTTCGCTCTGTACAATGCCTGGTCGGCCCTGCTGACAAGACTGTTTTCATTTTTTTCTTCTTCTAGAATTCTGGCAATACCAATGCTGATAGTTATCTTTAGCGGGTTGTTATCGTAGATAAATGTATGCCTTTCCACTGCCTGTCTGATTCGTTCTCCGGTGTGTTGCGCTTTCTCTCCACTTGTCTCTGCCAGAATAACAAGAAATTCCTCTCCGCCATAACGACCGGCCATGTCGACGTTTCGTAAGGTCTCTTGAAAAATCATAGCCAGTTGTCTGAGAACGGCATCCCCTGCCAGATGCCCATAGGTATCATTTATTTTTTTAAAATGATCGATATCAATCATGAGGATTGAAAATTCTGTTGCATAGCGTTGATAGTGCTCAAAATGTTGACATAGCTTTCTCATGATCTCTTTTCGGTTGGCCAGCTGGGTGAGGGAATCGGTGGTGGCAAGTTGTTCCAGTTTGGCGTGGTTCTGTTTGAGCTCGGCTACCATTTCATTAAACATTCTGGTGGCAAGACCCAGTTCATCGTTTTTATGAATGGGTAAGCAGACATTGAGGTTTCCGTTGGCCACGAGCAGGGAACCGTTGGTCAAAGCTGTCAGGGGGGTAATGATCTGTTTCGCAAAGAGGTAGGCGACTACGCCCATTAACAGGGCAAAAGAACAGATAATGAGGATATTGCGATTTCGGGAACGAGTAACCTTGGCAAACACATCGACATACTTTTCAGTAATAAGGAGTCCCCAGCCTGAGGTGTTCAGGGCCATTGCCAAGCCGACAACATGGGTGCCATGGTAATCGGAAAAACTTTGGAGATGGGGGGGGCTGTCAAACAGTTGCCTGATCGTGGTGGAAATATTTTGAGGAGTGACAGGGTCTGTGGAGTGTCCCGTGGAAAGAAAATGACTTCCATCTTTCAGGTGGACGAGTGCTGCACAGAGAGGGGCTTCTTTTCCGTTGTTAAACAGGGCAGCCTGGAGGAGGGGTAATATCCCCTCGAGACGTACTTCAGCAGCCAGGAAACCGAGGTTGTCACGTTTTTCCGAGAAGAGTGGAATGCCGATCAGGATCAGGGGGGAGCTGTCTTTGCCGGTAAAGTACACATCTCCTTTGAAGGAGTTTGTGGCCGCAATCTGCTCTGTTCTATCCGTGGGCAGTTGAATGGCCTGCTCCATATCCATCGGTTCTGAGGCTGCAACAATTTGTCCTTCATTATCGAGGACAAAGAGGCGGCTGTAGTCGTCAAATTGTTTTTGTACCGAGTCGAGATAGGTGGCAATTTTTTTGGTGTAGATTGGCGGGCTGGATGCCTCTTGCTTTTTCTTGTTGTCGGTGTTGAGGTATCCGGCTAAATTTTCAGAAATGATAAAAGAATTTGATAAGATATGGAGATCATAATTCCTTTGTTTGAACCAGAGAGAAATTTCCCGTTCAATTATATTGCCGGAGTAAAGCAGTTTCTGTTCAATTTTCTCAGTTATGGTTGTATGGATCATACTGTTCAGGAGCCATCCCATACCGAATGAAGGTATGAGAGTGACCAGAACTGAAAAAATAAGAATACGGTTTCTGATGCTCAGTAATCCATAATTGGTTTCAAATTTTTCCATGAGAAATAACTCCTAGGCATGGGTAGAGGAACACCCAATTTCTAGGCCAGAATCGTGTGGAGGTTAGGAAATCATTGCATGCTTATGGTAAAACTCTGTCTGCTGGTCAGGTGGAATTTCCATTACCTTACCCGTAGTACATCATTTTTTTCCTTCAATAAAGGTCTTTTCCGCAATATGGCTGCTTAGAGTGTTCTTTCTTGAGACGTGTGTAGTGGCGAATTCTGTCTTCTTGACTTCAGGGTACTTTGAAAAAGAGGAATTTCTGTTGAAAATCGGGGCATGAGAAAAAGTGGAGCGCGGGCATCTGTTAGATATTCCGAGGCCAACATTTTCCGTGTAACGAAGATGTTAGGGGCAAAGGCGACTTTGCAGGGTGGTTTTCAGAACAAGGTGTATTCGCAGTTGAGGAGATCACAGTGGAGCCAGGCTGCAGTCAGAGGTGAATCCTGGCCGAGAATCAGTTTGCCGACCTCTGCTGCCTGCATGGCGGCAAGAAGGGCAACGGTCGGTGACAGGACGTGTGGGGCGGTAAGCGCTTGAGTCTCCAGAGGGAAGAGTTGGGAGATGAGTTCGGTGTCGAGCTGTTCAATACCGATTTGTCCATACCATTTGTTGACGGCGGCATGGATCAGAGGGCGGGAATGTTTTTTGCAAAGTTGGGAGAGGTGGTGTCTATCCCCTATGGAGTCGAGTCCATCGACAATCAGATCGGCAACAGAGACCGAAGGTTCTGAAAATCGACCTTTTGTCATTGTGACGTTCAGGATCGGGTTGATTTTTTTGAGTTCCTGGGCCACCACCTCAACCTTGTATCTGCCGAGAGTTTCTGTGGTGCAGAAGTTTTGTCGATTCAGGTTGGTTTCGTTGAAGGTGTCAGGGTCGGTGAGAAAAAGGGAGCCAACTCCCATGCGGGCGAGAAGATCTGAGACCCTGCCGCCAAGACCACCGCAGCCGATAATAGCGACTTTAGCGTGAAAGAGCAGAAGCTGGCGAACAGGGTCCAGGCCGTTGCGCTGGTAGCGTCTGGGTAAAATTGAATGACTGAGAGCTATCTCTTCAATGTCCCGCAGGGAGCAGTTAAAGCGGCTGGCTGCTTCCCTTTGGTCGGCCAGGCTCAGAATATCGTTTTCTGTTCTTCCCCGAAGAAATTGGAGGAGCTCGCTCTTTTCAACCACCGCCAATTACCGGGAAAATAGCAAGGATATCGTTTTGCTGCAGTACCGTCTCAAACTGGCAGTGCCGGGAGTTGATCATGAGCACTCCCACCTCTTCCCTGTCGATACCGAGATCGTCGACAACCTGGCCCACCATGGTGTTGTCAGCAAGTTCTCTGCCTTCTTCTTTGAAGCGGCCTTCGCGGAAAAAGGCAAAGAGTTTGACCTGTACTTGCATCAGAAGTTCCAGAAGGTGTCTATTTCTTCTCCGCTGAAGTCCCAGACCGCGTTGTGGGGTGGAATCGGCTCCAGGGCGAAGAATTCAGGCAACCTGTCATCTTTGTTGGTGAAGCCGGCAGCGAGATTGAAGTTGTGCTCGGTCTTCAGGATATTCATGCCCAGGTTGGTGACATCAGCACCGGTGAGATTGATGCCGAAGCGGGCATTGATCATGTCGATGAGGGCAGGCAGACAGGTGGCATTATCCAGGGCAGCAAAGGCGATGAAGAGGCACATGCCAGTGGAGTCGATGGCCGCTGTGGCGATCTGGAGGTTGCGGGAGAGCTCTACTTGTCCTTCTTTAGAAAGTGGGTCTGCCTTCCCACCGACACTGAGGATCTCTGTAGCAATGGTGTAGCCCATGGTATGATCGGCACCCTGAGTGGAGGTGGCATAGGTGATGCCGATTCCTTTGATGGCTCGAGGGTCGTAGGCTGGGATGGCCTGGTTCTTGACCACAGGAACCCGGGTAACCCCATAGATCTTACCCACGTTCCCTGCCCCGCTGCCAATGATACGGCCCAGAGGAGTGCCCTGTGCCACTTCATCTTTTAAAATGCGGATCATCTCATCGCTGTCGCCAAACTTCAACATCCCGCCTTCCATGGCCACGCCAAAGGTCACGGCTGTCTCGATGCTATCCATACCGATATCGTCTAAGATATGGTCCATCTCTGCGATCTTGTCCAGGTTATCGACGGCACAGTCGGCGCCCATTGCCCAGATGGATTCATATTCAAAACCGGAAGTCTTAAAGTTCCCAGCTGAATCATTATATATCTGGGAACAATTGATGACGCAGCCCTTGTGACAGTTGTGTTTGGGCTTACCGCCACGCTCAACGATGAGGTCGTGCATGGTTTCACCGGAAATCTGTTCATGACCGTCAAACTGGCCTTTACTGAAGTTACGGGTGGGTAGTCCCCCTGCCTCGTTGATGATGTTTACCAGGACATTGGTTCCGTAGGTTCCCAGGGCCTGACTGACTGGGTGGTCAACCAGGGCCTTGGCAAAGGTCTTATTGGCTGCCCTGAATTTTTCCATATCAGCTATCTCGACTTTTCCCCCTGCGGCATCGAGTGAAATGAACTTGATCTTTTTGGAGCCCATAACTGCCCCCAGGCCGCCGCGACCGCAGGAACGGAGGTGGCCATCTGGATCTTTGACCGAGATATTGGCCGCCGCCATCTGCATTTCACCGGCCTGGCCGATGCTCATCAGGCCAACGGATTCGGAGAGGCGCTGACCAATGGCTTCAACCACAGCAAAATTTCCTTTTCCAATCAGCTTTTCTTCTTTTTCGATGCTGGCCCCTTCCGGGGTCAGGCGCAGAGAGTACCAGCTGTCTCCCTGGGGTTGTCCTTCGATGATCAAGGCTTTGCAACCCATTTTGGCCATGATCTGGGCGGAGGTGCCACCGGCATTCGCTTCCTTGATGGTGCCGGTAAGTGGGCTCTTGGCCCCGCAGGAAATCCGGCCCGAGTTGGCAGCCGCTGTTCCAGAGAGGAGGCCTGGAGCAAAGATCAGTTTGTTGTTGGGTCCCAGAGGATGACAGGTGGGAGGTACTTCGGCCGCTACGATGGTGGAAGTTAAGCCCCGGCCTCCTAACCCACTCCAATTATCGGGAACTGCTTCAATGGAAGTAGAAAGGTCTGTCATGTTCACGCGGAAAATTTTTTCGGGCATGGGTGACTCCTCTGGAAAGGGTTGGAAGTTAGAATAGAGAACCTTTTAAGTATAATGATTCCTATTAAGAAAGAGCAAGGGGTTTTCTTGTTTTGCTGGTCTTTTTTATGTTAGGCCGTGGAGAATTATGGCAGCAAGACCGGAACAGGGGGGCAGGGGGTACCCTCAAAGGGATGACAATCCCAATAATAAAAAAAAGCGATGGAGCAAAAGAGAGACGGGGTTGGCCTCACTGGCATCGCCCCGTCTCTCTCATTTTTCTATCATCACTTATTGTTCATACATTACTTTTCCGCAATCACGCAGGTTGTAGCCTCCAAGCCCTTGCACCAGAGTCTGAAATTCTGTGCTGCTGCGAATGAGTCCAAGGAGGGTCGTGATTTTTGGATCATCGAGAAACTGCTTGGGGATGATGAGGTCGTAGCGTTCTTCTGCAATAGGGACAAAATCGAGGCCGAGGGCATTTGCTGCGGCCAGGATTCCCATACCACTATCGACGCTGCCGCAGGCAATGGCTGCGGCCACACTCATATGGGTGTATTCTTCATGCTCGTAGCCGTTGATGGCAGTGGGGGATAGATTGAGATCATTAAGGGTCTTATCGGTCAACAGCCTGGTTCCGGCCCCGTTCTGGCGATTGATAAAACTGAGATGTCTGTCGCTGATGTCCTGAAACCCTTTGATTCCTAAGGGGTTCCCTTTGGCCACGATTAAACCCTGTTGCCGGTAACAGAGGTTGATCAGCTGCAAAGGTGTATCAGGAAGAAAGCGTTTGATAAAGGAGATATTATACTCGCCACTTTTCTCGTCAAGGAGGTGACTTCCAGCCAGGTGGGCTTCCCCGCGACGAATGGCCATGATGCCACCCATGGAGCCCACGTGGGCCGAGGAGATGCGGATGAGGGGCCGCTCTTTGTGGAGTTGGTTGGCCAGGATATCAATGATATTGTCATGGCTGCCGATGGCAACCAGGGTGGATTGGACATCAACCAATGGTCGCAGCAACTCAATCTGTACCTCTTCACCTGCCCCCACTCCTTCCGATCCTGCAGGCAGGGTGAGAATGCCATCGGCCCTGACCAGGGACATGACTGCCCCGGCCCCCTTCCCAGCAGGAGTGGCCATCAGTTCTCCCCCCACCTGGCCCAAGGTGATACGAACAAATTCGTCCACCCCCATGGCAGAGTGCATGGGTCTGGACATGCGGGCTGTCACCACCTGTGGGGCCGGTTTTTGCATGCCCATGAAGGCGTACACCATTTCCTGAACAAAGAGGCGCATGGTGAGAATGGCAGAGACCGGGTAGCCGGGCAGACCGATGACCGGGGTGTTGTCAACGATGGCCAAAATAACAGGTTTCCCTGGTTTGATCGCCACTCCATGGACCACCACCTCTCCCAGTTCAGCAAGTATTGTTGACGTGTAGTCCCGGGTCCCTGCAGAGGCTCCAGCATTAATGATCACGATGTCATTATCCGCCACAGCCTTGCTTATGGCCTGGCGCAGTTTTTCCGGGTCGTCGGGAACTGGGGCTGAGCGTTGGCCAACTGCTCCCCATTCGTTGAGGTAGCCTGCCAGGATTCGTGAGTTAAATTCGATGATTCGCCCTGGCGCGGGTGTTTCTCCAGGCTGGATCAGTTCAGAGCCGGTGGGGATGACCGTCATCCGTGGCGCCTCTTTGATCAGGACTTCAGTAACCCCTGTGGCCAGCATCGCTCCCTGGTCAATGGGACGGATTTTGTGGCCTTCCGGAAGGATCAGTTCGGTGGTAACGATATCCTCGCCAATGGTTCGGACATGTTGCCAGGGGGTGGCTGGGATGGAGAGCTCGACCTCCTTTTCATTGAGATAGTGAACGTCCTCAATCATCACCACTGCGTTAAAATCATGGGGCAGGGCATTGCCGGTGTTGACCGGCTGAAAGCGGTCAGCTCCGAGGCGCACTGGTGAGGCCTCACTGGCCGCGGCAAGATCTGTGAAGTGAACAGCGATCCCATCCATGGCTGCAGCATTAAAGGGGGGGGAGGAATGGCCGGCAAAAACAGGGGCTGCGGTGATCTGGCCCAGGGCCTGGTCAACAGCCATTGTCGTTGTTGGCCCACTTGTGAAAAAGTTCATTTTCTCCAGGGCCCTGTGCCAGGTTGCCATGGCCTGGGGCAGGGGCATATTTTTTACATAGATATCTTTGTGCTTCATTATAGAGTTCTCCAGCAATAGTTATAGCAGGTTGATTGATTTTGTATACGCCACGGGGCTACCGGTCCTGTAAGCACGCCCGGTCAGTTCACTTGCTCTTGCTGCCCTTGGGTGCTGGTACCTTCTCTTTCTGGTTTATTGTAAGAGATGCACTTCTACTTCTGTGTCTTGGTTGATCCCTTGAGACTGTGTGTCGATGAAGAAATAGCCTTGGGCGCGGGAAAGGGTGGAGATGGAACCGGATTTGCCCAGGACAGGAACGGCGCGGAAAGAGCTGTCCTCCTGTCGTTGCAGTTGGACACGGACCAGATCCAGTCTGCCGGCAGCCGAGTTGATGTTTCTGTCGAGTTTTGCTCTGATGGTGGGTTGAAGAGGTCTTGCTGCTGCCGGGATGCCGGAGAGCTGGCGCAGGGCCGGGGCAACAAAGAGTTCAAAGCAGACCATGGCTGAGACCGGATGCCCGGGCAGGCCAAAGATTGCGGTGTTGTTGCTCAGGCCGATGAGAACCGGTTTTCCGGGTTTGAGGGCCACTCCATGGACCAGGATGCCGGGATTGCCAAGTTTTTCTATCACCCGTTCTCCAAGATCTCGCATGCCCACCGAACTGCCCCCGGAAAAGAGGACGATGTCGTTTTCCTTTGCGGCCTGGTGGACACCGGCAAAAAATATTTCCTCGGTGTCGGAAACAATCCCGTAATCAGTGACTTGAGCCCCGCAACGGCTGGCCAGGGCAGAAAGCGTTATTCCGTTAATGTCTCGTATCTTGCCAAGGGGAGGAGACTGGGTCCAGGGCACGATTTCGTCGCCAGTGGAAAGAACTCCCACCCTGGGTTTTTGGTACACCTCGACCTCGCCAATGCCCAGACCTGCGAGCAGTCCAAGATCTTGGGGGCGGAGCAGGTGACCTTCAGGCAGGGCGGCATGGTCTTTTCTGATATCCTCGCCTCGGTCAATGAGATTGGTACCCACCCCCACGCTCTTGATCACCTCAATCATCTTTTCGTCCACTGGGATCGTGTGTTCGAACATGACCACTGCATCGCTGCCTTGGGGAAGGAGACCACCGGTGGCGATGCGGAAACATTTGCCCTTGTTTACCTCCCCCTTTGGTGCCTGGCCCATGGACACCTCTCCACTGATTTCCAGGTAACAGGGCATGGATTGGCTGGCACCAAAGGTGTCGGCGGCACGGACTGCAAAGCCGTCCATGGTGGAACGGGGATGGCGGGGAAGGTCCTCGGGAGAGGAGATGTCAAGGGCAAGGACTCTGTCCAGGGCAGCAGGTAAGGGCAGTCGCTCCTGGGTCAGGGGGACGGAGGCCAGTTCTTGAAGAAGGATGCTCAGGGCTTCTGCCACAGGGGTCAGGCCCTGCCGGCCCAGCATGTCTTTGAGCCCGTTAGTTGTCATGGCTGCCTTTGACTGTAAGGTTGATAATATTTTTTTTCTCCAGGAGAGAGAAAAGTTCATGGAGGGTCTGGTTTTGGCCGTCTATCTTCCGCTCTCTGATATGGGAAGAGAGGGTATGACGGTAGCTTAGAAAATTTTTGAGACTGGAGGCGGAAATCATGCACCCGTTAGCCAAAATTTCTTCGCCTTTTTCCACTGCAATCATATTGAACAGTTTCAGGCGGATCTTGATGGGGACGTCGGCCTGCGCAGATTTTAACGGGACTTTTTCCGCAGTGGTACGGAGTGAGGCATGGATGCCGTTTTTGCGAAAGATGGCACCGGCCAGACCAGGCATTGCTGCAGATATGGCCAGGACAGCATCGAGACCAAAAAGTTGTTGGTCGACGTCATCGGCCGGCAGTCCACCCAGAAAAATGGTTTGCACCCTTTCGTTTATGTATTCTTGGCTGAATCCGGGAAGAGAGACAAGGAGGTCACCGATTCGTGTTTTCTGAGGGACTTCCAGGAAAAACCCGCCCTGAAGCAGAGTGGTGAATTTGGCCAGTGCATCTGTATCGACTGTGAGAGAGACTGTGGTTGTGGAGGGCTTTGGGGTGTCCATGACTGCCTGTTCTATTCTTCTTTTTTGGGGCCAGGCGCAGCAGGATGTGCAATCTGCCTGGCCCGGATACTGGGAAAAATCTTTATCCCCTACTGTAATATCATTATTGGGAAAAATTACCAGAAAAAACAGAGAGCGGAGAGCGGGCAAACCTTTTCCCTGCATTGTGGCCTTGTGTTTCCGCCATCTCCTTCTCCTGAACACTTGAGAGCAGGCCTCATGCCCGGATCTTGAGGCTCATCGCTGAGCTATGAGCAAAAAAAAAGCCTGCCTCTGGAATAAGTATAGGCGAAAATTTACAATCTGGATAAATAAAAAAGGATCTGCTACTATTGGAGAGGGAATTTTTCTTTTTTGGCATCCTCGCCGATCCAGACAGACTGCAACCCTAGGGAATGATGATCCGTTATGGAAATTTTCTCTATCACCACACAAATTCTCGGCGGACTTGCTCTCTTTCTCTTTGCTATCAACAGGCTGAGCTCCACCCTCAAAAAAATAGCTGGTGTCAGACTCAGGCAGATTCTCCAGAAAGCCACTGACAGCCGGGTGCTGGGCGTTGCAACCGGCGCCCTTGTCACCTTCCTCGTTCAGAGTTCAAGTATTACGGTGCTCCTGCTTCTGGGGATGGTCAATGCCGGCGTACTCAACCTCAGGCAGGCCGTGTATGTTATCCTTGGCTCTGAAATTGGGACTACCATCACTGCCCAGATTGTTGCCTTTCAGGTCAAGATGCTCTTTTATCCGCTCCTGGTTGCTGGATTTCTGACCCTGTCGCTTGCTGGGAAAGAAAAATATCGGAATATCGGTGAAATAGTGTTCAGTCTGGGCCTGATCTTTCTGGCCATGAAATTGATGACTGACGGTTCCAGGCCATTGAAAGATTTTCCCCTGGTTATCGATGCCTTTACCAATTTTGGAGCATCTCCTTTGCTTGGCATTCTCATAGGGGCACTATTCACCTCTATCACCAGTAGCAGTTCGGCGACAACAAGCCTGGTTATCGCCATGGGCATGGAGGGAGCTATTGATCTGCAATCGGGTATTGCCCTGATGATCGGGGCCAATATCGGCACCTGTACTTTGGAGCTGATAGCATCCATCGGCACGAACAGCATCGCCCGGCGAACAGCGATGGCCCAGTTTATTATCAATTTGATCGGGGCACTGCTTTTTTATCCATTTATTGATTCCTTTGCCGCCATTGTTTCTCGTACGGCTCATGAACTGCCGCGTCATCTCGCCAACGCCCATACCCTGTTTAACATCACGGTCAGCCTGCTCCTTATGCCCTTTGTCGGTGTGCTCATAAAGATCCTTGAAAAGATCATCTCAGGCAGGGAGGGACCGGAAAAGGAATCTTACGGTATCCTTGATGAACGGTTTTTGAAAGTGCCCTCCCTTGCCCTGCTCGAAGCGGAGGAAGAAGTGAATAGAATGGCGCTCATCACCGAGGGAATGCTTAAGGCCGCAAGGCAGGCATTTTTTCACCATAACAAAGATGCGATGAAGGCCATACGGGAAAATGAAAGGATTGTTGATGCCATCTACGAAAAAGTTGGCAATTATCTCAACCAGATCAGCACCCTGATGCTGAGCGAACAGGATAGAATAAAAAAAAGATCGTATGTGCATGCCATTGGGGATATAGAACGGATCGCGGACCTGGCTGAAAATCTGGCCGAGTATGCCGCCGACAAAGACATCGTCTTTTCTAATCCGGCCCTCAAGGAGATTGAGAAACTTTTTGATAAAACTGAGCAGATATACAGTATTGCTATCCACTCATTGAAACGGTCTAAAAAATCCCTTATTCTTGACAGCACCCGCCTGGAGGAGTCGGTGAATATGCTTGAAAAAAAATACAGGAAAGATTTTATACACCGAATGGATAACGATCTGATTGGGCCGGTCAAGGATGCCATGTACCCACGCATTCTCCATGATCTTGAGCGAATAAGTGATCATGCCAACAATATCGCCGTGCATGTCATGAAGATGTAAGAAATCACCGGTGCTTATGGCCGGATTATCGTTAATGGTTCGCAGCCGAGGGCAGTCATGGATGTTGGAAACGTATCGGAGTACTTGAAATTTTTTGCCACCATGACCGCCATTGTCAACCCCATCGGAGCAATACCGATTTTTATCAACCTGACAGCGGACAACAGCAAAGAGCAGCGCCGAAAGAATGCCATCCAGGCATCCTATGCCACCGCGGCTATTCTCCTGATGGCCCTTTTCAGTGGTGAAAGGCTTCTTGTTTTTTTTGGTATTTCCATTGCTTCTTTTCGGGTTGGTGGTGGCATTCTTATACTGTTGATGGCTATTTCCATGCTGCACGCGAAGGTGAGTTCCGTCAAACACACCGACGAAGAAGCGCAAGATTCGGTTGAGCGGGAAACGGTCGCTGTCGTACCGTTAGGCACGCCTCTGCTTGCCGGTCCGGGGGCAATCGGTACTGTGATCCTCTATGGGCAGCGCTACGAGTCAGCGCTACATTACGGGATCTTGGCCATTATTATTATTGTTTTGGCCCTGGCTGTCCTTCTCTCCTTCAGAACCGCTCCCCTGATTGCCTCCTATCTCGGAAAAACCGGAATCAACGTCATAACCAGGATTATGGGGCTTATCATGGCCGCCGTGGGAGTGGAATTTATTGCCAACGGCCTCAAGCAGCTCTTTCCCATTCTTGCCTGAAATGCGTCTGCCAGTTGCCTGGCTGGTGCACCTCTTTGGAGCCAGTCCGCCGATGCCGTTTGTTGCTTGGGAGAACCTGTCTCGAGGAGAGGGTGAACCTGGTGTCTGGTGGATAAACTCCATCTTCGAGCTCACCCAATTGGGAGAAAATGGGGCTGGAGAGGGGGGAAGAACAAAATGGTCCGAACATCCCAGCCACCAGCATCGCAAGTGGGTGGGATGTCATTTATTTTTCCTGGTAAGGAAACTGCAGGTCGTCAAGCAATTTATACATTCGCTGTTTCTTCTCTGTTTTTTTGTCATGGAACTCGACTAGAGCCTCTGTCATCTCCAGTATCGTCTCTTCGCTGGCATTTCTTGCGATACGGCGACCGATTTTAGGAAACGGTCCGCCTTTTCCACCTGCAAAAAGTTCATAGCCGTCCCGGGTTGCCATGATGCCAATATCTGTTGTTTTCACGCCGGAACAGCACATGGTGCAAGCGCTTATGGCGATTTTAAACTTGGCCTTGGTGTGTTTTCGACCTGCAAATTTGTCAAGAATTTTGCGGTTTAAGGCTTCTGTGTCGATTACTGCGAGATTGCAGTGATCCATTCCCACGCAGACCCGTGGGAGAGGAAATTTCCCAGGTGCCTTGAATTCGGCTCCACCTGCAGCCAAGGTGGCTTTGATTTCTTCTGCCGCGCTCTCTGGTACATCTATCAAACGCAGGTTTTGTGAGATCGAGAGGTAGAGGTGAAAGGAGTGCTTCTCAGCTAACTGAGAAACTGTTTTCATGATTTCAAGAGGTAAACGGCCTGCGGGTACCAGTATGGTAATACTCACTTTATTTTCTGTATTCATCGTTTCGTTTTTGAGTCGCTGTTGAAAATTCATAGGGGTATATGAATTGGTTTTTTAAAGGAAATGCTGTGGGATAGGGACGCTACCTCTTTCAGTGACTCTTAGAAAATGTTGTCGCCTGTCAGCTAGCGGCGAGAATTACGTCTCATAAGAGGAGGTTCTTGTTGAAGAGAGGCCCTCCCTCCCCTTTATTCGAAAGGCAATAAACACCATTCGTCTCAGAAAAACCAGTAAATTCCAGCCTGGTTTGCCATGATGCGAGTGAACAGCTTTTGTTGTCCATCGGTTGCCTGACCGATAGCCAGGGAGTTCGCTCTTTGTGTCGCTCGGAGTAGTGATGGAAGACAAGAGGACCATCTCCAGAACGTTGACAATCCACAGCGGAGTGTTCGTAGCTGAGAGATTCGTTTCGTGTTTTTGGAAATGAATTTTGTGAAGGTCCTTTCCCCCCTCAAAGGGCTACTCTACTGAGTGCCGGGTTATAGTTCATCGCCGGTGTTAGAGCAATGTATCCCCCCTGATTCTCAGAAAAGAGGGGAATCGAGGCCGGCCGGATTGGAACAGGCCATAATATTTGAAGGTAATGATGGAACCGACGGCCGGGGGATTGTCTCGCTGCTCATCACTGAAACCGGTTCCGATCTTAAATTGTATTTTATTCGGTAATTCAACAAGCAGTGAGCCGAGCCGTCCACGATTTCTGCCTTGGCCTCCGATGTGGGCTATGACCACTGCCTCGGTGTCAGAAAAACTTTTAACCTTTAATATTTCGTGGCTACGGCCACTGCTGTAGAGGGTGTCGGCTCTTCTGACAATCACTCCTTCGCCACCTGACTTCTCTATTCGCTGCAGTTCGGTCTTCAGTTCTCCTTTGTGCTCGATACGTTTCTGGGGAATAACAAAGGCAAATCGGCTGGGGTGATTCTGGAACCAGTTCTCCGCTATCTTCAGTCGTTCGCTAAATCCTCCTTTCTGGTCCGGGACATCAAATATTGCAAACTTGAGCTCCAGCCAGCCAGTATGGGGGCGTTGCGTATTTACAATGGCTACAGTTTGTTCAAAAGTCTCTCGTCCTCCCCAGAGTTCTCCTTCCAGGGGAAAAGGAGGAAAGTTATGAAAAAAAACCGCAGGTGGATGCAGAAGTATACCGTTTTTACTGAGCAGCCTTTTTCCGTCCCAATATCCCCGCACTCCATCCAGTTTTTCACTCATTAACCAGCCGATAATATCTATATTGTCTCTATAGACCTGGGGAAGCATGAGCTCCAGGGCCTGCAAATTCCAGGGAAGGAGACATGCCATAACCAGTAAGCAGAGAGTGATTTTTTTCATTGTGTCCTGAGAAAATTGTTAAGGGGTAACAGCTCCAAAATTGAGAGGGCTAAAGCAAGAGCCCTCTTGGGGCGGTGGACAAAATGGACATCATGCCCCTGTACTGGCTTCCAGGTGGGTGACATGAGCGTCGTAACAGCGAAGGAGGTGGAGAGCTGTTACGACACCGTCACGATTTGACCGCTGGTCTTTCGAGGGGAGCCTTTTGTCAGGAGCGCTTTTGCTCATTACCCATTGCCAAGACTCGACCCTGAAGAATGAAGGTTGGAACTGGTCTCATTGGGGGAGCTGTCTTTCAGCAGGTGTTCAATATTCGAGTGGGTATGGAGAGCAAGAAATCGGCCGACACCTCTTTTTCGCTTCTTCCTAACACATTGTCAGATCTTTTTCATCGTCAGATCTCTGCTGCCATCATTTTCACCTGGCTATCAAGAAGTTGATCCATCCGTTGCAGGTAATGCGCCACTGGAAGCTGCTGCAGGGAAGCAAGATTGACTCGTAAATTCATGGTTTGGAGACTGGTGGCAAGACGTGGATCGGCTCCTATCTTTTCGGCTTCTTCATACTGTTTCAATTTGATATGGGCCTTAAGACGTTGATTTTCCATCTCCGCACTGGTGTCTGCCGCCTTTTGCAGGAATTCCAAGGCCTCTTCAGGAAGATCATTGGCCAGCAGAACTCTGCCGGCATGGCCGAGAACAGAAGGTTCCTGGGGCAGGGAATAGGCAAGATCAAGGGCCTTTTCCTGAAAACCGAGCTTCAGGTAATAGTTGAAAAGTGCCATCAGATGGGGGAGGTTGCCGGTGTAGCTATGGAGTACGGAGTCGCGCAACACCATGAAGTAAAGATTTTCATTGTACTTTTTCAGGTTAAAGAGATCGTCAAAGCGAAACATGTTCCGGGGAGATTTTTTTGCCATCTCTTCAATAGTGGTATAGACCACTGGTTCAAGAACCTGATGCAGGTAAGCCTGGAAAGAAACCTTTTGTCCAGCTAGTCTTTTGTTGCCGTAATCAGAAGGAAAAACAACTTCAAACTGAGTGGTACTCCCTGTCTTGACACCATCCATGCCTCTTTCAAAATCAGCAAGAAGTGTGTTGCTGCCCAGAGTGGCCATGGTGAAATAGCTCTCTGTCTCAGGGACGACAATCCCGTCAATCTGGCCCTTACAGTCAAAAATAATCCTGTATCCTTTCCTGGCCAGCGCCCTCCGTTTACTTTTATAGCCAATGAAGGGGCGGTTTAAAAATTGTTCAACTTCAGGATGTTGGCCAAATTTTTGGCGGAGACGGAGGAGACATTGCGCTGCCGGACCACACTCATCAAGATGCATATAGATGCGGGCCAGCATCATTTCTGCTTCCGGACGGGAGGTGAAGTATTTCTTATGACGGGTAATAAAACCGGCAATAGTAAAGAGATTTGTGCCATTGGTGATGTCTTCGCCAAAGTCTTTGCGGTTCAGGCGCCAGATCAGACTCATCTGGTGAATTTCATCGGCGGACATGCTATCCGTTTGAAAATCGCGGCAAAGACACTGATAGGCAGGTTTTGTTATGGGGAGGGAGTCAATGCCGTGGTCAGCCGGATTTTCACCTACTGGGGTGCCGAAAAAAACATGTAATTGCTGGGAAATGGAGTTGCCGTCAATATCGACCTGATGTCGTTTGACAAAATCAAGGGTCTGCTGGGCGTTTTCCAGTGATTCACCGGGCAAGCCGAACAGGGAAAACAACTCCACCTTGATTCCGGCATCCTGGGTGAGCTTGATGGCCCTGGATAATTCGTCAATCTTTGTTCCTTTTTTTATTTTTTTCAGGGTCTCGGCATGGGCTGATTCCAGGCCAAAGGCCAGGGTGTGTGCCCCAGCTCTCTTTAGGAGGGCAAGGAGCTTGGCGTCGACAAGGTTAGAGCGGGTCTGGCACCAGAAGGAGGCGCCGGGGACCTTGTTGATGATGGCTTCTAAAAACATTTCCAGCCGCTCCCGTGAATGGGCAAAATTAGGATCGGCAAACCAGAAATCACTGATACCTTTTTGTTGCAGGTGCTGCATTTCAGTGATTACCCGATCCACGGAATGAAAACGCACCTTCCTGCCGTTGGCGCGGGGGGTGTAGCAGAAGGTGCAGGCAGACGTACAGCCGCGCGAGGAGAGAAGAATGGCCTGGCTTTTCCCACTGCAATCCAGGGATCCATCAAGATAGGGAGAGGGAAGATCGTCAAGATTTTCGGGCCTGGGATTGCTTGCTGTCTCAACTATGGTCCCATCTTCCCGGCAGCAGATGCCGGCGACCTCTGTGAAAGGTCGGTTGCCAGCCAGGGCGTTGGCAACCTCAACCATCACGGTTTCTCCTTCTCCCCGACAAAGAATGTCCACCTCGTCCATCTGTTCGAGAGCCTTGCTGGGCATAAAGGTTGTTTGCGGGCCACCAAGGATCACAGGAATTTTCGGCTCAATCTTTTTTGCCAGGGCGGCCCAGGCCCGTACTCTGTTGATATTTTCTTCGTAAACGGAAAAACCGATGGCCTTCGGATGATATTTCTGCAGGCAGCTATTGAAATGATGGGGGGTAAGGGGACGGTTCTTGTAGTCTCCGAGGACCTGCCCCTTATAGCCGTGTTTTTTGAGATTGGCCAGGATATAGCCTTGGGAAAGTGGGAGAGCATCGGAACTTTCAAAATCTGCCCACTCATTGACATGTAATAATAGAAAATTATCAGACATGGCAGCACCCTTCTATTGCTAAATGAGAATCTGTTTTCCACCCATGAAGAAGCAACTGGTGAGTTGTTCTTTCTTTTAAGTATTTTTTGTTATTTGCAGGGTTAGAGAAAGGTTTTTTTACGCTAACCTGTAATTGTACCTGAAACAAAAACACAAAATTAGAATATTTCAATAAAAAAATATATCTTGGTTCTCTTATATGTTTTTATTGGTAATAAAAAATATGGAGAGTTCCATGGCAATAGAGATAAGAAGATTTAAAAGTATATATAGGAAAGAATATTATATCGCATGTGACTCTATTGATTAAAGAGGTACTGAGTGCATAGTATGTATTTGGCGCCATAGAGATAATTATTTCAACAACTGGGGTACGCGTCGATATGGTGGGTCCATTAGGATAGGATCAGAAGCACCATTGATTGTAACATTTTCGGATGGGGCATCCCATCACGGCTTCCAGTGCAATTCAGTGGTAGCGGTGTAACGCTGTCCGGGGATGAGTGGTTGGGGGGAACGCATGGTATGGGTGTAAGGATGGCTGGAGAGAGTTACCTGCTGAAACTGGGGAATACTCCCGTTCTCTACGTATTTCGCTTTTACGATAAAAAAATTAACGCTTAACGAGTCAGAAATGTTGCGGAAAATGACCATCTTTTGTGCCATCCTCCTTATCTGCTTGCCTCTGGTCACTCACGAGGCATTCTGTCTAGAAGATGCTTATCAACCTGGTTTTGAACTGGCTATATTAATAATAATTACGTCCTGTTGTATAAAGTTTTAAACTGGTGGAATGATAGCTTGCCGGAAGATGACAGTTTGCCCTGTGGTGATAAACTAAAATGTCAAAGTACAGGCGGTATCACTTTGGAATATGATGAATTGCAAATGATCTTGAAAATACATCCAGCTGGCGGCTTCGGGGATCTGGTATCTCTCTTCAAGCGATGTGAACAGTGTTACGGTCCCTCTTCTCTCAAATCTTCATGGCTAAGTGAGAAATATTTCGGCAAAGGTGAAGCAGTGATTATTCCAAAGACGGAAACAAGCATCCGCTTGGTAGTCTTTAATAACATAAGCAAGAAGCAAGCGTTCTTCATTCGAACTATTGAAAAAGATGTAACATTTGTCCTGGAAGGAAAGATTGGCGGATTGTTGCTCGACGGAAAAATAGCCTTACATCACGTTGGAGATTTTCTTAAATCATGTCCCAAAGTTGGTCAGAACCAGGAAGACAGCTCTCCGGTCTCTCTTACAATTATTAACTCTCAAAATGAAGAGGTTATGGCAAAATATTTCGTAGTCTGTGATATTTTAGAGAGTCAATCCGTAACAGGAGAGAAGGCAAATCTCTCAGTTGAAAAATGAACCAGCAAAAACGACAACAGGGTAAAACGATCCTCCTTGATGCCTCATCTGCTATCCTGCTGGCAAAGGCAGGCTTTCATGAAATAGTGGCAGCAAGTTATGTTATTGTCATGTCGGATTCTGTTTTTGCTGAAATTACCGGAAATGGATTGTTCGGTTCCCGTGAGTATGAAAGACTGAAGCAGGAAAAGCAGCTGCAGGTCCTTCCGGTCCTGAGTCCGCCGTCCCTGAATGGGACCGCTTCCCCCCCTATGCAGAGGCTGGATCGGGGCGAACGTGACACCCTGATCCTCTTCCATGAAGGACGTGGGGATTTTGTGGTTACCGATGATGGGGCTGCCGCCAGGTTTTGTCTGAGCAACCGGATCCCCTTTGTTAACAGTCTGTTGCTGCTTCGCCTCCTCCATCGTTGCGGAATAGTAGGGGACGGCTCCTATGAGACCGGATTCCAGTTCCTCCTTGCTCTAGGGAGGTACTCGATAAGGGTCAGAGAGTATGCCCGAAGCTGTTCCGACAGTGAGTTGCTGTTTTTTCTTCCCTAAAAAAAGAGGCCGCATTCTGAACAGTTCTGCTCTTCTGCCGCTCTTCGGATTTTCCTAAATGAGTATACCCAGTCGTTTGAGGAGAAGTGAAAAATCTTTCTGCTCAAGGCGCGTCAGTCCAGCCCGCTGTGCCATCTCTATGGCTTGCTGAACCTCTTCACTGCTCACGGGCCTGTTCAGGGCTTCAATCTCATAGGCCTTGCCGCAGGGGTGATACTGGTCCATGATATTCACATAACTGGCCACTGAGATCTCCCTGGCAATGAACTTGAGGATTTCTGCAGTTTCATCAAGGCAGCCTGGCATGATCAGGTGCCTGAACAAGACGCCTCGCATGGCCAGGCCATTTTGGTCCATGACCAGATCACCCACCTGGCGATGCATCTCTTTCAGGGCCAGCCGCGCCATCTCAGGGTAGTCATGGGCCTGGGCGTAGCGTTTGCCATGTTCCGGATTCCAGAATTTGAAGTCAGGCATGTAGATATCAACGATGTCTTCCAGGAGCTGCAGGCTTTCCACCCTGTCATAGCCGCTGCTGTTATAGACCAGGGGAAGATGGAGGCCATTTTCGATGGCAGATGGCAGGGCTTCGAGGATCTGAGGGAGGACATGGCTCGGGGTGACCAGATTGATATTGTGACACCCCTGTTCCTGCAAGTCCACCATGATCCGGGCCAGCTCGTCCGGGCCCATTGCCTGCCCTTCCTCCTGATCCGGGCAGTGGCTGATCTCATAGTTCTGGCAGAAGCAACAGAGGAGATTACAGTGGCTGAAAAAGATGGTCCCGGAGCCACCCTCGCCCACCAGAGGGGATTCTTCTCCAAAGTGGGGACCAAAACTGGCCACCATGGCCTGTTCACCGCTGCGGCAGATCCCCAGTGGCCCTTTTTCAAGACGATTCACTCCACACTGACGGGGACAGAGTCTGCACGGTGCTAAAAGCTTCCTGGCACGCTGGATCCTTTTCTGGAGCGCACCCTCTTTAGAGAGATTGAGATAGGAAGCCTTCATGGGGGCTATCTTTGTAACAGCTGTCGCCAGTTGAGTCGGGTAAAGCTGGCATGGAGCATATGGTCATCGTCATAAGAGAAAATCTGTAATTGTGAAAAACTCTTTTTGGCCAGGGGAAGTACTCTATCCGGCGGGGTCACCGTGTCCCGACTACCAATAATCAGGCTGGTGGGGGTGACGATCCTCTCCTGTGGAGGTGAAAATTCGGGGAAATTCAGAGCCGGAGCCAGTAAGACAAGGGAGTGGCATCTATTGGGATGGCGTATGGCAAAACAGGTGGCCATAAGACCGCCGAAACTCGATCCCACCAGGGTGAGAGTGTTGCAGCCGTCACAGAGGATTTCCAAGGCATTGAGCCGCATTGCCAGGTCACCCCGAAAATTGGGAATGCGGACCTCAGGAAAATGTTTTGCAAACCACTGTCCTTTTGTTCCGTTGCTGGATGAATCCAGGCCGTGAAGAAAGAATGTTTCGCCCATGGGGTATCATTGACGCCAAGCTATCATCCAGAGTGGTAATGGCAAGTTGAAATCTAAAACCGCCACCATGGTCATGCCAGCGGCAATCTCAATTGTTGTTGGAGGTTGATCTGTTCCTTGTCAGACATTTATTCTGAGAGCATATATAGCAAAAATATCGCAGTGCTCTGCCTGAGAACAGGCCTGATCAACCTTAATCCTCTTCGTTCTTCTGAGGTGTCTCAGGTTGGGTCGGCCTGTTCTCAAGCCCCTCAACCCGCCCAGTTCGCTGAGCTGGAGGCAAGACAAGGAGATGAGGACTCATGGCGCCTTAATGATGGCATTTGCTTCCTCCGCTACAGGCCTGATCAGAATTCATCACCGGCAGCTTTCCATCTATAAAAGCTGCAGCAACATCGCTCACCAAAGTATACTCATTTTTTGCCGCAAAATACACTGTCAGGCCAAGTTCAGAACAAATCGCCAGAGGTGTTCCACCCATACCACCCACAATCATCTTTTTTACACCAGCTTCTGCTAAAGCCCGAACAGGGGCCATGCAGCCACCTGAATCATGAGCAACATTTTCATGGGTACTTATATTGACGACTTTATTGTCTTCAACTTCAAGCAAAGTAAAGACGTCGGAATGGCCGAAATGGTCTGAACGACCAGCTTCCATTCCACCAGGATTATTAGAAGGTACTGCAACTTTATAGGACGACATGATTTTCACCTGTTAAGGAAGTTTATTAAAATAATATATCACAAACCCCTGTTGACAAAAGCAGCAAATAACATCCGCCAGTCATGGAAAAAAGGGGTGACATATGACCTTGCTACACAATAAAAACAATTATTTTTCCAGCCGAATTCACCTAATAAAAGGACCATGCGTAGTTCTGCAATCCAGCTCTGATTCTGATATGTGCATATGCCTATATAGTCATCGGCCAATAGCTTGTCAAGTTGAAAGTTAACTGTTTTGACTTCCTTGGCCAGGTGGAGAGATTTGTCTTCTTTTGTTTTACCAGTCCAACAAGACGAGTGTGAAACGTGAGACCTATCAAGGGGGAAAAGAGTTTGGCGCCGAATGCCGCTCGCCTGAGGGATAGTGGAGACTGTTCCGCACCAGGCAAGAAGTGTCTCAGTTGCCTGGCGGAGCCATCCAGGCTCCTTGAGGAAGGATTCTTCCAGGTGGCGTGGTTTTTTGGTTCCCCTACGCGTTTTTTTGCAGGAAGCCTCTGCTTGCAGATGAAAGGACTTGGCCTGCAGATGCTTCTTCTCTCAAGTCAGCCTATAAGGGTGGGGCTGGAATTTTTCTGGCCTGGGATACAGAGGGAATAAAAAAAACCCCGAAATTCTTTGCAGAATTCGGGGCTTATATGTTAACCGGAATACTCCGGAATGCTTTTTGGTGGTGCAGGGAATTGACTTGCGTGTCTTAGTGATTGTTATTACAGAATAATATTTTCCATTCAGGAATAAGTACCGTCAAAAATACCGTCACATTCTCTTAGTTGTTTTCCCCAAGAAACTACCAATTAAGACTATTGGCATAGTCAATAACTCGATCAAGTGCTTTCTTACGGGATTTTGAAACCTGCTTCACTGGAAATTGGATAATTGAGGATTTAGCAGTCTGTTGTTGACCAGGAAGGCTATCGAAAAAATCGATTATTGTGAGTTGGCGTTGATCGGTCTTTTTGTCTTTGATATTACTCATTACTTTCGTCCTCTTTGTCAGCAAGCGCTGCATTAACTAATTTCGTAACCTGTGCTTCGTAATCTAAAAATGTGTCAAGATAGGTTGCTGCAGTAGGTTTGTGAGTAATTAAATCAATCTCTTTTAAAATACTCCCTTTTTTGCGGTTATTGCAAGAAAATAAGTTAAGGTATTGTTTCGGTGCAACACCCTCGAAATGTGAGAATATAACTTTTTTTGAATCATCACTACCATCTGTTGAATTAAGCTCAATGGCGTCAGAATGAAGTTTTATTGCAAGGCTTTTTTCGTATGGTTCAATATAGTAAACCTCTTTTATTCCAGAGGCGACAATATGCCGAGCGCAGTGATGACACGGAAACGTCGTTGAGAAGAGTACAGTTCCTTTAAGTGGAAAATGTCCTATTCTGGCTGCGCTTGTAATTGCATCCATTTCTGCGTGAACAGCTCTTGAATATTCAAGAAGATCTTTGATCGCGCTATCATCTTGTATTTTAAGAGAAATTTTCCCTACGTCTTCGGCGGAAATTCCCTCCTTCAGGGTATCCTTTAGTATTTTCTCTATATTTTGATAGATCTGCGTTTTGTTTTTTTCATTATGACAAGCTCTATCATGGACTTTAAAGCACCTGCAATCATCTTCACCGTCATCGTCTCCATAAAGTCCACCGCTAGGTTTTGGAACATCATTTCGACCTGTCGAAACAATATCCCCGTCTGTTGTGAGGATCGCTGCGCCAACTTGTCTTGAGATACATCCTGAGCGCCTGGCAGCTGATTCAGCAATGTACATCCCAAATTCGTTAATGGTAGGGGTAATGTTATTTTGACCAAGCATAAGGTCGATAAAGCGACCGATAGGTTTGTCTAGTGTACCTGTATTTGGCCTGTTATTTCTTATAAAGAAGTCGGCATGCTGTAGTGTTTTTAGCAGTTGCTGCCCCAAACTATCTTTTTCTTTCTTGTCTCTATCCATCAATTGCACTGCTTGTGGCTCAGACATGCCTTTGTTTTGAAGGCGCTCTTTTCTTTGAGCATCATTGCATAACACTCCAAAAAGATGAAACATATTTCCATAAACCTTTTTTAGCAGTTCAACCTCATAAGGATTTTTCAAGCTGTCTATAATCGTTGCGTATCTTCTCCCAATAAGTGTTTTTTCAACGATTTTATCAGAACTGTCATCATCACCCTGGAGTTGTTCGTTTCTTTGTCCTGCAATTTCCTTGATTACGAGCTGAGCAAGGATATCACCACCATGGTCTTCTCTTAGCTTGTTTCCTTTGTTTTGCAAAGTCTCAGTACGTTTAAAATCACCCTCCGCTAAGTTATTTCCCTTGAGTGTTGAACCAATAAGAGTACTGATTTTAATATAGTTGGTTGTGTATCCTTTTGTCTTTAAAATGGTATCGACTTTTTTACTAACAGTTGAGACACCAGACCCAATAGCACCACACAAAGCAATAACGAGTTCATCTGTCCGCCGTGATTCAATACGCTGAGTCGGTGAGTCAGTTTTCTCGACATGTATTTTTACAGATGGGCTTGATTGTAGTTTTTTTGCAGGTTGGGTCATAAACTTATCCAGATGGTTGAATGTAGGTAGCTATAATGACAAAGATATTTCATGACAAATGTCTTGTCGATTTTATAAAATATGCCGCGTGTTAAATTTTCTATACCGTTTGATACTTCTTGAAATTCTCCGCCTGCTCGAAAATCTCCTTATACACCTCATCCCGATCCACTGGCGGATAGCCGTTTTCCGCCAGGGCAATAATCAAATCAACCTTGAGCTCGGCCTTGATGTCTTCGCGCTGGCTCCAGTCGGTGTATTTGGCCTTGTCGTCCACCAGCTTCTTCACCTCTTTGGCCAAGTGGAGGAATTTGTTTTCCGGGTACTCAAAATCATACTTGCGAGCAAGGGCCTTTAGGATGTCATAGAAGGCCTTTTCCTCAAAGTCGATGCCCAGCTCTCCGAAGGACTCTTTCTCTTTCTTCAGGGCATGGAACAGGTCGATAATCTCATCTGTGAAGTCCTCAAGCACATTGCTGACTAAAATATCCTGCTCTTTGCGTTCGTTGTACTGGTCAACAAGGGATTTAAATTTCTTGGAGAAATCGATTCCTTTAACCTTGTTCACCTTTTTGAAGTTGGCAATGGCCTTGGCCAGGAGCTGTTGCAGGAGCTTGATCTTGGTGTTGGGCAGCTTGATCTTCTCGATCTTGGCCAGGTAATCCTCATCAAAGATGTCGATCTCCTTGCCGTGGTCCTCGCCCAGTTTGAAGATCTCCTCCACCCCGTCACTCTTCAGGGCCTCCTGGATCATCTCCCGCACGCGGGCGTTCATCTTGGCGGTGTCCGGCGCATCACCCTTGGTCAGTTTGAAGACAATGGAGCGCACCGCCAGATAAAAATGGACATGGTCGCGCTCCCCCTGGCTGAAGCCATCACTGCCGCAGCAGATGTCATAGGCCGCCTTCAACCGTTGGACCAGATACATAAACCGCTTTTCCTGGTTGTCGGTGATCATGGCAAACTCAGCAGCCATGTTCAGACACTCAAGCTGCGCCAGCGGCACCCCCTTGAAATAGGGCGCGGTATCAAATTTATGAAAGATCTTGGCCAGCAGATCAAGATGGTCTTTGACCACCACAACGGACTGCTCGACCTCCTCAATATTTGCTTTGTCGGTTTTAGAATAGTGGGCCAGGGCCTTGTTCATCTGGCTCTTGATGCCGATGTAATCAACGATCAACCCCTTTTCCTTGTTCTCAAACTTGCGGTTCACCCGCGAGATGGTCTGGATCAGGTTATGGCGCTGGATGGGCTTGTCGATATACATGGTGTCCAGGAAGGGCACATCAAAACCGGTGAGCCACATATCCACCAAAATAGCGATCTTGAAATTGGATTTACCATTTTTAAACTGGCGGTCCAGCTCCTTACGGTACTCCTTGCTGCCGAGCATGTTGTAAAGATTCTCATCGTCATCCTTGCCACGGGTCATGATCATCTTGATCCGCTCCATGGGCTTGATTTTCTTGCGCTCATTTTCGCTGAGCTCTACGCCCTCATCACACTCCTTGATCTCTGCCCACTCGGGACGCAGGGCAATAACCTGCTTGTAAAACTCATAGGCAATGGTGCGGCTGGAGCAGACAAACATGGCCTTGCCCAGCACGGTGGCACCCTCGTTCACCCGGTTTTCGTAATGGCTGACAAAGTCGGCCGCCACCGCCTTGATGCGGTCGGGATCACCCAGGATGGCGTTCATCTGGGCATTGGCCTTCTTGCTCTCTTCGATCTGATATTCGCTGCTGCCCTCATCGGCGCAACGGGCGTAATACTCCTCGATCTCCTGCAATTTGCTGTTATCAAGGAGCACCTTGGCAGCCCGGCCCTCATAGACAATGCGCACCGTGATGCGATCGGCAACCGATTCGGTCATGGTGTAGGAATCAACCGATGGCCCAAACACATCCAGAGTGGCATCAATGGGTGTACCGGTAAAGCCGACATAGGTGGCACCGGGCAGGGAGTCGTGTAGATATTTAGCAAAACCATAGGTGCGCTGCACCCCGTTCTCGGTGATCCGGATCTTCTGGTCCAGGTTGGTCTGGCTGCGGTGCGCCTCATCGGAGATGCAGATGACATTGGTGCGATCGGTGAGAAGCTCGGTATCTTCGGTGAACTTGTGGATGGTGGTCAGGAACACGCCGCCGCTGTTACGGCCCTTGAGCAGATCACGCAGATGGGAGCGGCTCTCCACACTGATCACGGCCTCGTCACCGATATAGCCCTTGGCATGGACAAACTGGCCAGAGAGCTGGTCGTCCAGGTCGGTGCGGTCGGTGATGAGCACAATAGTCGGGCTGGCAAAATCCACGCTCTTCATGAGCAGCCGGGCCAGAAAGAGCATGGTAAAGGACTTGCCGCAGCCGGTGGCACCGAAATAGGTGCCGCCCTTACCATCCCCCTCCGGACGACGATGGGCCTTGATATTGGCGTAGAGCTTGGTGGCCGCATAGTATTGCGGATAGCGGCAGAGGATCTTTTCTTCCTTGCGCGAGATATCGGGCAGGTAGATGAAGTTGCGGATGATGTCCCGCAACCGGTACGGGTCAAACATACCCCTGACCATGGAGTAGAGGGAATCAATGCCGTCCTTCTCGATAAGGTCGCTGCCGTCAATCTTGCGCCAGCCATAGAAGAACTCATAGGGCGCAAAAAAGGAACCTGCCCTATTGTTCACCCCGTCACTGATCACACAGAATCCGTTGTACTTGAAGAGCTCCGGGATGTCGCGCTTATAGCGCACCGTGAGCTGGACATAGGCATCATGGATGGTGGCCTCCTCGCGGATGGCGCTCTTGAACTCAAAGACCACCAGGGGCAGGCCGTTGATGTAGAGGATACCGTCCGGGATGCGCTTCTCATAGCCGGTGATCTCCAGCTGGTTGACCATCTTGTAGATATTGCGGCTGGTCAGGTAGGGCGGACTGGCCTCAGCAGCCATGGCATACTCTTTTTGCCCG
>Ga0180007_10001586_pt1 | contig 30035 bp, 23 predicted proteins | sample MM_PC_MetaG_FD_121122 | JGI IMG/M metagenome (GOLD analysis project Ga0180007, IMG submission 121122) | Groundwater microbial communities from the Aspo Hard Rock Laboratory (HRL) deep subsurface site, Sweden - MM_PC_MetaG | ecosystem: Environmental > Aquatic > Deep subsurface > Groundwater... | reverse complement strand
TAAAATTTTAGCGGGTTTTAAATATGGTAATACGAGGGTATTTTTTTGTAAATGCTCCCTAATAAATAAAGGTGGGTGAGTTTATCTGAGTATGGGTGGGTGAAATTAAAAAATCGCTATAGAGGATTCCCATACTTATTGAATCATCTGCATTGTTTCCGGCTGAACATACTCAACGTGTCTGAATTCACGCCGTCTATTACCATTCACAATTTTAATCTTTTCCCCGGGTATCCAGTTAAAAGAAAACATCCTGCCTTCAATCATTTTGAAGTGTGCTGTCAGTTGTCGGCAAGTGGCAAAAGGGTTTATTTCTTTGCCTGCTTTTGACAGCCGTTCGCTAAAAGTCAACATCTCGCGGCTTGAAGCGGTTATGGTCAACATACCTTCGGTAAGATCAACCTTTATTCCGGTTGACTTGAGAATGAGCCCATTATTTTTCAAAAAATCGGTACGGATGGATTCAAGAAGCTTGATAAGCGGATCCCGGTTTAACTCAAATGTATTCTTTTCCAGGGCATCTTTGACGGCTTGCTGAAGAATAGGAACCCGGTCAAAATCTTCAATTTTCGATTCTCCGTTGAATATCCGTCTGGTTTCAGCTTCTACAAGCTTTTCGAACCTTCGTTTTTCGGTCAGGAATAGGCGCTCTTTGCGCATGGTTTGTTGACTCTGGCTGAGGGTATGGGCGGTTTTAATCGTGAAATAGCTTTTTACAAGAGCCCTTTGGATTTTCCATGACAGATCATCATTGAATACTTTGACAAGAAGAAGATAACCGGATTGTGTCAGAAAAATTTGTGAAGACCGGTTATTTTGCCCGTATGTTTCATATACGGGCAAAAACTTTTCCCATTCTTCATAAGGAAGGAAAAAATAGTCCTCATTTTCAATAAATCGCTCCTTATTCCTGTTAAATGATTGCCTTGCCGTGCTTTCTGGTCTTTCGTGAAGTTCATCGACCATTCTAAGCGTGATTACTGGTTTGCTCCGGTATTCAAGAAGGCTTATTTCTTTATCCTCAATCTGAATTAATTCTTGATTTTGCCTCATTGTTCCTCCATCAAATTGTAATTTGTATCAGGCTCTAAAAAATTATATAAATAAAAATTAAAAATAATAAATTATAGTTTATTTTATAATGGCATAGTTTATCAAGATGTCAACAAAAAAAATAAACTATAGTTTATTTTTGACAACTTCATAAATAAAAGATAAGGTATTCCAAAACTTATTAAGGAAAGGTTGCTATGGTAAAATATAATTTAAAGGCATTGATAGCGGATAAAGAATTTCAAATAGGCAATAAAATTACATATGATGATATTCAAAAGATTACAGGCATTTCCAAGACAACGCTATCATTGATTGCGAACAAGAAGGGGTATAAAACCAATACTGATGTTGTTGAAAAACTCTGCCAATACTTCAACTGCACATGTGATGAACTCATGACAATGATACCGGATAAAAAAGAATAATAGCCCACCTTCAACCGCCTGAACTATGGCGGTATTTACCCATTCCCCGCATCAAAAAAACAGCCTGGCCTTTTCTGAATGCACCCGAGATTTGCACCTTTCATTGTTAACTAACAGATATCATTTGAAATAATCAAATCATCCAAAATGCCTGAAATGTACAAATAAAAATAAAATCAAGTATTTATGGTTTGCACCCTAAGCCCGTTTTTTGATTCTGTCTGCACCCTCGATTTTTCTCTGCACCTTCACTGCACCTTCACTGCACCCTGGAGAGCCTTGATTTATGGGCCTATTTAAATTATTATTTTTTCACTGAACCTTAAAATAATATTATATATATCGTAATTACAGACTGTTGAACGTTTCAGGGTGCAAATCTATCCCGCAAGCCTTAAGAAAAGTTTTTTTGCCTCTGTTTGAAAACCGAAAATCAAAGAAAATCGTAGAAAATCAAAGAAAAAACGACCCAAATCCTTTTTGTGGCAATTTTCCTATTATTCCGGAATAATCGCCTATAACCGGGAATAATCGGAAATTATATTTTTCATCGATTTTAACCATCACCCTGGCCAGTGCCAATTTATTCTTTTATCCGGATTTTTATATTGATATTTCGCCTTCGTAAAGCTATTTTGATGACACGTGGGCCCGGTTGAGGTTGCAGACTCCATAACCGGATAACCCTAGCGCCTGGTGCGGCTGCAAACGTATGAGGCCCCATATCAATCCTATTCTTTAACCTTGATCAACCCTCAAAAACCGTTTAGAATAGCCCAGCTTGAATGATGTATGAGGCTGCAGACTTAACCCATCATTTCGGTGGACAGGTTCCTGCAGGGATCTGATACCCCCATGCCTTATTCCTTGATTTATCACTCCGGAAATGTATTATACTTTAAAATGGACCCGGTTGAGGCTGCAGACTCGATAATCGGATAATCCTGGCGCTCGTATGGCTGCAGGCATGCGTGCCCCATCAATAATCTTCTGTTAAAAAATGCTCTTCACAATGCGATTGATAAAATAATTCTTGATAAATTGTACAAAATTTTATACAAAATGGATATGAAATCGCTCAAGTTTGTGGGAACATCATTAAATGATCTTAAAAAGTTTCCGGATCAGGTAAGACAGATAGTTGGTTACCAGCTTCATAAAGTTCAAACAGGTCAAAATCCATCGGACTGGAAACCAATGAACACAATAGGTCAAGGCGTAAAGGAAATTAGGGTTCATCTAAATAACGAATATAGAGTGCTCTATGTCGCCACACTGCCGGAATCTGTTTATGTCCTTCATGCGTTTCAGAAAAAAACACAGAAGACCAGAAAACAGGATTTAGATATTGCAGCAAATAGATATAAAGAAATAGCGAAGCAAGCGAGGTAAAGATATGGGAAGTAAAATCATTGAATCAAGCGGAGATATATTCAAGGATCTTGGATTCTCAGCAGAACAATCCGAAAAAATGAATATCAAATCTCATTTGATGGCCGAGATTGAAACATTCATCAAAACTGAAAAGCTTACCCAGGAGCAAGCATCAAAAATAATGGGTGTCAGCCGACCAAGAATAAGCGACGTCACAAGAGGAAGGATTGATAAGTTTACCATAGATGCCCTTGTTGACATGCTCACAAAAGCAGGCCACCACGTCCAGGTTTTAGTCGAAAAAGCTGCCTAAATCACATTTTATTGTCTTGATAATAATGTCTATAAGTTTCAGAAAGGTTTTGTTTTCGGATTCTTATTTCAACAACTCCGGAAACTATCCCGTTAAACTCCTCTTTAATTGGTAAAAAATAACTGGTGGGCAAATAGAAAAATCAAGGTGCGTATAGGGTGCGTTTCAATGAAAAATGCACCCTATACGCAAAGACCAAACATAATAAAATCAAATGTTTATAGTCATATTACACATCTCTCACGCCGGTAACACGGGTTCGAATCCCGTAGGGATCACCAAAAGAATCAAACACTTACCAACATGAAAATCCTTAAAAAATCCCCAGGAAGTAGATGATTCCCCGAAGATTTTTTTGCTTTTACAGGGCTTGTGGAACAGCCCGACATGACACCTGCAATTTAAAAGATAAAGGTGATTGTTCCGCATCAGTTACCGGACCTTCTTTTTGGGGTTATTATTCCCGCCAGGCACATTCCCGCTACCGTCACCCGACAGAAAAAATTCAACCTTCCTAGTTATAAACCTTTGTTGTTCTGGAATTTTCCAGGCAGCATGGTCGAATACCTTTGTGGAGTTGTTCCACTTTCGTTCCCAAACTGGATAGAGAATGGATTTTATTATCTAAAAAGGCGATGAAATCGTCGACATTGAAATTAAATTTTCGGCGACACCATCGCCCAAAGATGTTGCGGGCCTTATACTGTTAAAAAAGCATTTAGAAAAAACCTCGTAAAAGGGATTCGCATCCATACTGGCAGGGAAACAATCCCGTATGATGAAGATTTTCATGCCGTTCCCGTCTCAACTCTTTTTCCAGTTCATACCGGGTTACCCTACTCTGGAAAAACTCAAGGAAGCTATATTTACCCTAACGTTGCATAAAAAAGCTCCTCTGACATTCGTTTTCATGATGAGTATCTCACGTTATATTTTCTTCTTTCTACATAGGCCGGCTAATGCAGTGAGACTAAGGCCAAAAAGCAACATTGTTGCCGGTTCCGGAACAGGAGCTGCTCCCATTTCATCACCGCGCAGAATGACATTATCGATCTTTGCATCTTCAGTCGCAGCACTCACATCTACCCAAATGGCCAGCCTGACATTGGATTGATTATCAAGAACCCCCAAAAAATCAAGACTCACGGAAGCAAATTCACTGCCACCCAGGGCTTGTGTCCATACGATTTTCCAATTATCATCATTAAAATCATAACCAATGTTCAGTGAATCAGAAGGTTCCGTATTATTATTTGCAGCCCAGTCGAAATCCAACCAAACATTCATATATCCTGTTAAAGAGAGATCTTTTATAACAGCTGCGTCTTTTTCAGTCTGACTTTCGTCCCTTAATCGTAAATAGTTGTCTTTTACTGCAACATCACTGGAATCATATTCAACCTCATACCAACCATTGCCTATTGTATCGTTATTTTCCCGATTAAAATCATCAGAAAATAGGGCTATTGCCCCACCACTACTTGCGATCCCTAAAATAAAAATTCCTGCCAATAAAGCCAATAATCGTTTTTTCATCATATACTCCTATTTTTAAATTATGTTCTATTTCTCCAAATAATGCCTTAACGTTTAACTCACATTCATGAATGATTTTTGATATTTATTATCTAATTATTTGAATGTCAATATTTTTTTTAATTTAAATGAATAAAATTAGAATCTGATAGTTGATCATATCCATGAAAATCAAAAACAACTGTTATTGATCGGCAGGATCAAGCGAATCAGAATCAATTGACTGAGCAAGACCTTTTTTGACCGCGATCGTGACAAGCTGATTTGGTTTGATGAGATTCAGAGGCTACCGGAATTTTTCTCGATACTCCGGCCGAAAATCGGTAAAAAGCGAAAAAGCTCCGTCTTGATTTTTTAAGCTCACCTTTTTTTCATAAGGGGCAGATACTTTGACCTCATGTTTACCCTAATTTTCATTATACTTGAGCTGTGAAAATAAAGCATCCCAGACAGATAAAGCGGGTTTTGCTTGAAAATCCTTGTCCATAAAGCCAATGGAGATAAACCTCAACCTGAACGCTTACCAGCAGAGGTCTCCATGAAAAGCCTGCAGGCCTGCTGTTTAGGCATTGGCCACCTGGACCACCGACCACATCATAAACAGCAGGATCGGAATAAACCTGTGCACGGCCCCGTAATGCTGTGACCAAGATAATGTAGCCATGCTTCTTTGGTCTGGTCCAGTATGAATTTTAGTTTTTTCCATTAGGACATTTATATCATCAAATACCTCAATTTCAACTATTCACTTGAATTATCAAAAGAGTCTGGTAGGTTTATCCACACTGGAATTTTGAACAATATAATTTCACATGGCTTGTCCGATTTCGGCCGTGTGTTTAGGATCAGATCATTTTTTTTAGCGATGAAACGGTACAAACAATAATGATATGCATGCCACTAAAGAATAACCAGACAACTTCAAACGCAAGGAAACCAACATGGCAAAGATGAATGAATGAACGAATGAAAATGCTTTTTGAAAAGGTGCCGGCTGTTATTCTGGCCACAGCAGGAACCGACGGCGTTCCCAATGCAGTCCCTGTGGGTGCCAAAAAAATTCTGGATGATGAGACCATTTTGATATCAGACCAGTTCCTGAATAAAACACTGGCCAATCTGAAAAGAAATCCAAAAGTTTCAGTAACGTTCTTTGAAGGGCACGAAGGATATCAGCTCAAAGGGTCGGTTACGATTGAAACAGCCGGAAAGCGATATGAGGAAACAGCCGCCTGGATCGAGGAGCTCGGGAACAAGGTCGGCTTTCCGCTGCAATCCAAAGGGGCGGTGATATTGAAAATAAAAGAAATATATGGTGTGTCTCCCGGGCCGGGTGCAGGTAAAAAACTGGCCTGATATTTTTGACCTATACGGCCTGTCACCAACATATTCAGGTCAAGGAGAATGAGAAAATATATGGAAGGCACCACACGTTAATCAGGATCATGATAATCTTTTAGTTGAATTAGAAACCCGTCATGCATCGATAGATATAAGGAAGCTGTTTTGGAAGTGTTGAAACGTCTTTAATGACCGTGTAATGAATATCACCGTAAACATCACCGTAAAATTCTTTGGATTTTTCGTTCACTGTAATACAGAACGGGTGAATATTAAACCTTCTTGCTTCTCTTAATGCCATTTTTGTGTCATCCTGGGCAAACGTGCCATCGTAATTGTCATTATCCACAGGCAGTCCATCTGTAATCAGAAAGAGTAATTTTGATTTACTCTCCTCTTTGTTCAGTTTTGAAATACTATGCCTTAGTGCCGCGCCCAGACGGGTTGACATGAGTGGTTTCATCCAGCCGATTTTGCCTTTGGAGGTAGAATCAAATGACTGGTTAAAATCTTTAAAGATATAAAACTCGCAATGGTGCCGCCCTCTTCCGGAAAATCCGTATATCGCGTATTTATCTCCTGTTTTCTCCAGTGCCTCAGCCATGATCACAAGGCTTTCCCTCTCCACATCCAAAATGGTTTTATTCATATCTTCCATAATTTTGCTGGTGGAATTTGACAGATCGACCAGAAAAATAACGGAGACATCTCTTTCACGCCTGTATCGTCTTATGTAAAGCCTGTCCGAAGGGACGTTGTTGGTCCTTGATTCCACAACCGCCTCAGTAAGGGCATCGATGTCAAAATCATCGCCATCATACTGCTTTTTCAACTTTGTCATTCCCTGAAGATTTAGCTGTTCAAATTGTTGTTTCACTTGCTGTATAATCGTTGCATTTTGAGATAAAATCTGCGTTACGACATCTTCATCACCTGGAGAGGGAATGTGTTCGTGAACAGTCGTCCATTTTGATCTGTAATCCCCAATGACCGAATCCCACTCATCGTAATAATGGATATCTTCTCCTGTAAAAATGGCGCCATCTGCACCGCCCGAGACTCTGTTGTCTATCAAATCCTTAAGCCTGACATCTTTTTCCCGGTATCCTTCAAGGAGCCTTTTCAAGTTTTCTCCTTTGACCAATGGAAGAATTTCTTCTGTATTTATAATCGGCAAATCATTTTCCTGCTGGGTGAGCAGATCGTTTATTTCTTTTATCAGATTATCGTGGCCTGTATTTTCAAATACTTTTTTCATATCATTCAATACTTGAATCAATTCTATTTCTTTCTCATGAACCTTATCTGCCCGTAAATCCCCTATAAAGGATATATTCTTCAAAGGATTGTATGTTTCCGCATCAGGCTCATGATTCATATTTCTTGATGTGCCATACGGTTCCTTTTCATTCGAATCAAACTGGACGTCCTGAACCCTATTCTCTTTCGGAAGATCAACCTTCTGCGCATTACCCTCAGTCACCATATCCGGCATGTCATGAAAATCATTTTTATTGTCATCTACCGCAATATCCTGAATGTCTGTTTCCGGTATGAAGGCATTGGGTTTTTGGTCTGTCTTTGTTTCGAAAAAATGGTTATCCGGATGGTTGGTGGCGGTAAATGTATAATAGTCGAAAATCATCTTGTATGCCGAAAACGTCAACCAGGAAGCGTGATAAACATCAAAATCCTCCTTTAAAAGTGCGTCTTCAAATGAGGCGTGTATTGAAATCACCATCTGTTCTGCTTTTTTGTCTAGAGATACCTGTTTTGTTTTCTGCCAAAATACCAATTGACACAGATGTTCAATTATCGCTTCAACAGGTCTTGATGATTCTATAAGCGGCCTTTCTTCAAATGCGTTTTCAAGAATGGAGGCAACATTTCTTAAAAGTCCTTTATATGTGCTGAAAAGGAGATGATAAACTCTCCCGAACTCAAATATTTTAAACAGATCTCTTGCCAGACTGGGGATAGAAAAGGAATTGATGAAGCCATCAATATCAGACATGTCTTCCGTAATCGGCAGATGAAGCGAAAAACAGTCCGTAGGGATTACCGCATGATCAAATTGGGTGTTGAATACCGATAGATTGAAATCATAAGTGCCGAATTCTATTTTTGACGCTTCGATTGCGGTTATCAGTTTATAGAATTTGAAATTGAGTCTTTTCTCTTCGTAGCGGGTAATCTCTTCTGGAAGGAATATGGTTTTTCCATCTGTATATGAACCATTTACAACACCATCTTGTTTTATAGGCCTCTCTTCTTCAAGGGCATGGATTGACAGCTTCCTTCCACCATGGGCGGTTGCATAGACACTTAATACATGAGATACTTCACTTAACTCGACACTTTTCTTTTTTTTATCCACTTTTTTAATGGCTGTTTGGGAGCTTAAACTGAAAAAAGATACAGCTTTATCAAAATTCTCTTTTCCTAATTTTAATCCCTGGTCAAAAAAACGATCGATATCCGAATAGGTCATCGTGTCCAAAAGGTCGGGAAGAATGGTTGATATACTATGAACCAAACGAAGGTCTTCGATACACAATCGATGCAAAAGTGTAAGATATTTCAGCCGATGCTCATCTGTGACCGGTTCCAGCCAAACAGGCAGATTCCCGATGATCTGTTTGATATAATAATTGTTTTCATCTTTCTTTTGGATCAAATCGATTACAATATGTCGGAACCGCTCAATCAATGCTGCATTTCCAGTCGTAAATAAAAAATTGAAGGCATGGAGAGAAGATAGTGCAATTTCCAAATCTTCTTTTGCCAAAGAGAGGAGAACCATCTTAAATTGATCTATGGAAGACTCGAAGCCAAAAAAAAGAGCCGGAAGATATTTGGCCATCATTTTCCCAAGCTGCGGATCATATTCAATGCATTCAAAAAGGATCCCTTTATAGGTATCAATACTGTCCGTTTTGTCATGGATATAAAATTGAGCCAATTTTTCAGACACTTCAATACCAACTTTTGGCGAAATTTTTGATATATCGAAAATTACCTTATGACAATTTCGAAGGCGCTCACTGTCCCACGTACCTAAAAAAGGCGATAATTGCTTCAGTTCTGAAATACCGGCTTCCGCGTCAATGACCATTGTTTCTGTGATGAGGGATAAAAATTCCCGCAAACGGTTTTGAGGGATTGTGCCCTTTAAACCTGTCAGGTTTTTGCACAATTTTAGGCCAAGTAAAGCGTTTTCTTGAATGGCGATTTGAATCATCTCCAAAATCAAGAGACTGTTCAAATTCAAGGCATCTTTAAGCATTGAGGATAGCATTTCAGCCAGAAGATGTTCATCCCCTGTTTTCTGGCAGTTGAACTGATGAATAATGTCCAAATAAATTTCTTTATATTCACTATCAACACTTAATAAGAGATCCGGAAGTGATTCTGCAAGTGAATATGTAACATTTGAATGTACCGAAGCAGACTGCTTAACCATGACAGACTGTTTGACTATATTAAGATAGATGGTTTTACAATTATCCGGTATTTTTGATAACCAGCCGGGAAGCCCTTTTGCATAGTACCGGGTTGAAAGTATCGTCTTTTGTGATGCAAGGATGATAATATCTTTATAAAGCGAAAACCATACCGACTCAGGGAGCAGGCGATGCTCAAGCAGTGAATTGACGATCTGCTCCCTATCAGTTAGCCGTAGCTCATGTTTAACCCCTTTAAAGAGCTTTCTTGTCAGTTTGGCTTTCCTGATAAATGCAATCAAAATAAACCCCCATTTTTCGTCAGACGCATCATTAAAAAATGTCTGAAATAAGTTCTGAAATCGCCTGAGTTATACTCTTATCATCTGTAATAGGTTGACATAAGGCTACTTCGCAGGCATCTCTTTGAGAAAGACCACCCTTTATTAAATACCCTGCGTAGATCAATAGGCGTGTACTGACCCCTTCCGACAAACCAAAGTCTTTTATTTGCCGAATTTTTCTTCCCAGCCGCACTAGTCTTTGCGCATCATCACTGTTTATTTTCGTTTCACGGGATACAATCTGCACTTCATGAGATTCCGGTGGGTAGTCAAAATTAAGTGCAACAAACCGCTGCTTGGTGCTCTGTTTCAAATCCTTTAAAATACTCTGATACCCGGGATTATAGGAAATCACCAACATAAAATCATCATGAGCTTTTAACAGCTCGTCTTTCTTTTCGATTGGCAATATGCGACGGTTATCCGTTAGTGGATGAATAATAACCGTTGTGTCTTTTCTGGCTTCAACAATCTCATCCAGGTAACATATGGCGCCATGCCTGACAGCTGTCGTCAAAGGACCATCCACCCAGATGGTTTCATCGTTTTTGAATAAAAACCTTCCCACAAGATCCCCTGCTGTCATGTCTTCATGGCAGGCAACCGTAATCAATGGCAGATTAAGCCTGAACGCCATATATTCAATAAATCTTGTTTTCCCGCATCCCGTAGGCCCTTTTATCATCACCGGCAACCGTGATTGATAGCTTAAATCAAAAATCTCAATTTCATTCTTTACGGGCAAATAATAGGGTTCTTTTTCAATTTTAGAACCAGAAATAAAGGTCTGAAAGGTATCGGACATGGTGGTTTCTCCATAACAGGCATTCACGCCGCCTTATTTGTAAGTTATCAATCATTGAAAAATACAAACGCCTTGTTTTGAACTGTTAGAAACAGCAAAACTGTTGAGGAGGGTACCGAAGTTGAATCAAGTCAATCACAAATTCATGCAAAATGCCACAAAATTTCCGGAATTGGTCTATCAACCAACCGGGCCCATGGTCGAAATGTTCAGGTCAAGCAGAATGTCATGAAGTTCCTTAACGATATTCCCGTAGACCATGACATAATGACATCCGGCAATATTCTGCCTGAAACCCTTGGCGTCTTTGATTTTTATTTTGGCCATATTTGCGCAAAAATCTACACCTGATCCGATCAATGTACCAGGCCACACCACAAAACTGTTCAAATCCTTTGAAACAATACCCAGGGTAACGTCTTTCTCTTTGGGAAAATCCACCGACGGCACCACGCCTTTTCCGGTATGGTGATAATCCTCAAGGAAATAGGACATGGGCTCTGACTCATATCCGCTAATTTTTAATGCCGTAACACAATGGGTAATCAAAACGGTTGAAGCATCTGTATCCACAAAAGCGACATTCCCCATATAAGATGGTTTTTGGGCCACATATTCCATCAGCATCGCTGTGAACAGGGCACACAGATCTGCTTCACACACGGCAGAGATGCCACTGTCCCTGAATCTTGAGAATGCAAGACACGGGTGAGGCATCACCGGGTTCTCCGGAAAGGATTTGCTGACGCAGCTTATTGAAACACCGCTATATCCGCCTTTCTCAATGCATTCTTTCAAATACAAATACATTTTGCATGACCCTTCAATTTCGTTTCCAAGACCTTCTTGAACGCCCCTGGCTTCTTTGATCCATCGATCCATTTCGAACTTTGCTTTTTTTCCGTCTACCTTTTTTATGCCATTAATCAGCGTCCGAATCGATCTGTAATCCACAGTGATTCCAGTCCGACTGAGTACATAGTCTTTTGTAAGTTTCGGGCTTCGAATGGTTGATGACTTAAATGGTTTGCCAAATACCAGGACCTTCTTGCCACCCCATACCGGGGGCTTTAAAATATGGTTTATTCTCCTTTTTACATCTTCCAAAGACTCGGCCAGATAGGCATTTTTTCCTTTTGCCCTTATAAAAGCGACGATATCCCCATGAAGAAAATAGGAAGATGCATTGGCTGACAAAATAATGACCGGCACTTTTGCCAGTGAAAGAAGATCATACTGCATTCCCAAAAGACCATACAGGAGAAACACGATGTCCATCTTCAAACGGGAGGGTCTTGCCTGAATATCCCAACAGAAAACAATGATATCCGACCTGGCAGACACAAGATTGTAAATAGCCTTAACCGCATCTTTATTCTTGAAAAGGTCATAGACGCTGCAAAAAACGGATACTTCCGGAATACTTTCAAGTTCCTTAATCAATTTGATTTCAAAATTTTTATCCATGCCCATATTCAGTATGCTGACATTAAGCGCCATATTTTTCATCTCCTTCAAAAATTTCTTCAAGAAAATTTTTAACAAACCGTGACCTTATTATTAAGGCATTCCCAAGGTAAAAAAACATCAAATTGGTCGATTGTCAACAATTTACGATTTTTGAAACTATATGCTCCCAAACAACCGTATTTCTGAATGTTTGGCAATCTGCTGTAAAAGAAACGTTTTATAAACGCAACTCTGCACTGTCAGTTCCAAAAATGTCGCTCATTTGCATCTTTATCCGATATATCTTTGAAGGTGTAATAGAACTACCCAAACCCGTCGCTTACATGAAACATCTTGTCAGATAACTATCGAGCGGCATGTGACCGACAACCTCCCATGCCTGCTTGCCTGTGGCATATGGTTTGCATTTTCTCCGAATCTGTGATCGATAAGTATTGTCCGTTTTTATAAACGAAAAACCACCTGTCCTGATAAGGATACGAAAGGATACCAGGCCATGACATTTATCACCATACTTGCTGTCTTTCTTGCCATCATTTTTGCCGGTTTGTCATTTTCTCTCATTAAACTTAATTCCGGAAACAGGGCCGTCAGACAAGTAAAAGACTCGGTTCATATAGATAAGCTCACAAATATCGGAACCGTTAAAAAATTATCCGTACTTCCCCTTGTTGAATATTATGCGGATGATGACCGTCTGAAAACCGAAGCAGGCGTATCATATCTGATCAGGACAGAAGATACAACCATCCTCATGGATGTGGGGTTTAATAAAAATAAGACGCATCCATCCCCACTACTCCACAATGCAAAGATACTGGATGTCGCTCTGGACAAAATCGACGCGATATTTATCTCTCATGCACATCTGGACCATTTGGGCGGTATGCATGAGCAAAAAAACAAATTGTTCAGTATTTCGCAGGGAGATGTTCATCTCCCCGGCATTCCGGTATATTCTCCTGCTCCTGTGTCACCATCCCATTTTAACCTCGGCCCTTTTCCAAAAGTGATAAAAGCGCCCCAGATACTTGAAAAGGGTATTGCAAGCATCGGCGTCATTCCCAGAAATCTCTTTTTAATGGGATATACGGAAGAAAACAGCCTTGCCGTTAACGTTGAAAACAAGGGGATCGTACTCATCATCGGGTGCGGTCATCAGACCATTGAAAAAATCATTGAACGGGCAAAACGCCTTTTTGATGCACCCATTTATGGTATCATCGGCGGTCTTCACTTCCCTGTAAAAAGTGGCAGGATTATGATCGGTCCGTTTAATATTCAAAATATTGTGGGTTCAGACAGACCGCCATGGAATGGCATTAACGAAAATGATGTAAAAAACGCCATCATCGCCATAAAAAATGAAAACCCGGCATTCATCGCACTCTCACCCCATGACAGTTCCGACTGGAGCATTGCCCAGTTCCGGGATGCGTTCAGGGATAAGTATCATGAATTGAAAGTGGGGAAAGAACTTCATCTGTAAACAGAAGAAACATATCGCCAATAACCAAATCAAACACATTATCCGGCATCACGCCTTCAATGTTTTCGATGACGCCCATCCAAATACATTTGGTACCGATGGCTTCCTCTGCCGGTTGCATTTTGCCCCATATCTGGCACTTGGCTAAAGCTGCTCATTATTTAAGCATCAGGTCAGATAACCGATTCCTATTTCAAATGAAAGACACCCATGGGCTGGAGAATTCACATATCCAGCCATTTCCCATATTTTATGCTGAAACCCTTTACAAAACCGCGGGGTAATGATAATAACTTTTTGGATTAATTAATAATTTTTTTTAATTTTATCATATTTTCCAATTAGTTCCAGATATAATACCCATTTGCGATACCATGGTTCAGTTAAACGAGTTAAACAAACAAAAAATCGTCAAATGCACAGAGTGCCACACAAAAATTTTATGCGGCCTCTGCGGAAAAAAACTGTGCCATACGGTACGCGCCAACTGTTCTGTCACGCCTTATTATATTGCTGGCCGTGCCTATATCATCTGTCCGGATTGCTATATTAAAAGCCATGGCACATTGGAGCATAAGGACAGGATTGTTATTTAGTCCCCGCAACTTACAACATCCCATAACCAACCGGAACCGAATAAAAAAAAGGAGTATATCATGGACGTAGCAGAAGCCATAAAGATTCGAAAAAGCGTTCGGAAATTCAAATCTGATCCTGTCCCCAAAGCCATTATAAAAGAACTCCTTGACATCTCTGTAAGATCACCATCAGCCAACAATACACAGCCCTGGGGATTCACCATTATTACCGGCGATATCCTGGAAAAAATCAGGAAAGAGAATGTGGAGAATCTTCGAAACGGTCAATTACCATCCAAAGAAATGGAGCGACTTCTTGTTGTCCGACCCAAGGGGAGTGTATACAGAAAGCGCCAGGTTGAAATCGCAAAACAACTCTTCAGGCTCATGGAAATTCCAAGGGAAGATAAAGAGAAGCGGACCGAATGGATGGAACGGGGGTTCAGGTATTTTGACGCCCCTTGCGTCATCATTATCACGGCAGACAAGTGGTTGCCATTGCCAGGCACATTTTTCGATAACGGATGCCTTGCCCAGACCATTTGCCTTGCGGCACTCTCATTTGGCCTTCACACCTGTATAGAAAATCAGGGAGTAACCTATGCCGAAGTACTAAGAAAACATGCTTCCATTTCAGACGACAAACAAATTATCACAGCTATTGCCATTGGGTATCCGGACTGGGACTTTCCCGCAAACAAGGTGGAGAGTACCCGTGAACCCATAGACAACATTGCCGAATGGGTTGGCTTTTAAAAAAGAAGGGTCATGACTCCGGTCCTTTGAAAAGGTAATAGGTATAATAGCCTGTAAATATAAGGTCGCCGGTTCCCCCCATAGGCGGCAAAAAGGTCACTCTGTCAATCGCATAAAGATAGTAGAACAATCCTGCCACAGCTGTTTTTCCGATAATCCCCAAAACAATTATCCCTTTATGCTTTGGTGGATCAGATGCAATGATAAAATAGCCGATACCGAAAATACCGACAGCGACAAAAAAGACCGAGTTCAAATAAATCTTGTAAAAATCTACTGTTTCAAACCCGTACATCATATAAAAATAAAACTTCGGCATGGTTAATGCCGGCACGGTATAACAAAAATTCCAGATGCCTGCGATGACGAAAAACTGCTTCCAATTTGAAAGAGACCAAATTCCGGGGTTCAGTCTTTTTATGCTTTTTTCCATAAGTGACACCTTTTTTTTAAGTGACGGGGGTCAATGATCGCATGATTAAACCAATACCATATAATAAATATACCTTTACCGTATAACGCCTCCTGAACATGGGGTCAATATGAAATATCATAGCGATCCGGGTCTTGTTGTTTCTGACAGAGAGTGGCGTAAACCTGGGGCTGGCCTTCTATGCCGCTGTTTTTAGTTGCACTTGCTGACCACATAATGCACGGACAATCCGACAAACGCCGCGAAAATGGTATCGTTGTGCCGGCAATGATCACCGTGATGCGAAAAACAGCCTGTAAAGTATACATCGTCGTCCAGGCCAAATTATTATTTCCAGTCATTGCGGGAAAAAAATTCTTGACACAGTTCTTGAATGCAAGTAATTACTTACTTATTCTATTTCTAAAAAATTACGAACATGAATTCCATTACTCTTTGTAAAAAGGTGTTTTGTTTTCGGTTACGATAACGTCGTTTTATACTTGACACCCCGTTTTATAGGCAGTTTTTGTTCAATTTTTTTTCAGAATTTCACACAAATAGGGAGAAGTTTATCATGGCAACAATAAAAATTATAGACCCTGTGTCACGCATCGAAGGACATCTGAAAGTAGAGATAGAAATTGATGCGGGTGTTGTTACCGATGCGAGAATATGTGGTACCTTGTTTCGGGGTTTTGAACAGTTGATAAGGGGCCGGTCACCTGAGGATGCACCTGTTATCACGCAACGGATATGCGGCGTCTGTCCGATTTCACATGCTCAGGCCTCGGTTTTGGCCGTCGAAAATGTAGATAACTGGACGCCTGGGAGGAATGCGCGTCTTCTACGAAATCTCATCCTGGGTTCAAACTTTATTCAGTCACATATCCTGCACTTCTATGTTTTATCTGCAGTGGATTTTACTCCCGGCCCTCAGCACGCACCATGGATCCCGGCCTGGGATACGGACATCCGGCCCGGACTTGAAGGTATCATGGACCATTTTGTCGACGCCCTTACTGCAAGAAGACAGGCGCATGAAATGGGAGCTCTCTTTAGCGGCAAGATGCCGCATGCGGCATCCAACGTCCCCGGCGGAGTCACAGCCGGTATTACAAACGAAAAGATGAATGCCTTTAGGGAGTACCTCACATCATTAACGGGTTTTGTCAGAAATACATACATCCCTGATGTCGAGCGTATCGGCGATGTTTATGAAGACTATTTTACCCTTGGTGTGGGTCCGAAAAATCTGCTCGCTTTTGGCGCTTTTGAAGAGGAAGGCACTGATAGACTTTTTACAGGAGGATACCTGGAAACAGGAGCGACAGAACCATCCATCAATTTTAGCAGCAGTGATATTACCGAGTATGTAACACACTCATGGTATGAGGATAATCCAGGTCGTACACCATCCCAGGGAGAAACCCTGCCGAAATTCCCAAAAGACGATGCCTATTCATGGTTAAAATCGCCACGGTTGTTTGATAAACCCTTTGAAACCGGGCCGCTTGCCCGTATGAAGATCAATGGAAATTATTCCGGCGGTATTTCCGTTATAGACAGGCATCTGGCACGCGCCTATGAGACTCTTAAAATAGCAGACGCAATGGATCGGTGGCTCAAGGAGCTCCAGACCGGCTCTGCCTATGATTCAGATTATCGCCCGGCCACCGGTTCCGGGGAGGGCTTAACCGAAGCCCCTCGCGGGGCACTGGGCCACTGGATTTCTATAGACGACAACGGAAAGATCAATAATTATCAGGTGGTTACGCCTACATGTTGGAATGCATCACCCATGGATCATAAAGGAACCAGGGGGCCACTTGAGCAGGCGCTTATAGGTCTTCCTGTAATAAATGAAGCACAGCCTGTTGAAGCGCTTCGTGTTATACATTCTTTTGATCCCTGCCTTGCATGTGCCGTACATGTGTTCCGGCCTAGTGGAGAAGCCATCGTTGACGTATGCAGAGGAACACAATATGGCCGATGAAGCCATTACATATGAGCAATATTCCGACAAAATACTGATCATGGGTATCGGAAACCTGCTGCTGGGAGATGAAGGCCTTGGCGTTCATGCGATACGTGAACTTTGGAATGCAAAGCTGCCGGACGCAGTTAAATTGCTGGATGCCGGTACGGCTTTCATTGATGCGGTTTCCCATTTGGAAGATATCCATACGCTTATAATCATTGATGCAATAAAGGGTGGCAAAAAGCCGGGGACCGTTTACCGCATTCAGGTCACCCCTGATTTATGTATGAGCTATAGCGCATCCATGCATGACAAATCCGTTATAGATATGATGAGAATCGCACAGTATCCCCTGCCGGATAGGGTGAGTGTTTTTGGCATCGAGCCTGAAGTGATAGACTGGACAATGGATATATCCAATACCGTTTCTGAGGCCATGCCAATACTGATTTATGCGGTATTAAGTGAGGTAAATAATTCTTATGAATCTTTGGAAGTAATGGATACATGTTACCAAAGCACTTTTAACAAAATCAGAATTTTCAACAAATGATAGAAGGAGTGTGTAATGAAAAATGTAACCATCTGTTTAATAATAATTTTTTTCTTATCAGGGGGGATCATTTCCTGTGATTATGTCGAGGAAGAAAGTCCTGTTGTTGTTGACCCCTGCCAGGAGACACCCAATTGTATCCCGGACGTATCAGACTGGAAGCTTCACTATAAGCCCTACAATTCTGATTGTATGAAATGCCATACAACATGTACGCCGAACGCCGCCCATACGTTTTGTGTGGTGGGAGATGTCTGGAACATTACAGATGATAATTGCCTGAAATGCCATCCCTCCGTACATCAATAGGGTAAACCAAAAAGGGGAGACATATTATGAATATTTCAAGACGTAAATTTATCAAATATTGTATTGGTTCTGCTGCTTCACTTGGACTTGCACCGTCATTATTGCCCAAATTAGCCAAAGCACTGGATACGCCGGGGGATTTACCCTCAATCATCTGGATTGAGGGAGCCAGTTGCTCCGGATGCTCAGTTTCGCTTGCAAATCTCATTGGAGATTGTTCCGAATCCGGCCCAACGGATTTTCCTGATCTGCTTTTTAACTACATGAATGCCTCTTTTGCAAAAACATTTATGACAGCAGCAGGAGACCTTGCAGTTGAAAGCCTCAGGGCAGCACAGAAGAATGATTATATCCTGGTTGTTGAGGGCGGAATTCCAACAGCTTTTAATGGTATGGCCTGTACGCTTTTTACTGAAAATGGCGTGGATGTGACCATGTTAGAGGCCGTTCAGGAACTTGCGCCAAAAGCCCAGGCAGTTGTTTGTGTAGGGACCTGCGCAAGTTTTGGCGGCATTCCTGCATCCGGTTCCAATCCCACAGGGATTCAGACGGTTTCACAATGTACCGGTATTCCTACAATAAACATTCCAGGCTGTCCGGCACACCCGGACTGGGTGGCTGCAACCATTGCGAAGGTTCTCTGTGGTGAGGCGTTTGTCCTGGATGATAACGATGGCCGGCCGGTGGACATATTCCATCGGACAGTTCACTACTTTTGTCCCAGAAGGCCGCTTTATGATAAAGGCCACTTTGCCACTGAAATCGGGCAGGAAGGAAAATGTTTTTACAAATTAGGCTGCAAGGGGCCATACACGATTGCAGATTGCTCTGCGCGTGGTTGGAATAACGGATTCAATTATTGTATTCAGGCAAACGTCCCTTGCGTGGGGTGTGCAGAAAAGTCATTTCCTGCGAACGAACTGTTCAAACACCAGGGATAGGGCTGATTCTGTGTGTCGTATTCCTGTAGAATGCGATTATAGGAGTCCTAAATCTGAGTAAGGAGGTATACAGATAAATGAAAATAAAAGAAAATACGAATGAAAAATCAATGAATGCGGTTGAGAATCGTGAGCTATCCAGAAGAGGGTTTTTAAAAATAGTGGGCGTGTTTGCCCTCAGTGCAACCGGAGCAGGATTGATTTCCTGCGATACAGATGTAACGGAGCCGTCGCTGAATGCAAGTATGGGCTATATTCTTGTTGATTCAAGAAAATGTCAGGGGTGTTTAACCTGTATGGTTTCCTGTTCGCTTGTTAACGAGGGGTGTGTGAGTCTGTCGTTATCGCGGATACAGGTCGCCATCAATTCCTTTGCCACCTATCCTGATGATGTACGTTCCACGCAATGCCGCCAATGTGAGGATCCAAAGTGTGTTTCTGCCTGTCCAAACGGTGCGCTTGTTGTGGATTCGGAACATGGAAATATCAGGCTGGTTAAGCCGAATTTGTGCATTGGGTGCGGCCGGTGCATCATGGCATGCCCCTTTGAACCCAAAAGGCCGATTGTAGCCCCTGACGAAAGATATGGCGGCCTTTTGAAATCACGTAAATGCGATCTGTGTCTCAATGCGCCCCATCATTTTGCCCCTGAAGGTGGCGGCATTGAAGGTGTCAGAGCCTGTGAAGCGGCATGCCCTTTAGGTGCAATTAAATTTACCACTGCCATGCCGGTGCAAGAAGGAAATGAAGGGTATGAGGTCAATTTGCGGGGCACCAGTTGGAGCTTACTGGGGTTTGATACCAATTTGTAAACTATATAGGAGGCATTTTTATGGGCGGATATGTAGGTAAGATTGCGAGAATCAATTTAACGACTAAAGCAATTACATATATTGATACAAGTGGCTATGAAGCCTGGGGCGGCGGGCATGGAATCGGCTCCAAGCTGTTTTATGATATTAATGTAAAGGAAAAGGGGTTAAACCTTGAGGAAATAGATGGCTTCCATCCGGAAAATATTGTCAGCATTATGACCTCGCCTCTCACTGCAACAGGTATTCCATCCGCAACCGGTCGTATAGAAGTTCAGGGCATTGGTGTGCATCAAGCCCCCATTGGATGGTATACCAAATCGATTGTAGGGGGACGCATCGGCCCCATGCTCAAATTTGCAGGATATGACGGCATCGCCATTGAGGGGGCAGCATCCGAACCGGTGTGGATAGATATCCGGGATGATATGATTATCATAAGGCCATGCAGTGAGCTTGGCCTCTGGGGATTGGGGACGTATGATACCCAGAAGAAGATATGGGAGTATGTAGTCGGGGATGAAAGTTATGACGGATGGTATTCCCCTGATGGGGCAAACGGAAGCACAACCCAAAAACCTGCTGTCCTCACAATGGGCAGGGCAGGAGAAACCAAGTGCCGAATGGCTTGTCTCATACACGATTCAGGCTATGCTGCAGGCGCAGGAGGATTCGGCGCTGTATGGGGTTCAAAAAACCTGAAGGCAGTGAGCGTTGTCGGAACCGGAAGTATTCCGATAGCGGATCCTGCAGGAGTGGTAAGAGAGCGGCTGGCTAACTTAAGCGAATATGGACCTAAAGTCGAAAATTTTAACCTGATGGAACGGTCCAAAAATATGCTGCGGCATAATTTTATGATCGGTGCCGGGGAGGCTTACGGCAGAACCCCAACGAATTGGGAAGGTGACAGTGGCCCATTGGGCGGAGTAAGGAATGAAGATAAGGGGCCTGCGAGCTGTATGGGGTGTTATGGCGGATGCAGAGGAAGATATAAAAACGGAAAAGGAAATGAAGTCCGTTGCGCGGGCTGCTATTTTTATGGGCAAGCTGACACTCCTGAAATACAACATGATGCAACAGATCTCATTAACCAATACGGATTTAACACGTTTGATTTTTATCAGGGCGTTCCCTATCTGAACGCACTAGCGGAAAAGGGGATTATCGGTCCTCCCGGGTCTGGGGCTGAAATCGAATCCGAGCTTGATTTCTCTAAATTCGGCACGCTTCAGTTTGCAGCAGATCTTTTAAAAACCATCGCGGAAAGAGATACCCCCTTTGGCGATGCCCTTGCTGAAGGTTTTTACAGGGCCATCGAGCGGTGGGGTAGACTTGAAGATATTGGTGACGCCTCGGTGGAAGACATGGCCCACATGCCGCTTCCCTATTGGGGCCTGCCGGAGCACCATTATGATTCTCGGTGCCAGCTTGAATATGGATTCGGGACCATTCTGGGCGATCGAGAGATATGTGAGCATTTGTTTACTTCAGTCTACTGGGATTGTTATTGGGGCGATCTCATACCATTTAGGGGATACGATGCCACTGCCGAACAGGCCGTCACTCTTATTACTGAGAAAATGCTGCCTCATGCCTCTGACTACGACAGCCCCGAGGATGCCATGCAAATGATGAATTACGATTCGGCTAATATGTATTCTGAACATATTGCAAGGCTGGTCTCCTGGCATCGGCACTATACCCGTTTCTTTAAGGCCTCCATGCTCTATTGCGACTGGAGATATCCTGATATCATTAATACAAATAAAAAAGATAAAAGGGGCTCCTCTTTTACTGCTGAAGAAAGATTTTTCAAGGTCGTAACCGGAAAAGACCTGTCTTATCTTGAAAGCATGAATATCGGAAGAAAGATTTGGAATATGGACAATGCCATCTGGACACTTCAGGGAAGGCATCGCGATATGGTACACTTTGCGGACTATATTTATAAAGATCCATTCCCCGAGAAATGGAAAATGCCTACTTATGATCCAAGTAAACTCAAACCATGGGTGTATCGTGATATAGGAGGTAGATATCTTGATAGGGATGAGTTTGAAAAATTTAAAACAAGATTCTATGCCCAGGAAGGCTGGGACTCAGATTCGGGATGGCCGACCCGGAATACCCTCGCGGAACTTGAGATGGAAGATGTGGCAGACTCATTGGCATATTGGGGAAAACTCGGTACGGAATAATCGTACTGCGTGTTCTTCCGATTAAAGGAAAGCTATTTTAGAAAAAAGTGCATTTACAAGACGTAGTGGATGATACTTTTTAAGACGCTATCAAAACTGCAGGAGTATAGGATGCAAATAGTACCCATAAAAAAGGCTGTCGGTATGGTGCTGGGTTATGATATTACAGAAATTATTCCCGGCCAGTTTAAAGGTGCTGCATTCAAGAAGGGGCATATCATTCATGAAACAGACATACCTAAACTCTTAAACATCGGCAAAAAACATATATACGTGGTGAATCTTTCCGAAGATATGATCCATGAAAACGAAGCTGCCCGGCGCATGGCTGAAGCAGCCATTGGTTGTGGCGTGACATTATCCGATCCGAGTGAAGGGAAGATTGAACTCCTGTCAACGGGTAAAGGCTTGCTAAAAGTGAATGCTGCGGCCCTTGAACAGATTAACCTCCTTGAGGGAATCATGTTCGCCACAATCCACGGAGGGCATATTGTACAAAACGGCCAGAAATTAGGCGGTACGCGTATTATCCCCCTTGCAATTCCCCAAAAGGACATCGAGACTGTTGAACATATTTGCGAAAGCTTCTACCCTGTCATTACAGTGAAACCCGTTAAACCTCACACAATAGGCATTGTAACCACGGGAAGCGAGGTCTATCATGGACGGATTGAAGACAAATTCGGACCCGTGCTTGAAAAGAAATTTAATACTCTTGGCAGTCATATTCTACGCCAGGTTATTGTTGATGATGATATTGAAATGATTGCAGGTGCGATTCGGGAATTAATCAAGGAAGGTGCAGACTTTATAGCAACAACCGGAGGTATGTCAGTTGATCCCGATGATGTCACACCATCCGGCATTAAAGCTGCCGGAGGGTCTGTATTGACCTATGGGGCCCCGGTTTTACCAGGTGCCATGTTTCTGTTGGCGGAAATAGACGGTATTCCTATCGTCGGCTTGCCTGCGTGTGTGATGTATGTGCGCACGAGTATTTTTGATCTGATCGTCCCCCGCCTTCTGGCAAATGAAACTGTAACCCGTTTGGATATTGCCCGGTTAGGCTATGGCGGATGTTGTATGGGTTGTGAAGAATGCCGATACCCTAAATGTGGGTTCGGTAAAGGGGATTGATAGTCATCCATTGGGCATTTGCCGAATACACATATATTATCAATTCCGATGATTGATCAAGTAGTCACTGATATTTTCATCGATCCACTTCCACGTCTCGCCCTCCTCTTTTGTATTGGTGACTTTGATATCGAGTTTTGCCATATGGTCTTCATCGATAACGATCGTGTTTTTGGATGGCCTGACCACCGGGAATAGGTGGGGAATATCCGATGCTGAAATGCTGATGCGAATTCTATGGCCTTTTTTAAACATGTTGTCTGTAGCCCACATTTCAACCACGTAGGGGTATATGACTTCTTCTTCGATCGGGTTTGGGTTTTTATTCGGGTAGCAGTAGAACGGATCAAAAGGGACATAATCCGGATCGAGTTGTTCTGGATTGGCCGGATCATAGGGCCTGTGCCAGGCGCTTAGCCAGCCTGAGGTGACATTTTGGGCCCGTCCGTCCGGGTACACATCGTTCAGTTCGACAACCCACTGAACATCCTTTTTGTCCGCCATTTCTATGATTGATTTGCTGTCTTCTTCCAGCTTGAGGACTTCATCCAGTTGATCGAGGAATTGATCAATGGCCTCCTGGGTGCCGGGTTGTGTAAATTTTGTTTTTGCCCAGAATGTCAGGCTCAAGGGACCGATGATCTCGATATCTTCTTCAAGCGGTTTAGTGGTGAAGGTAAGAACACCGAATTCATCCATCCGCTCATCCTCCCAGAAACGTTTTTCCTCTGTATCCTCTATTCCCAATACCATTTTGCACTGGTTCTCGTCCATGGTCAGCGGGGAAAATCCAAACCATCTTTGAGCCGATTTAGACATGATGCCATGAAGAAACCTGATGTCATGAAACAGCACCGGCGCTTTCTTTTCGTATCTCCACCACAGGAACTTACTATAAAGGTCGAGTTCTCCCATTTCTTCAACCAGGCTGAAATTGTTGGCCCGGTTAAAGTATGAAAACCAGTCCCTGCGAATCGTATCTTGTTTTCTTTTTGATAAATAATATGTTTTTTCTTCAACCCTGGATTCGGGTAGCGGCCAGTCTTTTTCAGCACGCCATTTGTCTTCACCCATGACGTAAATAACAACCGGGAACTCCACCATGAAGGGATCGTCTTTGCCTTTAATTTTCCAGTCAAACCACCTGGCAGCCAAATCCTGGTTAAATCCGTAGCCTGTGTTATCCACACCCAGACCATGAATACCCGGGCAGGTAAAAGCAGCGTCAATATGATACCAGGGGCCGATAATCAATGCCTTGTCTTCAGGTTTTTGGTTTGAAAGCCCATACTGGTAGTTGTTCAGTGTACCTCTTGTGAAAATATCGAACCATCCGGTAGTATTGAACACAGGAACGTTGGCAGGGATGGTTTCATTTCCCGTTATGGATGGATAATCGGTCATGAAATCCCATCCGCTTTCCGGCTTTTCCGGCCAGTAAATCAACGGTGATTTGGTCTCATACCAGGAGTTTTTCACCATATTGGATTCATCCAGTATCCATCTGATCGGGACATCAAGCTGACTCATATGCTCCAGCCAGATGTCATCGGCGGCTTGCGTATCCGCTGCATTGATGCCGGTTTTTTCATTCCCCCCCAGGTATTGCAGAGGCGGTAGGATGGTTTCAAAGTCTGTAATCCCCATCCATACTGCCATAAATTCCAGTTCAAAGTTGCCGCCGTGGAAGGCTATTTCCTGGTATACGTCACTGTAGGATGACAATGGAACCATTGCTTTCAAGTGTTTGGGCTCCATTTGTCCGGAGGCCCCATTATATTCCATTTCAACCAGAGCTGATGTGAGAAACTGGAGAATGGCCATATAGGATCCCCCAAACATGCCCACTTTCCCATCAGACCAAGGCTGGCTGGGTATCCATTCGTCAACCAGATAGGCGATATCATACTGTTCAATCAAGTCCATCGACCCCCAAACCCCTTCACCCGATCCAGTACCTCTCATATCAACCGCAATGACGTTATAGTCATGGGGCAGGAGTGGAAGCAGGTAGGCGATCATCATAAATTCACGACGATAGGCTGTAGCCACGAGAATCGTCGGTCGTTTGATGCTCGATGTCCCTTCTGCATTACCGGTGTGATAAACGGCTGTTGCCCAGAGATCACAATCCGGGCCGGCAGGGTTATCAGTGATGGGGATTTTGATATTCAAATCGAGTTTGATGTTTTTGACGGACAGCATATCGAGCATGGTTATAAATTTATGTTTATCCTCACCAGTGATTTCATCGGAAAAAACTGCGGACGATATCAGAAATACTGAGACCAAAATGAGATAAGCACAATAGAAAACTCTGTTACCCGATAACGTTTTCCAACCCATAACCGCCTCTCCTTTTCTGTTTCAAATGATCGTTTAAAATTTTCATTTCCGGTCATTCAACTAACTCGGTTGAGCTCGAGAGCATGAAAATTTTTCATGTTCCATCAAGTCCGCATTTTGTTTTTGGATATTTTTTAAACCAACTCACCGTATGCAAGTATGTACTTGCGTTGAGTCTAAATGTCAAGAGATCTTATTGATGAATGTATCGAAAAATTAACCTTGGTTAGGATGATGATCTTGAGTTTATGGACTGTAGTCTAACTCAGAGGTAACACACAAATCCTTAATTTTTTTCTATTTACGACATAAAAAGCCGAACAATGGCATTGCATATTGTAGGACGGTCATATTTCTTAAGCGGGGTATATTTCCCTAAGACCCATTGTGTTGCCATTTCAACGGTCTGATAGAGAAGCATCTGGGCCAACATCTCCGGGTTTTCCCTGGATGTGATTTTATGCTGATCCTGAAGTTTTTTAATAATATTTGCGATAAGCTCTAACGCCTTACTTGTACTTTTTGCCACAAAGTCTTCTTCGAAGCCCTCAACACCTTCTAAAAGTGCCAGATTTAAAAGACGAATTTCTCTGGGATTGTTTTCAAATATCTCAAATACACTTTCAACAATGATCTGGATGGCCTCCTCCGGTTCAATTTCAAATTCCTTTGCCCTGATGTCCATATCAAACCCTATTTTTTTAATTTCATTGAGGGTTTCCTGGAACAGCGTCAGTTTGTTATTAAACTGCCTGAAAAGCGTCACTTCATTCACACCCGCTTTCTCGGCAATTTTTCGTGTCGTGGTTGCATGGAACCCCTTTTCTGAAAAAAGATCAAGGGCGGCATCAATGATCCTGCTTCTCGCATCATGGGAGTCTGTTTTCGGAGATACCATTTTACTTCACCCATTCCATTGTTTGGTTATTTAACAGTCATAAAAAAACCAGGCTGCAGGAGAACCCATAGTACATTTTTTCTCTCAATGCAAAAACAGATTGAAAAAAAGCATATTTCTAACAGACGGTGGAGATTCCGTGCATGATCTGCAGCCCTATCTTAGCCCTGAACATTTCGCTCGACGGGCGACATATTCCCATGAGATTGACCGGTATGTTCAGCAGGCGCAACTAAAAACGGCAGCATAGACGGCCAGCCCAGATTTGTTCCACTCTCTGTTTGACACTATGAACTTTATTTTGATACATTTATTACCCGAAATACAAAAAAAGCCAATTTTTTGTATTATTATGTTATGTTTTCATGCATCGAATCATTCACGTGCCTGAAAAAACTTGCACAAAAGACGATAGAAAAGACATCCGTGCATATTTCAAAATACCAGTTTGACCCGAATTATCTTTTTTAACAGGCACCAGACAAATCGATTTTAAAATGGGGTCAATTATGGATAAAAATATCGGATTCATCTCAACCCGGTTTTCCGGTACAGACGGTGTCACCCTTGAAGCCAGTAAATGGGCAGACACACTGATCCGAAACGGCCATCACATCTTCTGGTTTGCCGGCGAACTTGATCGTGACCCTAAAAATAGCATGCTTGTACCGGAAGCCTATTTCAAACATGTGGAAAACCAGAAACTGAATGACCAGATATTTGGCAGAAAAGGAAGAAGTCCTGCGATAACAGAGAAAATACATGCCATCAAGTCCTACCTGAAAATCCAGATCAGGCGCTTTATTGAACAGTTTGCCATTGATCTCATCGTTACTGAAAACTGCCTGACAATCCCCATGCACGTGCCTTTAGGCATTGCCCTTACGGAAACGATTGCGGAAACCCAGATTCCCACCATCGCCCACCACCACGATTTCTATTGGGAAAGATCGCGATTTATCATAAATGCAGTGGGAGATTATCTGCAAATGGCCTTTCCGCCAAAACTTCCCGGAATTGAGCATGTGGTCATCAATTCAACAGCGCAGGAAGAACTGGCACTCCGCACCGGCATATCATCCATCATTATTCCCAATGTGCTGGAGTTTGAAATACCGCCTGTGGTCAATACGGAAAGGACGGCTCTCTTGAGAGAAGCGATCGGTCTTGCGCCTGAAGACACCATGGTCCTTCAACCCACTAGAATCATTCAAAGAAAAGGGATTGAACATGCCATCGAGTTTGTAAGAAAACTGGGGAATCCCAGGTGCAAGCTTTTTATCTCCCATGAAGCTGGTGACGAAGGTTTCGAATATGCAGACTGGATTAAGGAAACAGCCATGAGCCAGGGTGTAGAGTTAAGATTCATCAATACACGCATTGACGACCCGTGGAACAACAGGGATCGTGAAAAAGGTAGATATTCACTGTGGGATGTTTATCCGCATGCGGATTTCATCACATTTCCGAGTTTGTATGAGGGATTCGGTAACGCATTCCTTGAAGCTGTTTACTTCAGAAAACCGATTCTCATCAATCGATACAGCACCTTTATAAGAGATATCGAACCTTTGGAATTTGACCTTGTTGTCATGGATCAGTATATCACGAAAAAAACCATTGAATCCGCCCACCAAGTCATTGAAGTTCCATCCAGAAGAAAGAAAATGGTTGATACAAACTACGAAATAGCCAGGCGCCATTATTCCTATACGGTGCTGTGGAAAAACCTGTACTATATTATAACCAAATTCTTTGGCATGAACATATGATATTTCCCAGTTCCTTATTTAAAAATCATTTAACAACATCCAACCTGTCTCTTTTTCATAAAATTACCTTTATGTTAAATTTCAATGAATAATTATACATTTTTGTATTAGATAATTTTTAGATATTCAATTGTAATTTATAATAACCAATTGTTTTTTAATGAAATAAATTAATATTTAGAAATTTGGCCCGCACTTTGCTATCTACAGTTTCGGGATCATGAAAAATTTTAATTAAAACCGGGAGGTATTGACATCATGAAATTAAAACATTTTTTATTCACAGGATTATTTTCCATCTTGCCGGTTTCATCGGCTTTTGCAGAGGAAGGTCAGCTGAATACAGGGGACACGGCCTGGATTATCGTTTCAACGGCTTTGGTCATGATGATGACCCCAGCAGGACTGGCACTTTTTTACGGGGGCATGTCGAGATATAAAAATCTTCTGAATACATTTGCCATGACCTTTGTGGCGTATTGTCTCGCGAGTATTGTATGGATGACCTGGGGATATTCCATTGCGTTTGGCACAGATATTAAAGGCCTGATTGGCGGTCTGAACCATCTTTTCCTGAGCGGTATTGATATTAATAGCATTTCAGGCACGATTCCCACATATGTATTTATCATGTTCCAGATGACCTTTGCATGCATTACCATTGCCCTTGTCCTGGGATCAGTTGTGGACAGAATGAAGTTTTCTTCATGGATCGTTTTCACTGTTTTGTGGGTCACCTTCATCTATTGTCCTATCGCACACTGGGCCTGGGGGGGCGGCTGGATGGGCAGCATGGGCGCCCTTGATTTTGCAGGCGGTACGGTCGTGCATATCAATGCAGGTGTTGCCGGACTTGTCTTGTCTCTGGTACTTGGAAAACGCATCGGTTATGGGAAAGAAGCCATGTTTCCATCAAGCGTTTCACTGACAGCCCTTGGCGCCGGGCTTTTATGGTTCGGCTGGTTTGGCTTTAACGCAGGCAGTGCACTTGCCGCCAATGGCATTTCTGCATCCGCATTTCTGGTTACCAACACATCCGCTGCCATGGGCGCGCTTGCCTGGATGTTTGCAGAATGGACACACAGCAAAAAACCAACGGTTCTTGGAATTGCGTCAGGCGCGGTGGCAGGTCTTGTCGCGATCACCCCTGCAGCAGGGTTTGTCAATCTCCAGGCATCGCTTCTGATCGGTCTGGTTTCCGGGCTGCTCGGATTTTTCAGTGTGGCGATTGTCAAGCAAAAAATAGGATATGATGATTCACTGGATGCCTTTGGCGTACATGGCATTTGCGGCATATGGGGTGCGCTTGCAACAGGCCTATTTGCAAATCCGGCGATTACCGAAGGTGCAAAAGGCCTTTTCTACGGAAATCCTCGCCAGATTTGGATCCAATTCCTCTCTATTATCGCTACAGCCGCTTTTACAGGTGTGGGCACGCTCATTCTGGTCAATATTACAAAATTGTTAACCCATGGAATACGGGTTGAAAAAGAGGATGAAATTATGGGGTTAGATGGTGCACTTCATGGTGAACGGGCATTTGAAATTGACTGATGCCCCCTTTGAATGAACAAAAACGCCGTATCCATTCACAGAGATACGGCGTTTTGTTATTTTAACCGGTGTTAATTACTTCTCTTTCTTAAGTTTTTTTTAATGATTTAAAATGACCGAATCGTATACCTGAGAAAGTCCTTTTCCTCAAAAGGTACTTGCTATTATTTATCGACTCACACAAATATTATG
>Ga0180007_10001585_pt1 | contig 30055 bp, 30 predicted proteins | sample MM_PC_MetaG_FD_121122 | JGI IMG/M metagenome (GOLD analysis project Ga0180007, IMG submission 121122) | Groundwater microbial communities from the Aspo Hard Rock Laboratory (HRL) deep subsurface site, Sweden - MM_PC_MetaG | ecosystem: Environmental > Aquatic > Deep subsurface > Groundwater... | reverse complement strand
TTTTTACGAGGTCAAGCCTCAGGGTTTAAACATCCCTTCGGCCTCATTATATCACTACCCTAAAAAAAATAAAACAAAAAAGCTAAAAGCTTTAAAACTACTCTTAGCTTTAGTATACGAAAATAGCACTTCCATTATTGGAGGTGCTTTTTTGATGTTTTTGTGAAGGATGAAGTAAATCCCAATAAAGGCAGGAATGAGATGCGTATATGTAGCAGAAATCCAAGGAGGATTAAAAAAAATGAAAAAGACAATTTTAAAAAGTTTAGTAGTATTAGGTTTTATCGTAACCGTAGGATTTGCATTCACATTGACAACCGTGAGCGCAGATGCAGTATATGATGTAGCAAGTGATGGATACGGAAGTGTAGAAGCGTTGGAAAGTGAAGAAGCATTGACTCTTGAAGCAATGTTAACATATGCACTGCAAGACGAATACATGGCACAAGCAGAGTATCAAGCAATCATCAACACATATGGAGAAATCAAACCATTCACAAATATTCTGTTAGCAGAAGGAACACACATTGGATTGTTACTACCATTGTTTGAAGCATACGGAATTGCAGTACCAGCAAATGACGCAGCAGCAAACGTGATCATTCCTGAATCCATAACAAGCGCACTGGCTACAGGTGTACAAGCGGAAGAAATGAATATTGCAATGTATGAAAAATTCTTGGCACAAACAGATTTACCTGATGACGTAAGAAACGCATTTACCTATTTGATGAACGCATCGATTCAACATCAAAATGCATTCGCAAAAGATCGTTACTCCGGACTCGGAAGCGATGTTATGAATCAATTGCAAAAGAAATTCCAGTTCAAGGGCAGCAAAGGCAATCAAAACAAAGCTGGAAACCAATACAATTATCAAACAAACGAACAAGCTATAGAAACTTGCCCAAATCTATAAGACTAATGTAATAACAAAAACACCGATGTGAACATTCACTTCGGTGTTTTATTTCTTTAAAGATATTTTTGTATTTGATGCATACGTTCTAAGTATTCTTCTTTTGAAGTATTTCCAAAATTATTGTCAAAATTCATAAGTACGGTGTCTTTTTCATATCGAGGGATTAGGTGAATATGAAAATGATACACGCTTTGAAGCGGTTTGTCAGTGTTGATTAATACATTGAGACCTATGGGATTGAAAGCATTTTTAATTGCTCTTGAGAGCATCGGAATTCGCTCGAATATTTTTCCAGCTGAATCACTGTCCAGTTCGTACAAATTCTTAACGTGATTTTTTGGAATAACTAAGGTGTGTCCTTTTGTAGATTGAGAAATGTCAAGAATTGCAAGCACAAATTCGTCTTCGTATACGGTATATGACGGGATTTCTTTTTGAATAATCTTACAGAAAATGCAATCCATTTTATTGTTCCTCCTGATTATATTTTTCTATGACATTAATTAACTCTTTGAAGTTCTGAATCCAAAAATTTGGTTTAGTTTCTAAAAGGGTTTCTTTTTTTAAAGACCAATCTACACCGCATGTCATGATTCCTGCATTTTTACCTGCCAAGAGATCTGTCGAATTATCTCCTATCATGATTGCGTTGGGATTATTGAATCTTTCTAAAGCCCTAAATACAGGTTCAGGATGAGGTTTGTGATATTTAACGTCGTCCAAACCAATCAGCACATCAATGTATCTATCGATTCCAAACTCTTTGATTGAAGGCATTGCGGATACTTGAAATTTAGTTGTTACAATCCCGATGTTAAATCCTTTTCCTTTAAAATATTCAAGCATTTCAATCATATACGGATAGGGTTTTATGTAATCGAATTCGATTTCGGTGTAAATACTTCGGTAAGTATTAATCATACTTTCAATCACTTTTGAGTCTTTTGAAACGATTTGAAAAGTCTCGAAAAGAGGAGGACCCATCATTTCAAGAAGTTCTACTTTTGTGAAGACTCGATTTGGTAAATATTTCAAAAATGTTCTTCGAAATGTTTCTAAGATTAATTCATTTGAATCTACGAGAGTTCCATCTAAATCAAACAACAACGTGTCAAGTTTCATATCATCATCACCGTTAATATTATACCAAATAATGAGGTGATTTTATATAGTATTTATTAGGCTCAACTAAGTTCTAGAACATTTACTATTGATGTGGTATAATTATCACAGGTGATTTAGTGAAAAAAACTTATTTGATTATTAATCCAAGAAGCGGAAAACAAACTTCATATCAGAAACTAGACCATGTTCTAGAACGCTTAAGAGCCAAAGGATATGATGTTTTTTCGTTTGAAACAAAATATATAGGGCATGCAATAGAACTCGCAAAAAAAGCTTGTATCGACAAGTGCGAATACGTGTTTATCATAGGTGGAGACGGAACATTTAACGAAGTTGTAAATGGAATGATGGACTTTCAAACCAAACCAATCATCGGGTATATTCCGGCCGGAACTTGTTGCGACATAGGACATACATTGGGGCTTTCTAAAAATGTTGATAAATCACTCGACACTTTTTTCTCGAATCAACCAGTCAATATGGATGTTGTTAAATCAAATGATCGCTATTTTTGCTATGTTTCAGGCAATGGGGCGTTCATTGATATCAGTTATGTTACTGATTCCAAATTAAAAAAGAAGATAGGTTATTTTGCTTATATTATCAAAGGCGCTAAAGAACTTTTAACTATCCCAAAAATGAGAATGAAAGTCATCCATGATAACGGTGAATTCAGAGGAAAATTTTCCTTGATGTTGATTATCAATTCGAAACGTGTCGCGGGTATTAATATGATATATAAACCTAGATTGGATGACGGATTAGTTGATGTTGTCCTTTATAGAAACATATTTCCGTTTAATTTCTTATTATATTTTACTTCTTTCTTGTTGCCGTTTTGGTCGACGCCTCTTGTAAAAAGATTCAAGACTTCTTCTATGAAAGTTGTTACAAACACAAAGTCAAGATGGAATATTGATGGTGAATCTGGCGGAATTGGAAATCAAGACATTCAAGTTTGCAAACAAGCAATTTCAATTGTTATTCCCAAGAAAATTCAAAACAAACACTTTATTAATCAAGGAAAACAATTATGATTTTTAAAGAAATTATTGTTGTTGAAGGGATACATGATCATCAGAAGCTGAACAGCATTTATCCAGATATTGAAACCATTGTTACCGGAGGAAGTTCGATATCTTCTGAAACGCTCCTTTTCTTAAAAGAAGCTTCTCTTACTCGAGGTATTATTTTATTATTAGATCCAGACTTTCCAGGCAAGCAAATCACAAATAAGATTTTGTCTTTTTGTGAAGGCGGGAACATTAAGATTGCATCACTTGAGAAGTCGAAAGCAATCAGTAAAAATGGAAAAAAAGTTGGAATTGAACATGCAAGAAAAGAAGACATTATTGAATCGCTCGAGCATGTAGTAACCCTTGATACAAAACAGTATATTCATTCTATTACTTTGAATGATTTAATTGAAAGAAAGCTTGTTAGGGACCCAAGTGCCAAAAGCAATAGGAATCAAATTTCTAATAAGCTTCATATTCCTCTTGCAAACGGAAAAACATTCTTGAAATATCTTCAAATGATGCACATATCTCTATCAAAATTGGATGAAGTGATGAAATGAAAAAAATAAGTACAAACTCTTCTGTAAAAGGCTCCATTCTAGACCATCAATTTCGAATAAAAAAACACTTTGGTCAAAATTTTCTTAAGGATCAAAATGTTTTAAGTCAAATTGTTGAGAAATCAATCATTGACAAAGATGTTGACGTCATTGAGGTCGGACCAGGCCTTGGTTCATTGACTGAATTTCTACTTGAAAAAGCAAATCGAGTCTTGGCATATGAAATTGATAGGGATCTTATTCCGATTCTAAAAAGAAATTTCAAAAACGAGAATAATCTAATTTTGATTAACAAAGACATACTAAAAGTAGATATAGACAAAGAAATCAATGAAATATTAGGTGAGAACTCACAGGTGATTGTTGTTAGTAATCTACCATATTATATTACGACTCCAATACTAATGAAATTTCTTGAAACTTCATACCGAGTTAAGAAAATGGTTTTTATGGTTCAACTAGAAGTCGCCAAAAGAATCACATCGAAACCAAACACAAAAGATTATAACGCTTTAAGCATAGCAATTCAGTATAGAGCGGACGCTCAAATTCTTCTTAAAGTACCAAGAACAGCATTCATTCCTGAACCCAATGTTGATTCTGCGGTAGTTGAAGTAAAGATTAAAAATCAACTACCTAATCCTGCAAAGAACGAGACCTTTTTCTTTCAGTTCGTTCATCAATGTTTTTCTCAAAGAAGAAAGACATTGGTTAATAACATCCATCACCATTATCCCGATCTTTCAAAAGAACAACTTGAATCCATACTTAAAGAGGAAGGAATGAATCCTCAGATTAGATCAGAAGCGATATCAGTCAATGATTTTGTAAGGCTTTCTGATATTTTATACTCTCAAATTCACTAATTAAAGAAGCAGGAATACTGTAGTGGTATTTCTCTTTTCTTTTTTAACAATATATGCTATTATTTGATATGTAACAGTTTACATGTTGAAAAGAGGATTGAATATGAGAAAGAAATTAATGCTATTTGGTGTTGCGTTTTTGTTTCTATTCCTATTAATAGGATGCGATACATCAACAACTACAACAACAACAACAGCATCTGTATCTACTGATACATCGGAAACGACAACAACAACAACTACAACCAGCTCTACTACGGGCACTACACTAAGTACGAGTTCTTTGATTGATTTTATTCCCGAGGAATGCTCTACTATTCCCATTGAAGATGGTTGGGTTCCTGTATGGTGCGACGAGTTCAATTATACAGGCGGGGTCGATATGACCAAATGGAGCTATGTAATCGGTGGTGGCGGATACGGAAATGAAGAACTACAAAATTATACAAGTCGTTCAAATAATATTTACGTTGACGGAGAATATTTAAAAATTATCGCATTAAATGAAACCTACTACGCAGAAGATTACACTTCCGCAAAAATCTGGACCCGCTACGATCAATCTTGGAAGTATGGTAAATTTGAAATGAGAGCAATGCTACCAGCCGGAAGAGGAACATGGCCGGCATTTTGGATGATGCCTACAACTTCGGCATATGGTGGATGGCCCAATAGTGGTGAAATAGATATCATGGAACATGTTGGGTACGATATGAACGAAATTCATGGTACCATTCACACAGAAAGATTCTGGGGATCAAACGGCCGTGGAGGAAGCGCAACAGTTCTTGTTACACAGGAAATTGTTCCTCCGATGTTAGTTGCAGAAGAGTTCCACACTTATGGAATTGAATGGGATGAAACATCAATTACATGGTTCTTTGACGGACACGAATTCGCATCTGTAGGATACAATGCTTATTTTTCTCAATCTGCATTATATGATACATCTGTTGATTGGCCATTCAATCAAAATTTCTATTTGATTTTAAACTTAGCAATTGGAGGAACTTGGGGTGGAGCCCAAGGAGTTGATGATACTATCTTTCCGGCAACTTTTACAATAGACTATGTTAGGGTTTATCAACAAGATTACATTGCTGGAGACTCACAGATTCCATCTGCACCTACGAACCCTAGCATTGTGTATACATCTGGAACCACAGCATATTTGATTTGGAATGAGGCAGAAGACGACAAAAATATTGCATCTTATTTTATCACTCTAAACGGATTGCCACTTAAAATTACAAGCGTTCCGGGGATAAGAATTACAAATCTAGTAGACAATTTTGACAATATCATCGCAATTTATGCTGAGGATTATGCCGGGAATGTAAGCAGTCCTTTAGAAGTTTTGATTAGTACCTAAATTTATTCAATAAAATGGATGTAGCCTCGCTACATCTTTTTTTATCTTCAATTTCATCGAATTTGATTGACATCGTATGTCGGCTATGTTAACATCAATACAGAATTTCCTTTAAATTGGTCCAGAGAGGCTAAAAAGAGAATGAATAATTTTTTCTTTATGATTATTTTGTTCTTGTTCCTAAGTCTCTATTGACTTGGGACTTTTTTTTAGGAAAAAATAAGAAAAGGAGAGATTGAAATGTCAAAACTGTATCTTGAGTACAATCAAAAACCAAAGAACAGCAAGTGGATTCTACTTTCGTTTCAACATGTATTTGCAATGTTTGGTGCTACAATTTTAGTACCTCGATTGACTGGATTACCAGTGAGCGTTGCTTTGTTCACGTCCGGAATTGGTACACTGATTTACATCTTTTTCACCAAAAAGAAGGTGCCGATGTATCTGGGAAGTTCTTTCGCTTATATTGCAGCCATTATAAGTGTTTATGCTGCAACTTCGAATTGGGGATCCGTATTGACAGGGTTACTCGTTGCTGGACTTGTATACGTCATCATAGCCATTGTCATTAAGTTTGTTGGTAGCGGGTGGCTTCAAAAACTTTTGCCGTCTATTATAGTCGGCCCTATGATTATCATCATTGGTTTGTCTTTGGCTAGCGTTGCAGTATCTAGTGCGGGACTGGTAACTGGAGGAAGTGTTAAAATTATACTTACTGCTCTGGTTTCTTTTTCAACCGTCATTATAGTAGCATTAAAGGCAAAGGGATTTTCTAGAATAATTCCTTTTTTAATAGGAATTGCTTCAGGATTTGGATTTGCAATCTTGCTTGAGATTGTATTTCCGGGAACAGTAACTTCAGAACTTGGAACTGTAATCAGCGACACAAGGTTAGTACAATTTGATGCAATATGGGCAGTTATAAAATCCCCTCAAGATTGGTTTAAAATTCCAGAATTTATGATACTTTGGTTTTCTGACGCATCGGTTTCAGTGTTAGGAAGCAATATCTCTTTCTATCAAGTAAATTTAGCAGGAGTACTAACAATTGCACCTTTAGCTTTAGTTACTGCTTGCGAACATATAGGCGATCATCAAGTTTTAGGAAAAATCACAGATAATAATTATCTTGAGAATCCAGGACTTCACAGAACGTTAATGGGCGATGGAGTTGCAACCGCAGTTGCAGCTTTATTGGGCGGTCCCGCAAATACATCATACGGAGAAAACACATCTGTTGTAGGAATCACAAAAGTCGGTAGCGTTTATGTTACCGGACTTGCCGCTATTATTGCGGTTTTACTTTCATTCTTCAATGTATTTATGGTTATCATAGCTCAAATTCCCTGGGCGGTTCTTGGTGGGATAAGCATCATATTGTACGGTTTTATTGCAGGAAACGGACTTAAAGTCATGATTGAAGACAAAGTGGACTTGACAAAAACAAGAAATCTAATAATTGTATCAACGATGTTAGTTCTTGGACTTGGTGGAGCGGTTATCAATATTGGAATTGCAATATCTGGTATGGCTCTAGCGGCTTTTGTAGGGATTATTCTAAATCAAATTCTTCCACAAGAAAAACCACTAAAATCGATTGATTGATAGATATTCAGCCCACAAAAAACTGTGGGCTTTTCTTTTGCAGTCATGATATAATGATTGTAGGTGATGATATGGGATTATTGATTGAAAAAGACATTGTGCTCAAAACACTGAGGAGAATGTCACATGAGATTATCGAAAAAAATGAAGATCTAAAAGAAGTTATTCTTTTTGGAATCATGAGTAAAGGATATCCTCTTGCTAAAATTATCCAAGAGAACATTAAGTTGTATGAAGGAATTGATCTTGAGTGTCATCCACTTGATATTTCAAGCTACAGAGATGATGAAAAAAAATCCAATTCTGTAAATCCCGAATTAAATGTCGACAACAAAATCTGCATTTTAATTGACGATGTATTATACACCGGAAGGACAGCACGGGCCGCAATGGATGCATTGGTCGATTTTGGACGGCCAAAAAAAATCCAGTTAGGTGTTCTTATTGATCGAGGACACAGAGAACTTCCTATCAGACCAGATTATGTCGGAAAAAATGTTCCAACGTCAAGAGAAGAGTCTATTTTGGTTCAAATTACGGGGGAAACCCCCGGAGTATATATTAATAAAAAGGTGGATACATTATGAAAACATTAGATTTTGTCGATCACGAGTTAGCGAAAATCATTAAAAGAGAAACAATTCGTCAAAAAGACCATCTCGAGTTGATTGCGTCCGAAAACTTTGTTTCACTAGCTGTTTTGGAAGCTGATGGCTCAATACTGACAAACAAATATGCAGAAGGTTATCCAGGAAAAAGATATTATGGAGGCTGTGAGTTTGTAGATGAAGTTGAGACGCTCGCTAAAGAACGTGTACAAAAGCTATTTGACGTTAAATTCAGCAATGTTCAACCTCATTCTGGTTCAACAGCAAATATGGGGGCATATAGAGCTGTTTTAGAAAAAGGAGATAAGGTTATGGGAATGGCGCTTGATCAAGGTGGCCACCTAACGCATGGACATCCTTTAAATTTCAGCGGAATTGACTATGAGTTTTTCCCATATTTTGTTAATAAAGAATCTGAAATGATTGATTATGATAATCTCGCAAAACAAGCATTGGAAGTAAAACCCAAATTAATAGTTGCTGGAGCTTCTGCATATCCTCGGACATTGGATTTTAAACGTTTTAGAGAAATTGCGGATAGTGTTGGAGCGCTATTGATGGTGGATATGGCGCATATTGCTGGGTTAGTAGCAGCAAGATTACATCCAAATCCTTGTGAGTATGCAGACATCGTCACGTCAACGACTCATAAGACACTAAGAGGACCTCGGGGCGGAATCATTCTTACAAATAATGAAGAAATAGCAAAAAAAGTTGATAAAGTAATATTTCCCGGAATTCAAGGCGGACCTTTAATGCACATCATTGCAGCTAAAGCGGTAGCTTTTAAAGAAGCTTTGCAGCCACAATTCAATGAATATCAAAGACAAGTCATAAAAAACGCAGCTGCTTTTGCTGATGAGTTTTTAAAGCTTGGCTATCATGTTGTATCTGGGGGCACCGATAATCATTTATTACTATTGGATGTTTTATCAAAAACGGGATTAACAGGTAAGAAGGCAGAAAATCTTCTAGATACTGTTAACATAACATGTAATAAGAACACAATACCCTATGATACTCAAAAACCATTCATTAGTAGTGGAATCCGTTTAGGCACACCCGCAATGACAACTCGGGGATTTAAAGAAGACGATTTTAGGTTGGTTGCTCATTTGATTGATAAAGCTTTAATGAATCCAAAAGATGAGGATGCATTGGATTTAGTCAAAAACGACGTTTTAAAGTTAACAACGAAATATCCTTTGCCTTATCAACTATGAGTAGAATTTTAATTTGTATAGATGACCCTCTACTAGGTATTCGAATTAGTCGAATCTTGTCTAGTAAAGCACTCGCATATGACATGGTTAACACACCGATAAATAAAGAGGACATTTATAGGTATGATACCTTGATTATCCATTCATCTTATAGATTAACAGGACTGTATTCTTTCATCGAAAACATCTTAATTCATAAAACGTTGCCAATTGTATATGTATCGCTAAATATCGTTTCCAATCCTTTTCAGCGTCTATCAGAAAATGATTGGTTCATCCACATTGATGAAGCAAAAATGGATTCAGAGCTTCCTCTTGCACTAACAATGTTTCAAAAAAACAAACATCGATTAGAAGATTTGATAAAAGACAACAAGGAATTGTCAACCAAATTGAAAACGGAGCAAATTATATCGAAATGCAAGCGAAAATTACAAGATGAAGGAATGACAGAAGAAGAAGCGCATAAATACATTTTAAAATACGCGATGGATTGTAAAATATCAAAAACTGAAGCTTGTTTAAAAATATTATCAAAAAATAACTAATATTGCATTGATTATTCTATTTACAAAAAGTATAATGTGATTTATTAAAAAGACAATGGAGTCTTTCAAAAAAACAGAAAGGTTATTATTTTACTTTGAGTGCAATGCATTGTCAAAGGGAATAGTAAGAAAAAGTGTATGGCTAAATTCACTAGAGAATCAATTTTAAAAATAGCGAAAGAGGAAAACGTTCGCTATATTCGATTGATGTTTACCGACATCAATGGCACAATCAAGAGCGTAGAAATACCAGTTACCAGACTCGAAACCGCCCTTGATGGAAAAGTAATGTTTGATGGTTCTTCGATTGAAGGATTCGTCAGAATAATGGAAGCGGACATGTATTTAAGACCTGATTTTGACACCTGGCTAATATTAAGTTGGGAAGAAACCTCCTACGGAAAAGTAGCAAGACTAATTTGCGATGTCTACACACCTGAAGGAAAAGCCAGCCTAGCAGATCCAAGATCTAATTTAAAACGTGTTTCAGCAAAAATGCAAAAATTAGGATTTTCCACACTCAATATTGGGTTCGAACCAGAGTTCTTTCTTTTTAAAATTGATGCTGCAGGAAAAATCACAATGGACGTTACCGATGATGGTGGGTATTTTGACTTATCTCCAATCGACGGTGCAGGAGATTGTAGAAGAGACATCGTGTTGGAACTTGAAAGAATCGGATTTACAATGGAAGCATCTCATCATGAAGTCGCTCCCGGCCAAAATGAAATCAATTTCCAATTTTCCAACATAGTTGAAGCGTGTGACAATGTTCAAACATTCAAATTAGTTGTTAAAAACATTGCAAGACGTCACGGGCTTCACGCGACGTTTATGCCTAAACCTATTAAAGGAATCAACGGATCGGGTATGCACACTAATTGTTCGCTAGCTGATATGAATGGCGAGAATGCTTTTTATGATCCTAAAGATCCAATGGGACTTAGTTTGTCTTGTAGAAAGTGGTTAACAGGAATCTTAACTCACAGTAGAGGCTTTTGTGCTGTCACAAACCCTACCGTAAATTCTTATAAACGATTGGTTCCGGGCTATGAAGCTCCTTGTTACGTATCTTGGTCTGAGCATAATCGCAGTGTGATGGTTAGAATTCCTGCAACAAGAGGTAAGACTACTCGTACAGAAATACGTAGTGTTGATACGGCTGCAAATCCTTATCTTGCAATGGCAGTTATTTTGGCTGCAGGACTAGATGGAATCGAAAGCGACTTACCTTTAATTGCCCCTATTAACGAAAATTTATTTGAAAAAACAGCTAAAGAACGAGAAGCGTTGGGAGTATATAGCTTACCAGAAAGCCTAAAAGAGGCCGTTGACGCTTTAGGCGAGGACGAATTAATCAAGAACGCTCTCGGACCACATATCTATAAAAAATTTGTTGAATTGAAGATAAAAGAATGGGACGAATTTAGAACAACGGTTACTGAATGGGAAATAAAAAGATACATGAAATTAATCTAAGAAAGATGCTTGCATCTTTCTTTTTTTTGTATTATATATAATTTATATCTTTCATGTTATAATGGAAATATGAGGTGGTAATTATGTCTTATAAATCTAGATTCTCAAATGATGATATTGAAATGTTATTCGATGCAATTCTTACTCTTGAAAACAAAGAGGAGTGTTATCGTTTTTTTGAAGATTTATGTACTATCAAAGAAATTCAGGATATGGCTCAAAGAATTCACGTCGTTAAAATGTTGGACGAAAAAATTCCTTATCAAATTATATCCAATGAAACTCATGCTTCTACAGCAACCATTAGTAGAGTAAATAAAGCTTTACACTATGGTGCGGATGGCTATGGTATTGTTTTGGCGAAAATGAAGAAATAATTTATTTAGAAAAAAAGCTAGCCTTTCGAGGTTAGCTTTTTATTTTATCAGAATCATGCGTTTCATTTTGTAAAGAAGTAAGTTCACTTATACTGAAGTTATACCGTCTTCCACAAAATTGGCAAGTTGTTTCAATATCCTGATGATTGTTTATCATGTCTTGAATCTCTTCACTACCTAAGGAGAGGATTCCTTTTGCAAATCTCTCTTTGCTACAGTCACATTGATAACGAAGATCAAGTTTTTGTATAATTTTGTGATTTCCATTTGTCAAAACATCGACAACTTGTTCAGGAGTATATCCATTTAAAATCAATTCACTAACTGGTTTCATTTTCGTAATATTCGATTCGATAATAGAAAGAGTTTCTGTTTTGCATCCAGGCATGATTTGAAGAATGAATCCTCCGCTTGCCAAAACGGAATTATCATCATTCACTAATACTCCCAAACCAACACTTGAAGGAATCTGTTCGCTTTTCGCGAAGTAATATGTAAAGTCATCCGCTATTTCACCTGTTTGCAGTTCAGCAGAAGAAGTAAAGGTATCTCGAATTTTTAAGTCTTTTGTCACATGGATGAAGCCACTATTACCGACAACATACCCTACAGCCAGTTTATCATCGTTTGTTGATGCATGTACTTGGGGGTTTGCAATAAACCCGCGAACATCACCTTGAGTATTTGCGGTTGCAATCATTTTCCCTGCAGGACCACCGCCATCAATTTGAACTGAGATTGTTTGATCCTCTTTGTACATAGCTCCCATGATTACAGTAGCAGTCAATACCCTTCCTAGCGCAGCGGTAGCAGCTGGCCATGAATCATGTATTTGTCTAGACTCTTCAACAAGTTTTGTAGTAACTGCCGAATATATCCTTACTGTACCATCATACGCGTAAGCTTTAATCAAGTAATCATGCATGATATCACTTCCTCTTTAGATATTATATCATAATGATTCATAATTGAAATTGTTTTGTGTTTTTGGATTCGTTAATGTATAATCATTATGAAAGGAATGGGGAGAATATGGAATGGAAAATTAAAGACGTTACCATCAATAATCAAGTCGTGATTGCTCCAATGGCCGGAGTGACTAACATTGCCTATCGATCCATTCTTAAAGAATTCGGTGCAGGGTTAATTTATACGGAAATGATATCGGATAAAGGGTTGTGGCATCATAACTATAAAACGATTGAAATGTTGGAAATCAGTTCAGATGAAAAGCCCATCACTTTACAACTATTCGGAAGTGAAGTTGATAGCATTGTTGAAGCAGCAAAATTCATTGATAAAAATACAAATTGCGATATCATTGATATTAATATGGGCTGCCCTGTAAGTAAAGTAACCAAATCAGGAGCGGGGGCTGCCTTGCTACAAGACGAAAACAAAGTGCATAACATTGTGAAATCAGTTGTTGATAGTGTAAATAAGCCTGTGACTGTAAAAATTAGAATAGGGTGGAATGGAGAAACTGACAACCTAATCAGTATTGCAAAAGCTATCGAAGCAGCAGGTGCAAGTGCGATTGCAGTTCACGGAAGAACTAAGTCTCAAATGTATAGCGGAAAAGCAGACTGGTCATCAATCAAAAAAGTAAAGGACAATATCAGTATCCCTGTTATAGGAAATGGAGACATACAAAGTCCAGAAGATGCGAAACAGATGTTGGAGGAGACTGGGTGTGATGCTGTAATGATTGGACGAGGTATACTTGGAAATCCTTGGTTGATTAAGCAAACGATTGAGTATTTGGATAAAGGGGTATACTCCAAAAGAATAATGCTAGACGATATCAAAAAAACAATGTATGATCATCTAGAGCGTCTTGAAAAACTTAAGGGAGAAAAGATTGCAGTATTAGAAATGAGAAGTCATGGGCCATGGTATTTGAAGGGTTTAAAGAATGCATCGAATGCAAAAAAACTTTTGGCTAGTGCTACAAAAATATCTGAAGTATACAATATCATCGATAGCTTTTTTTTTGAATACGAGGGCTAATACAAATAAAAAAGAACAGAATTCAATAATGAACAAAAGCGGAAATCAAAGTCAAAAAAAATAAAAAACTAGAATAAATAGACAATTAAAAAGATTAGTATGTTTATGTGTGAATTAGCTAAGGTAATTTAAATTGCCTTAGCTTTTTTTTGGATTAAGAAATCAATTGTGTCATTTCAAATTGTTGAAATACAATAAAGTAGAAATTTATTGAATTCGTATTAATAAGACGAAGAGAAAAATATTCTCGAAATGCAAATATAGATATCTGTATGAAGTCATTAAATAATAGGATCAAATCACATTCATAAAAATAGTTGAATATAAATATTAATTCAAAATGGAATGAGAAAATAAAATACAAAGCAATTTATAATTTATGGTGATATAAGGTATGAGTATTAGTGATAATGTAATATGTACATAGTCTTAAGAAAAAAGGTTACAAATTGCAAAAATATAAAGAGAGAAAAGAGAAAGAGTGTAACTCAAAGACGAAGAAAAAATGATAAAGCACACGAAGTAAAAAACAAGAATAAAAGAACAAAATTATTAACCCGATAACGATATTGAATATAGCTATTTGAGTAGTACAAGCAAGAAAAGGAAATGAATAACCATTTATTGGTTTAACACGGAAATATTGAATAGTAAAATATGTCAATATCTCTATATTTAGCCATTAAATAGGTACAAAACAAGAATAGAAATATAGAAATAATCGCAAAATATAACGTCTCTGATAATTACTCATTATACGGTTGAACGTATATATTGCTCTCAATTGAATAATAATTACTATTAATATATTCATTAATAAGAAGTTCCTCAGTTTTATTTGAGTTGTACAGATTATTAAATAGTATGATATCGATAATATGTAAGAAGAGATTTACGGAAAGCCCTAAAAATAGCCAATAACACACTATAATGATAATCTAATAATTATTATTTTGAGTTTTGTAAAGTGAACATTATAAAGACACATATATATTAATACAGTTTTTACGTACACTTTTTTATAGTTTATAGATCTTCTGTTCAATTTTTATTGTCTTTAGTTTTAGTGCTTATTTATGGCTATATATAGGCATTTTTAATTTTATATCTAATTTTGATGATTCATATTACTACTTTAATCGTGTATTTTCTCAATGATATATCTATACTTTTTTATTCGAAATATTCTAAAATAAAAAAGGAATCAATAGAATCTGACCCCTCTTTTTATTTTATACTATGTACTCTTTATATCTTTTATACTGAGTATTTGAAAGTACTACCATAATTTTAATTCCTTCATCTAAATATATTGTCTCTGTAACATTTGCATGTTCTTTTAAATGATTATATATTTGTCCTTTGTCATATGGAAGAAGCATTTCTACTCTGTGGTCCTCTTTGAAAAGTTCTTGTTCTATTTTCTCTAATAGAAGATTCATATTTTGTTTTTCTGTAGCACTTACGAACACATAAGGAGAGTATTCTACAATCGGTATTTCGTTCAATAGATCCATTTTATTAAAGACATATATCAATGGAATTTCTTCTACTCCGATTTCTTTAATTACATTTTCTACTACTTGAATTTGGTCTAAATAGTATGGGTTCGAGGTATCAATTACATGAAGTATTAATGATGATTCAGTAATTTCTTCAAGCGTTGATTTAAAAGCTTCTACAAGATTATGTGGTAATTTAGAAATGAACCCAACTGTATCTGTAATAAGAAACGAGTGATTATTTTCTCTTGTAATGTTTCTTGTCTGAGTTTCTAATGTTGCAAATAACATGTTTTTTTCAAATACATATTTTTCTTGATTTGTTGTTGAAGTTAATAAAAGAGCATTCATAAGTGAAGACTTTCCGGAGTTGGTATACCCCATTAGAGCGACTGTTTTAATCTCTGATTTTTTTCTTTTTTCCCTTTGAGTTCTTCTGATTTCAACAATGTCTTTTAGATCGTGTTTCAGTTTAGTGATTCTATCTCTAAGTATTCTTCGGTCAAGTTCAAGTTGTTGTTCTCCAGGCCCTTTTGAACCCGTCCCGCTTTTTTGTCGAGATAATGACTTATAAAGACCAACTACTCTTGGGAGCATATATTCTGCTTGTGCCAGTTCAACTTGAAGCATTGCCTCTTTTGTTTTTGCTCTACGTGCAAAAATATCCAAGATTAAAATTGTTCTATCGATTACTTTGCAATCTAATTCTTTTTCAAGATTTCGAATATGACTTGGAGATAACTCATCATCAAAGACAACTAGATCAGCATCTAATGTAGTAATCATTTCTTTGAGCTCAGAAACCTTTCCTGACCCAATATAATAATTTGCAGTTGGAGCATCTGCTTTTTGTGTTAGTTGAAATAGAACTTCAACATTACAAGCAGTAGCGAGGTTTTGAAGTTCAATCATTGATTCTATAAAATTTACATCCTTGCCGGTATCTAAACCAACTAAAATTGCTTTTTCCATTTTATCACCACTTAATATTATATAACATTTACACAAAAAGCACTTATAAAACCGGCTAAAAATATGATATAATATGACGACAACTTTCTATATGTGAGGTTATGATGGAATTATCCAAACTAAAGTTCAAAGAGAAACGCAAGATTCTATCTAACAAATTTAATCTATGGATTGAAGATGTGTTTTCGAGCAAAAAAAAGACATTTATTTTTTTGGCTCTTTTTGTTTTTACAATTTTATTCGTCATTGATGCATTAGTTATTATTATCAACAACAGTTTTTACAATAACTTCTCCGACGACATCATTCAATATTATTCTATAATGGTTGATTTTATTACCCAAATAAAGGAAGGTTCCATTTCTTGGTTTAACCTGAACAACTATCTTGGAGCTTCCTTCTTCTCTGACATATACTACGTTCCTTTGGACATCTTTACTTTCATTACCTTTTTACTTTCCTATATAATGCCTATTGAGATTGCGTATTCAGCAACCGAGTTAATCAAGATATTAGCGGGAGTCATGATTTTTGCATATTACTTGTCTTTAAAGGGAATGAAAACACGAACCATTTTTTGGATGGGAGTTATTTATTTCATTAGTGGCGGATCTGTTAGTTTCATGGCCTTCCCTGTATTCCTCTCTTTGGCATTCTATTTACCTTTAAGTTTAGTGGTGATTCATTTCTTTTTTCATAAAAAAAGATGGATTGTTCCTCTTTATGCAATGATAGTAATCTTTTATGACTTTTATTTAGGATACATGGCTTTGGCATTTATTAGCATTATGTTTCTTGTTGAGTTTTTCAAAGAACCAGATTTTAATTTTTGGAAACTCTTAAAAGAGGGGATTATTTTCCTTTTCTTACTGTTACTAGGAGTTGTAATGTCACTTGTAATCCTTTATCCATCAATTTTATACATTTTAGAAGACACGTATAGACCAGAAGGTTTCTTTGACTCTTGGGTTATAACAATAGGATCTTTTGAGTTAAAATTATTCCAGCCTACAATATATATTCGATTATTGGCTAAAATATTTACAGAACAAAAGGGAATTGGTTTTTATGGTTTCGAAAATAATTATGGTCAGGAACACGTCTCATTATTCATTACAGTAATAGGGTTTGCCTACATGAATTATATTTTTTTCATGAAAGGTCGCATTGCGCGTGTATACAAAATTTTAATTCCTATTAGCTTATTGTTAATCTTTTTCCCCATTTTCTCATTTGTATTTTCTGGAACAACAGACTCTCCTTATACTAGATGGATTAATTGTTATCCTCTAGTCCAAGTAATGATTTTGGCTTATGTTTTTGACGAATATGGGTTTGAAAAAGTTAAAATGAAATTTTTATCCATCCCTATCGCACTTATGATATTTTTGGATGTTTATTTGTTCCAATATTATATTGTAAAATTGTCTACTGATACACATTATATTTCAAGAGATGTCATGACAGCTGATACAGTCTTGATGGGAATAGCTGCGGTTATATTGTTGTTGTTGCTATTGTTTGGTTGGCTTAAGAAGTATAAAGTCATAAAATGGATGTTTTGGATTGAATTCGTCATTGCGATAGTCTACATATATTCCGGTCCGTTTGCAATTCGAAATAAGATAGATACTTTTGAAGAAATGAATGCAATTGATAGCTATTTAAATGAAGTTTTGGATCAAGATGAGTTTTATAGAGTATATGTCGATCTGAGTCGTTTTGATGTTGAAGTCTTGAACTTCAATCGGATGACAACTTTTCCGACAAACACCCAAATATTTCATTCATGGACTGACAGTGAAACCAATACAATTGGATATTTGCTTTTTGGTGTTAATGAATACCAGTCAAAGAGCAAAATAGATGTTCAAGCAATTTATTTGAATCAATTCTTGGGATACAAATATGTTTTGGTTAGTGCAGAAAACGATTATTACCTTCCGAGTGAATACTATCAATTAAGATATGCCAATACTCAGTTTAGACTTTATGAGATTGTAGAAGCTGAACCATTTTCTGTTTATGAACAATATGTTACATATGATGAATATAGATCTTTTAGCATGATGAACACACAAATTGCCGCACAAAAGATACTTCTAATCAGTGCATTAATCGATCAAGAAGATCAAAGGTTTGATTACACTGACATCAATTTAGAACACTATTCTCTCCCTGTTAATTCAGGATTAAAAAGTGTGACTGCATATCAAACACACAACCAAGCGACAATGGTCTTGACTTCCGGCTTATCAAATCCTGAAGAGAGAAACTTTTTTAGGTATAGCAATGATTACTTCAATATTGGCTTTACTACAGGAGCCATTTATTTAAAGTCAAGCTATCTAGGGACTGTAGCTTATGGCGAAGTATTTATGGAGTTTGAAGATGGTTCTAGAAGTTCTTGCACAATATCGCATGACACTGCCCACCAAGTGAAATGCGAATTTTGGAAGGAACCATCTGCTATTTATTTTGAACAAACAGGAGCATTCTTGTCTGCGAAAACATTTGAATACAGACTTGAATGTGCAATCGACGGAGCGGCATATTTAGTGTATGATTTATCTAATATCGTTTATACCAGAGATGAAGGAGTATTATATTTCAACCTCTCTTCATCGATTGATTTTGAGCGAGTTTTTGTTGTTGATGAGGATGGAAATGAAACTGAAAGTTTTAATGGTTATCATTATTTTGATAGCATCCCAATGAGAATGTATATTTATAAGAATGCAGATATGTATGCACAAGATAATCTATTTAATTTGTCATTGAAATATGCCTACGATGATCTAAGTTTTTATGAAGAAAATGCACATAGTCTGATTGCGGACAATCAGTACTTAACTATAGATTCAGGAAAGATTCATTTAAAATACGATAGGACATCCGATTCTGAAAGTGATCAACTAGTGGTTATTCCAGTAGCTTATTCTGAAGAGTGGGAGATTACTTCGGGTCAAAATTATGAAACGGTAAGTGCTAGCGGGGGCTTTCTTGGGATAATAATTCCATACGGCGTGGACTCTATTGATCTTGAAATTGCTTTTTCACCAAAAGGACTTGAAAAAGGACTTCTTGGAACACTAGGAGGAATAGGGTTATACATGCTCATTTTTATACCAAGCATTCTATTGGAAAGAAAGAAAACAAAAAATATAAAGACTAAAGATGTGGAGATGAATATTGATGAAGAAAATAACAATCATCATTCCGTCCTATAACGAAGAAAAAAACGTTGTTCCTTTTTACGAAGAGGTAAAGAAATACATACAGATTCCTGGATATGAGTTTACTTTGTTATACATTAATGACGGTTCAAAAGATCATACCATTGAAGAAATAAAAAATCTTTCAAAAAAAGATAAGATGGTCAAATTTATTAGTTTCTCAAGAAATTTTGGGAAAGAAAGTGCTATGCACGCCGGTCTTAATCACGCAAAAGAAGAAGATGCTGTTATTATAATTGATTGTGACCTTCAACAACCACCGGCATTAATTCCTGAAATGATTAAGCACTATGAAGAAGGATACAAGCTTGTATATACAAAAGGAAAAACAAGAAAAGGGGAACCAAAACTAAGAACCTTTTTCGCAAACTGGTTTTATCGAATATATAATACGCATACAGATATGCCACTTGATAATGGCGCAAAGGATTTTCAACTTCTTGACAAAGTAGTAGTGGATGCATTTTTAAAATTAAAGGATAACTATCGTTTTGTTAAAGGTATCTTCTCTTGGGTTGGATATAAAAGAAAATGCTTAGAATATGACTTCATCCCAAGAAGGAATGGGAAAAGTTCTTGGAGTTTCAAATCTTTGTTGAAATATGCATTCAATGGAATGAACCAATTTTCTACCATTTTAATGATTGTTCCAGTTGTGGTTATTATTACAAGTGTTGTATTATTGATTTCTAATTTATTGCTTTATGCATTTCAAATCTTTTCTTTAGCTGAATTTTTGCTCGGAATTACGCTTTTCATTGGGATATTTATGTTGGGAATTGTAAGTTATTCCGGGTTCTATCTTCTATATCAGATGCGCAGACAAGTCTTGGACAGACCTATTTACTTGATTGAAGAATTATCGGAGGATTTACCACTTGAATAAGATATTTCAATTTATTAAATCTCATTTTCTTACAAGAAAATTTCTTACATTTGGAATAATTGGTATTGCAAATACATTGATTCACATGAGCGTTTACTATGTGATATATCACTATTTTTTTGATGAAGCTTATTTCATTTCTAGAGCGATTGTATCTAATACAACGGCTTTTGTCAGTGCTTCTATTTTCTCTTATTTTGCGAATGCTATTTTCACCTTTAAACCAAAGAACAAGTCGGCAGTGCAGTTTTCAATTGTCATGTTGGTTTTTATCGCAAGATGGGGTATTAGTACTTCATTGACAACATTTTTTGATTTTGCGATGCTAGAATGGTTACATGCTGATTATTCAGCCTATTCATACCTTTCAATTGTAGCTCCGTTTTTAGCTTCAGCATTGTTGATTCCAATCGCATACTTCGCTCTTGATTTTGTTTTTAGGAAAACCGATCATAAAAAAATATAAAATTGCTGGAGAAACTCTTTATTTCAATTCTCATATCAAGTATAATAAAGTCACAAATTAGAAAGAAGGTCGAATGATGGACAATTTTAGTTTAGCAATCATAGTATCCTATCTCTACGGAATCTATTTAATTGTTTTGCGCGCTAAAATTTCACATAAATCAATTCGAGTTTTTAAATTATTCCTTATCGTTCTATTTGTGCTTGATTTGATTTTGTTTTTGTTTAATTTAGGGACTTCTTATACACTGATTACTCAAATAGTAGTTTTGGTTCCTTTATTATACATGTTGTTTGCGACATACTTTAATGAGATTTTAACAATATTAAAACGGCTTGGTTTTTTTGGTAAAAAGAGCCAAAGAGCGAAGACCGATAATGATCTAGCAGATGTATTGCTAGAGACTGTTGAATTTCTGGCAAACAGAAAAATAGGTGCATTGATATCAATTGAAAGAAACACAAATTTATCTGCTTTTATCTCAAAAGCGTTGATGATTAACGCTCCGGTTACGGGAGAACTATTAGCGTCTATTTTCATACCAACAACACCTTTGCATGACGGAGCGGTCATTATTAGAGGGAATATGATATTGTGCGCCAAAGCGTATTATCCTTCGACCGAAAGAACAGATTTACCATTACATTTTGGTACAAGGCATAGAGCGGCAATAGGAATTAGCGAGCAAAGCGATGCTTTGACAATTGTTGTATCTGAAGAAACCGGATACGTTAGTGTAACAATTAATCGTCAAATTGATTACAACGTTTCGAAGGAAACAATGTCGTTATACTTCGAAAAATATCTCAAAATAAAGTAAAGTGCCTAGGCACTTTTTCTTTTTTCCATCATAGTATTTTTTTTCCAAGTGTGTTATAATTTGATTTAGTCAAGATGGAACGGAGGTGGCTTTTTGGAACAGTTTGATACAATTATCATAGGGAACGATATTACGTCTCTAATTACAGCTTTATTCCTCTCTAGAAAAATGAGAAATGTGCTTGTCGTCCAAGAATCTAGATATAAAAGCACCGACTTAGAAGTCATGTCTTTCACTGACCCCGAAAATCATAAATTCCATTTTGAATATCAAAAAGATAACATGTTATATGGTTTTAAGAAAGACAGCCTTTTAGAGAAATATCTGGAAGCCATCGGTTTGAGCAAAGAACTTATCTTTGAACCATATAGTGGAGATATTATCGTTAATGAAGATGATTCACTGACTGAGAGAATTCTATCATTTGATCAATTCAGAGTATACCTAATTCGATATTATCCAAGACAACGGGATCAAATTCACCGATTTTTCAAAGATTTAGATAGACACTATCAAAATTTCACGATACAGTACAAGGCGTTATTGACAAATATTGATTATACCTTAACCTCTCTCATGATTGAATGGGGAGATTATTCTCTTGAAGCCTTGCTTAAAAAGTACTTTCAAGATCAAAATTTGATTCAAGAATTTCTTTTGAATAATCAAATTAACGGACTTGACGCGGACAATATCAATAGTTACCATTTCTTCATGAATTTCTTCATGGGATTGAAAGATGGTATTTTTTACTTGAAACAAAATACTGATGATTTAAGAAAAATCCTTATTAGCAAGCTTCAAATTGTCAATTCAAACCCAATTCAAACTGTTAAAATTAAAAAATTCTATGTTGATGAAAATAATAAAATTACAGGTTTTATAGATAATTTGAATCACGAGTTCACCGCTAAGCACTTTATTGTCAGTAAAAATCCTATTGAGTTTTACGAAAAATATTTTGGTGATAGAGTCGAAGATATAGCTCATGTTAGCAAACATTATCCCAATTTAAATTCAAATCAACGAATGAATACAATTTATCTCGCATTGAATAAGAAATCTCAATTATTAGGTTTTAATGACCTTGATTATTATTTCAAAAACAACCTCGATTCTCCGAAAAGACTGATTCGATTGTTTAATTATCAGAAATTTGATAAGGATGTATGTGAGTCTACCAACGGTGCAATCTGTATTGATTATACATATTTGGAAGAAGATCCCTACACGGAAGATGAAATAATCAAGAGAATTACACAAACCTTTCCAAAGCTTAAAAAGAATATTGTTGGGATTAAAATTGGAAAACCAAGACAATACCTTTCAATGCTAAGCGATGAGTCCGTTCGAAAAGGGCTGTCAATCAATGATCAAATAGCCATTGAAGCTGGGGAGCATACTCAAATTCTTGACAATCTTTATTTAACTGGGCAATGGCTTCGACCGGAAGCTTCCATTTTTGGACAAATCCATTCCGGTATTGTCCTCGGAGACAAGATTGAAGAGAAGCTGTATTACGGTGAAGATGACGATACTTTCTACTATTTGACGAATGATGAAATTATGATGATGATTCGACATAATTATAAACTTGGATATTTGGGCGAACAAGAGACGCATGTCAATTTTCAAATAGGAAAAAGCAACTACTTTGTTAGAACAAAGAGGAAAAATATTACCATTCATCGAGGTAATTATTCAAACCCCGATCTGACCATATTTTCTACCAATGACAAACTATCAAATTTATTGCTCAAGAAAACAACTTTTGAAGAGGTATTAAAAACTGGCGGGTTCAAGTATCTAGGAAACAAAGAGATGCTTTATAATGTGATTAACGCTTTTGGACTCGATGATTTTCAAGTGTATGAAAACAACAATCCAATTAGATCGAAAATCAAGTTCTCTGGATTGAAATTTATGTTTATGTATCTACTTGTGTATTCAATTGCTTCATTTTTATCGAATTATATTGATGCTCTCTGGATTATGCCTTTTGCGCTTGTTCTAACGGGCGCAACAATGTATTTAAAAATTAGAGTCGTAGGCAAACCTTCGTGGTTCGAATATTTCATCAACGGGGTCCTGTTAGTCATGGTCATTCTCTCTATATCTATTTCGAGTTTCAGCAAAATGAGAAATGATGATATCTATCTTGGAATCATGGGATTGACATTTTTTATTTCTTGGATTGTGAACAGACCCATTGTATATGAATTTCATAAACATGATTACCGTACAGATTATGCCTCATCTTATTTATTCAAAGTCATTAACAACGGATTGACATTTATTTGGGCTTTGGTTTTCCTAGGAATATTAATCATGACTTATGTTTCTGGAGAAAGATATGTTTCGGTCCTTTATAACCTTGTTTTTGTCGGAATCTTTTTAAGTTACTACTATCCGGTTTTATATGTTAAAACAAATATTAAAAAATAGATTATTGAAAGGGTGGGGCATGTGAACGACTTGCTTATCTATATATCACTTGGATTACTGTTGCTACTGATGGTATTTAGTTCCATTATCTACCATAAATTTAGAATTTGGAAATTGTTGATTTTCATCGTTATCGGACTTGCGTATGCGGTATTGTATTATTTTGAACAATGGTTATCGTTTTTGCCAGTAGATGCGATAAAATCATATTTTCCTTATGGATTATATTTGTTTGTAGTCCTATTTGGAGTTACTTTTAAAAGTAAAATAAAAATAACACAAAATTTGACAGATTATGATTTTTTTGAACTGGAAAAAGAATTGGATGAAACAAAAGCTTCATCCGAATTGCTTAGACTCAGATATATTTCTACAATATCCTTACTATCAGAAGGATTGATTTTTTACGATGAAGATTTAAATGGTCTTTTTGTTACAGAACAGTTTCTTCAGATAACAAACACGAAAGAAAATTCGATTTCAATGGAAGATTATGTTTCTCAAATTCATAAAGATGATCAACAAGCTTTCCTTCAAAATCTGAAAAAGGCAAACAAAAAAAATCCCACTTATGAAATGAAATACAGAATAAAAAGAAATGGGGGATATGTTTGGGTAGAAGAAAAAGGAAAAGTATTTGAGTTCGATAAAAAGAATCAAATTATAGGAGCGGTAAAGGGAATAGACATCAAGCTTTTCCCTGATACAACCATTCATGAAATTGATTCGCTGCCTCATGAATCTCAATTGTTTCAGTATTTAAATCAAGCAATGAAAGAGACCGAGCCTTTCTATCTAATCATGATTCATCTTACGAACATTCCAGACATTAACAGTCGATTTGGAAGAGAAGTTGGAAATTTGATGATAGCGGAATATATTAAGAAGATGAGGTACCATTTTGCAAAAGATGTTAACAGCATTTTCAGAATCACTGGAATCCAATTTGCTTTAATCATTAAAGAGCAACGCAAATACGATATTTTGTATCGTGCACTGCAAAGCGGAGGAGATTTAGTTAATCTTGCATTGAATATTGGTGGAATTCAACAAATAGTCTACCCAAACCTAGGAATTATCAAACATGATCCTTGGTCTACTTACTCAATGAATGAACTAGTCAATCTTTCCAACAAAGCTTTGAATGAAGCTATTACGAGTATCAAAAGGAATTATTCTATTTTTGGAGAATGATATGGAAGAATCAAAACACGTTTTAAGAGATGAGTTCAAAAAGAAAAGATTGGACCAATCTGAAGATGAGTGTAGGAGAAAGTCCAAAATCATCATCGAAAAGATTCGTAAACTAGATATTTATCATAACAGCAAAACGGTTGCTATTTATCATCCGGTTTTTAATGAGGTGGACTTACTAGAATTGTTGAACGACGATAAAACGTTTTGTTTTCCAAAAATCATTAGTCTTCCGAACGCTGAAATGGACTTTTTTGAGGTTGGTCCGGGATTTAAAGAAAGTATTTACGGAATTGGAGAGCCAGAAGGTAATTACGTAGGGAAAAACAATATTGATTTAATATTAGTCCCAGGCCTTGTGTTTTCAAAAAGCGGATACAGGATTGGGTATGGCAAAGGATTTTATGATAAGTACCTTAATGATTTTGGCAATCCAACTATAGGCATAGCTTATGATTTTCAGGTAATTGATGAACTTCCCCACGGGGATAGAGACGTCAGACTATCTATGATTATTACATCGGTAGATTCTTATGTATAGTGCAGTCGTCTGTGGAGCGGGTTCTGGAAAAAGAACAAATCTGTCTTTTAATAAAATTTTCTATCTGATAAATGGAAAACAACTCATATTGTACACCCTTCAACCTTTTCTCATTGATCCAGATTGTAAAGAAATCATCTTGGTTGTATCTCAGTCGGATTTCTGCGAAACTAAAAAATTAATTCATGATGATAAAGTAAAAATAGTACTCGGAGGAGCCACTCGTCAAGACAGTGTCTTTTCTGGACTGAAATACGTTACATCTGAAATAGTATTTATTCATGATGGAGCGAGACCAAACATTCATCCTTTATATATTGAGAAATGTAAAGAATCAATTTCAAAGTATAAAGCAATCACACTTGCAATTCCGGTCAAAGATACTTTAAAAAGTATCAAAGACAATATAATGGGAGCGACGATTGACAGAGACTCAACGGTTAAACTTCAAACACCTCAAGTATTTTATACAGCAGACATTCTATCAGCACATCTATTGGCAATAAATAATAATCAAAACTATACAGATGATGCGACGCTCTATGCGACCGAACTGATGAAAGACGTAACTGTAATTTCTGGTGACGAATACAATATTAAAGCAACTACAATGGTTGACTTATTAATCTTGGAGGAAATATTATGTACAAAATAGGATTCTCAAAAGATGTTCACCCGTTGGTTGAAGGAAGACCCTTCATTCTTGGCGGAATACAAATTGATTACCCCAAAGGAACGCTTGGACATTCCGATGGTGATTGTCTACTTCACGCAATAGCTGAATCAATTTTGGGCGCTCTTGCATTAGGTGACTTAGGAAAGTTTTTTCCTGATACAGATCCTAGATACAAAAACTATGACTCTTCGTTGATTTTAAAAGAAGTCTTTGATTTCGCGAAAGGGAAAGGATTTGAACTAATCAATCTAGATTGTATGGTTTCTTTGGAGAAACCAAAACTTCGAGATTATATCGATCAGATGAGAGAAAAAATTGCTAATGTGATGTCAGTTGGCATTGAGAGAATTTCTATTAAAGCAACGACATTTGAAGGACTAGGTATTGTTGGGGAAGGAAAAGCTATCATTTGCGAAGCCGTTTGTCTCCTTGAACATGAATTGATGTACTTGTAAAAGGGCTCATCGAGTCCTTTTTATTTCCAAAATCATTATTTGATTGAAAATAATAGTAATGTGTTAAAATAGTATTGCTAGGAGATGAAGATATGATCGATACCATTCATGGCGAATTTGAACTTATCAAAGATTATCGCGATGCATTTATACTTGACGACTTCAATAAACGTTATACTGTAGAAGCATTGGGAATATATCCTTACATCGTCGGAGATTATTCTGCCGGTCTTTTGAGGCTGAAAGGTTTTTCTGACAAAGGGAAAGGCAATCATTACCGCACGATTCCAGATTATCTTGTGGAAAGTTGTCCAATGAATTGTGCATATTACATTTTAAAGAATCCTAACTTCAATCCGAACATCAAGAGAGACGAGTAAGGAGGGACAATTGTGACTTACGAAGAAATTATTATTGAAATCAAGGAAGTTATCAACCTGATTAGGCCCTATATTAGACGTGATGGCGGAGACATCGATTTTGTTAGTTTTGAAGATGGAATCGTCTATGTAAAACTTTCCGGTGCGTGTGTCGGTTGTGGCGCAATAGAAGGTACTTTAAGAGAATTGGTCGAAGACACTTTGCTTGAAAGGGTTCCGGGCGTTATTGGCGTTGAACAATCCTGGTAAGGAGAACATATGGGAATCAAAACAACAGAAATGAAAGAAATTTGTATTAAGACGCTGGAAGACAGAGGTGTCTTACTTAGTGATATCACAGAAATCGTTTTTGATTTGCAGAAGAAGTACATTCCTGATTTGACAATGGAAGTATGCTATGAGGCTGTCGATCGGGTTCTGTCCAAAAGAGAAGTTCATAATGCTATTTTGACAGGTATTGAACTTGATGTTCTTGCTGAAAAGAAAATGTTGTCTGAACCACTTCAAACGTTAATCAATTCGGATAATCCTCTTTATGGAATCGATGAAATTTTGGTCCTTTCAATTTGTAATGTTTATGGATCTATTGGACTAACTAATTTTGGATATGTCGATAAAGTGAAGCCAGGAATTATTGGAAGATTAGATCTAGAAGGTAAAAAAACTGATAGATGTCATACATTCCTAGATGACATTGTAGGAGCGATTGCAGCAGCAGCAGCTAGTAGCGTTGCTCACAACGCGGCGCAATAAATAATACCAAATCCAAAGATATGATTCGTTCATATCTTTTTGTTTATTACTTTCGAACAAGCCTTAATTGTGTTATAATGATGGCAGTAATCTATATGAGGTGTTTATTATGAAAACAGGAGACATCGTCAATGGTCGGATTACAGGAATTAAATCATATGGAGCTTTTGTTAAACTTGAAAATGATTTGGATGGGTTAATCCACATTTCAGAAATCAGCGACGGATTTGTTCGAAGTATTGAAGACTATATTACTGTTGGCGAAAATGTGTCTTTGGAAGTGTTGAATATCAGCGAAGACGGAAAAGTTAGTCTAAGTTATAAAAAACTCAACAAGAAAAGACGCAAGAAGTATGTAGATGTGGAACTGAAAGCGGGATTCAAACCGTTCGAGACCATGCTACCGGAGTGGATTGAAAAATACCACAAAAACGGCGGGAAATCCTAGCCGTTTTTCTTTTTTTTGAATCGAAAGCGTTCTTTCATTCTTTTTATGAATTAGATTATGTGATATAATATTGCTTGTTTATCATTTTGGAGGAAACTATGGAAAAAATATTAAGCGTTGACATCTCTCATGCACTTCCATTTATCAATCAGGAAGACTTGACGAAATTACAAAAAGAAATCATTTCAGCGAGAAAAACCCTCAACAATCAAAGCGGAGATGGCTCTCAGTTTTTAGGTTGGGTTGATTTGCCCGCGAACTATGATAAAGAAGAATTTACCAAAATTTTATCCGCTGCGAAAAAAATCAGAAAACAATCAAAAATCTTGATTGTGATTGGAATTGGCGGATCCTACCTTGGCGCGAAAGCTGCAATCGACTTGTTAAGTCCTTATTTTGAAAAAAAGAAAAAAATGGAAGTCCTTTTCGCCGGACATAATATGTCTTCCACGTATTTGAATGAATTAGTAGAATATGTGAAAGACAAAGATTTCTCTGTGAACGTTATTTCTAAATCAGGGACAACGACCGAACCTGCCATTGCATTTAGACTGTTTAAAAAATTACTCGAAGAGAAGTATGGCAAAGAAGAAGCCAAAGAAAGAATCTATGTTACAACAGACAAAGATCGTGGAGCCTTACGGACTTTGGCAAATGAAGAGGGATACGCCTCATTTGTTGTCCCAGACAATATTGGTGGACGGTACTCTGTATTAACTCCTGTGGGCTTGTTGCCAATTGCAGCAGCAAACATTAATATCAAAGATATTATGAAAGGAGCTAACGCTTGCAGAAAAGATACAAAAAAAATGAGCATCGCGGAAAATGATGTCCATCTATATGTAGCGATTAGAAATCTATTATATAGAAATAATAAATCCATCGAAATGTTGGTGGATTATGAGACTAAATTCCATTATTTTACCGAGTGGTGGAAACAACTATTTGGAGAATCAGAAGGGAAAGATCATGAAGGGCTATTTGTTTCTTCGGCATCTTTTTCTACCGACCTTCATTCTTTGGGGCAATACATTCAAGATGGAAGAAGGAATCTGTTTGAGACCGTATTGAATGTACATACTCCCCAAAAAGAAGTATTTATCGAAGAAAACGAAAGTGATTTGGATGGTTTAAATTATTTGGCTGGTAAATCAGTTGATTACGTTAATAAAAGGGCTTTTGAAGGAACTCTTCTTGCACATCAAGAAGGATCTGTCCCTAACATCGTTATCAACTTGGATAGAATTGATCCTTTTACATTCGGATATCTAGTCTACTTTTTTGAATTATCATGTGGAATTAGTGGATATGTTTTAGGTGTAAATCCATTTAACCAACCCGGAGTTGAGGCTTATAAAAAAAATATGTTTGCTTTGCTAGGAAAACCCGGATATGAAGAATTGAAAAAGCAATTGGAAGCTAAATTATAAAGAAAAGGCGGAGAAAGAAAGCGTTCGATTAAAACAGACAGAAAATAAAAAGAGCCATATTGGAGAGATTCCAGTATGGTTTTTTTGATATAATGTTTAAAGCAGTGGTTTTTAAGGTTTTATTCTTTTTGGGGTGA
>Ga0180007_10001584_pt1 | contig 30063 bp, 24 predicted proteins | sample MM_PC_MetaG_FD_121122 | JGI IMG/M metagenome (GOLD analysis project Ga0180007, IMG submission 121122) | Groundwater microbial communities from the Aspo Hard Rock Laboratory (HRL) deep subsurface site, Sweden - MM_PC_MetaG | ecosystem: Environmental > Aquatic > Deep subsurface > Groundwater... | reverse complement strand
GTGCTGTTGTATACGATAAGGGGATCATGCCCTGCAATAGCATAGTCAAACTTCTTGGTCACTGTATCAAAGATCCCGTAAAAGGCGGTCATAAACATGCTTTCCGGGATATCCGGCTTGATCAATTCATTGACACGGCATAACGTATCATACGCACTGACATCCGGCCGGATAATAGAACGCAATATACTTCTGAACATGGTCATCCCGAGGGATCCCGGCACACCCTTACCTGAAACATCAGCTACAACAATAGCGATCTTTGTATTTGTAAGGGGGATCATGTCATAATAGTCGCCACCTACTGTCTTTGCAGGCTGATAAAAGGCGGCCAGCTCTAAATTACTGAATTTCGGTATACTCTTTGGCAGGAGGGTATTCTGAATTTCGGCTGCGATCTCCATCTCCCTCTCGGTCCTCTTCTTATCCAGCATCACCTTCTGTGCCTCTTTCAGCTTGCCGGTCATCTCATTAAAATCCGATGCCAGCGCACCGATCTCATCTTTGGATCTTATAGCGATCTTGTACCCCAGCTCACCGGAGCCGATCTTGGCAGTTCCCTGGGCAAGTTTCTTTATGGGTCTTACGATCGAAGTAGCCAATGCCAGAGCCCCTAAAACACCGAGAGCAATAGCGCCCAGCGCAATATAGATTGTCCTCTGCCTTGCCTGGCGGACAGCTTTAAAAATTATCTCTCTTGAAAAAATAATATGGGCATCCCCGAAATATTTCCTTTTAACGATCTCTTTTCCTCTCATCTGCAATGCTTTTTCAGAAATGACAGGAGAATATATATCATAATACTTATTCTTATATAACTGGTATGTATACTCCCCTTCCTTCAGTTCTTCTCCTTTCAGGAAGAACGGCTTGTTATACTCTTCGGAAGGTTTAATACTCCTTCCATAGTGGGTCCATTTGATTTTAGGGTCTTCCGGGTCCATGGTGGCCTTTTCACCATCACTATGAGCAAGAACATACCCTTTCTTCGTGATAAAGAAGGCTTCAATAACGCCTTCTTCCTTGAGAAGCGATCTGGCATAACTCGCTGCAGGAATCAAATCACGGGTAGTATAATTTTCCAGAACGATAACGGACAGGTTCCTGGCCAGGACCCCGCCTCTCATTAAAACCTGTTCGGTCAGTTTCTCACGCTGGTATTCGATCAGGGTGTACCCAATTAAGACTACGATTACTACAAGCAAAAAGCTTATCCAAAAACCGAATTTAAACTTTAATGGAAATTTGATCTTCATGCTTCACCTGAATATAATTTTGTAAAAGCAAACCACCGGTTAAAGCTGATATGTATATTATTTATCGTCATCATAATAATCAAAATTGAATATTAAATACTAAAACAATACAATATGTTAAAGAGCCCAGGCTGACAGCATATCCATAAGGTATGGCGATACTCTCGTCTTTACTCAACGATTCACTCTTCAGCCGGTATTTCGGTATCATGAATAAAAAGAACCTCAGTACCCTTTTCCATGTCTTGATAAAGCGTCTCTTCTTTATAATGACAATATTAGCCATTAATCCTCCGGCTAATACTGAATAAAGGATAAAATTAAATACGAGCTCTAGACCCACAATGGCCCCGAGTGCCATCATCAGTTTAGCATCACCCGCTCCAAATCCGCCCCAGGCATATACCATAAAAAAAAGTATGGTGCATATTCCGAATCCGGCCAGGGAAGAAATGAGAGCATTCAATCCGCCAAGATAAAAATTTAATGCAAACCCCATTACCATTACCGGAAATGTCACCACATTATATATTTTTCGTTTTAATATATCAGTTATACCACTTATCGTAAGAAACAGAACCAATAAAATGATCTTTTGAGTATGCATAATTTGAAAGAATAACTTTTTCTTAAAATTATTCTACTCTTTTTAAAGGAAATGTCAAGAAAATAGATATCGCAATAGTAATACCCGGTCCTTCAGGCTATCGCTAAATTAATATTTATTTGACAAAAAATGTAGCAAGGGTCTTTAGGCCCGTCTATGGAGTGAAAATAGCTTATTTCAGGCGGGCCTACTCTCTTCACCCTTACGGGTACTTCGCGAGGAGGCTCCGCACAAGCCCCTTACTACGAAGTGCCCGAAGGGTGCATTACTTTTAATTTAGCGATAGACTGCCTTTCCTTATATTATAATCTTAACGTAACAACACACCTTCAGGTGTGTTAAAAAAACATAATAAAATAATTGAAACTGTATTTATAAAGAATAGATTGATTCTCATCAAAATAAAGAGGTTTATATAATGAATTGGAATTGGTGGATCATTTTAGGTTTTACGGCACAGGCTCTCTTCAGCACGCGGTTTCTGATACAGTGGATCGTAACCGAAAAGAAGAAGAAGAGTCACATACCGGTTTCCTTCTGGTATTTCAGTCTATTTGGAGGAATTCTGCTATTAATATACTCTATTCACAAGAAAGATCCGGTTTTTATTCTGGGACAGTCTACCGGAGTGATCATCTATGCAAGAAACCTGTATTTCATTTATACACATAAAAAAACCCCGAAGGGATCAGCCTGAAAGCGAATAAAAGACTTACCCTATTTCAACCAGTAAAAACCATAACCGGTGTTTATTGATCAGGCTGCGCATCTCTTTTTTCAGCATTCCTTTTTTAATCCCTTTAATAAATGAATGCCAGAAATACTTATCTCTGAACTTTTTTTTAAAATTATAATAACTTTCACCGATTATATGACCTTTTATCTTCAGATCAGGAGAGGTCTGTATCCAAAGGTCCTTTTCAATGATCAGGTAGAGCTTTTCATCCCGGATCCTTATAAGTCCGTCCGGATCATCCATGACATGATCTGCATCCCTTCCTGCAAACAGCCTGATCCATACCCTTGAACGCTGAGGAACACCTACAGCTATGATCTTTCGGGAATTATCCTTGATCTTTCTGCATAAGGGCTTGATCGCTTCCGGCTTCAGTATGGTCGGCAGGAACCCGTTTACAGTAACAAAAAGCAGAAAAGCTGATAAGCTAATAATTTTAATGGCTCTGGAACTAATATCCTGGAGATAAACAGCTGTTAATACGGATAAAGGAAAAAATAGGGGAAGAATATACCGTGACCTGTGCATGGTGATAAAGAGGGAGAATAAAAGAAGTACTGACAAGATCCATATTAATAAAAGAGATCCTTTCTCCTTATTCAAAGTTATTTCCCATGATCTCTTTCTTGAAAATAACCTGATCCCAAGCAAAATTATCCATATATGAGCATAACGAAGAAAAGTATGGATGTAATAGATTAAATTCTTTAATTGAGTTACTATGGAATAGGCTACCCTGCTTTTCACTTCCGCATTGATGAAATGGCCTGTAAAGGCCGATCCGAATTTTATATACATTAAAAGCGGCCAGAATAAGGCAGAAATTAAGAATAAAAGGATCCCGGGAAATGATATAACCTTCTTCACTCCTTGTAAACCTTCATTATAAAATAGGAATATAACAATAGCGGAAAACGGGATCAATAGACCTAAAGGGCCTTTCGTAGCAACTGCTAACCCGCTGAATAAATACCCGGAGATCAGGTTATTCCTGCTTCCATGCTTATATCCTTTATATAAAAAATAGACTGCCAGGTTCATAAAAAAGAAAAGGGCTATGTCCGTAGCTGCTACTTTCGAATAAATAAGATACATGAAATTAGAACTTAAGATCAATACTGAATAAAGGGACACCTTTGCGTTATTAAAGAGCAGTCGTGTAAACTTATACACCAGGATAAGGTTTAAAAGAGCAATAAAAAGAGATATAAGCCTGGCCTGGGCTATACCGAATCCGGCGATCTTATAGACCAGCCCGACAAACCAGTAAAAAAGAATTGGTTTTTGGAATCTTGCCACATTATCTTCATAATAAGGAACGAGCCAGTTACCTGTTTCGTTCATTCTCATGGCAGAATAGATATAGTAAGACTCATCAGCCTGATAATTGGAAGTTGAATTGATACCTATTATATTCCCCAGGATAAAAACAGATAGAATAACAAGAAGCTGTATATTCTTCCTTGCTCCTGATAACGAGATGATCTTCATTTTCCTGACTCCATGGTAATTGATAATTTACCGGCTGACCTGTGGACCATTTTATTTTATGACTTTTTTTATCCTGTAGCTAAGATACCTTTTCTGCATCCACCGGACCGCAAAGGCATCAGCCAGAGCAACAAAAGCACGGTTAAGCACTCCATAATGCGTCTTCCCGTATCTCCTGGACCGGTGTGATACATATACTTCTATCACTTTTGCCCCTTCCATTTTACATAATGTGGGAAGGAACCTGTGAAGGCCGTTAAACATCTTTATTCTTTTAATGTACTCCTTTTTAAAGACCTTCAGGGAACATCCGGTATCCACAATATTTTCATGAGTTATTCTGTTCCGGATATAATTGGCTATTCTGGAAGAGATCAGCTTAACCATGCTGTCTTTTCGATTTTTTCTCTTTCCCGTAATGACATCATACCGGGGATAATATTTCAGCAGTTTTAGAATATCTGCCGGGTCATTCTGCAGGTCAGCATCCATGGTTATGATAAGTTCACCCTTTGCCTCCCTGATCCCGGCATCAAACCCGGCACTCTGCCCGCACCTCTTTTCAAATTGGATTATCTTCATCCATTTATACTTCTTTTTATAATGCCGCAGTATGTTAAAACTAAGATCCGTGCTCTCATCATCGATAAATATTACTTCTGTCCCGGCTTTCAAGCGAACGGCAACACTATGCAGTTCTTCGATCAAAATCGGCAGATTATCCTCTTCGTTATTTACAGGGATCACAATAGAATACTTCATACTTCTCCTTTTATATAAAACCAAAAAGGCCGTTCACCACAATTTTACCAGGTAAAGTTCATCTCCCCCTCTTGCCAGATAAACGAAACATTCCTGATCAGGAAAAAAAGCTAAAGAATAAATATAGTTATAGCTTTTGATCCTCTTTTTATTAATTGCTATAAATTCTCTGTCAAAATCATTTACTATATACGCAACATTCTCTCCCTCCTGATCAAAAACAGCGTATTTAATATGATTATACTGGCGGGTGCGGTTACCGTCAATGATCAGGTAATACATTTCTCTGTTTGCTGTCTTCTCCCCCACCTTAAAAAAATAATGCTCACTATCGGGACTGAACGTTAAAAGGTCCATATCATCATATTCATTACTCCACTTCCCGTCTATAAGGACTATCTTCATCGGACCTTTTTCAACAATATAGCCGAAGCGGCGGCTGTTTGGGCTGAACTGCAATGTAACAACTTCATCATACTTGACCTTCTTCAGTTTCTCCTGGATAATAAAATTATCCAGTACGATGGAAAGCTGTTCGTTCTTATCCCCGATATAGGCTATCCTCTTACTGTTGGGAGAGAACGTGATCTGATAAATATCGTCAAATAATTTGTTTGCTTCCTCCTCATCGACCACAAGAAAACATTTATTCTTCGTACCGGCCTTATAAGCAACATTTTTTCCGTTCGGGCTTATTGTAATAGCATCAACACAATCGTATGATCTCTGTTTCCTGCCCCCGGCAATGACAAAATATTTTTCTTCGTCCTTTACCCTGTAAGCAAATTTTTGACTGTTTTCACTGAATGTTAACAGGTCGACATAATCATATGATTTGTGCTTGATGCCGTCTATTACAACAAAATATTTTTCTCCATCCAGAGCTCTGTATGCAAACCGGCTGCCATCGGGACTGAACGTTAAAAGGTCCACATAATCATATGATTCCTGCTCCCGCCGGTCCAGAACAGCATAATAGCTGTCTCCTTTCTGAACACAAAAAGCAGCCTTATGCCTTCCCGAGCCAACGACCAGTTCATAAATATTTTCATAAGCTTTTGAATATTCTTTATTATCAATGACAGCATGATACTTTCCTTCTTTCTTTCCTATATAACCCAGATGCTCATAATTATAACTCCAGATCAAATATTTAATATCATCATATTGATCGCTTTCCTTCCCATTAAAGATGACCTTAGTATAGGATCTGATGTTGTCACCATCAAAACCTTTCAGCATAAAATACCAGTTAATATTATCTTCAAATATACGAAGGTCCTGCTTGATGATCAGTTCATCTATTTCCAGAGTGTAGATCTCATCTTCATTGATCTTTTCCGCAAAAAGAAAGGCAGGTCCGGAAGATAAGATAATAATAATAAAAAGCGATCTGATTATGTTGATCATGCTTATCATTGTTTAAAAATAATATTACAATTTTTTTAATTGTCAAAAATAATTTAACCCCCTTATTCAGGGGATATAGTTATATTATTGAAAGATCATCACTTTTTTGACATTCTGTTTTTTATAATGGCCTTTATATGTTCAAGGATATCCCCTGATCCTTTATCCAGTACGGAAAAAATGTTCTCGTCCAGCTCTCCCTCTGTTCTTTTTGTATTGATCACCTTGTTTGCCCGTATATCCATGATCTTCGTATTGATCCTTACAATATTTTCAGATTCAAAAAAACTCCCTTTGATCAGGATATCCACATCAAGCAGCTGTCCCAGTAATTTCAGGGCTTCATCAGACTGGTCCATGGGGATCTTTTTAGCAATGAGTTTCAGCTTTGAATAGACCGTTTCTCTTTCCAATATATCGAGTTTCAGATCCTTGCCGGATGTTAAATATGTTGAAATAGATTCCGGAATTAATTTCGAAAGGTGTTCGAGGTCTTTTGATTTCAGTAAATTCTCATAATCCAGGATAGCTATTTTAAGGTCTTTCTTCTTCCCCTTCTCCATGTAAGGATAAGTGGAAGGAATATACTGTACTGTCTGGCCATGGACCTCTCCTTTTATAAGGAAACTTCGCTGTACCGTATCCTCAAGCTCTTCTTCGTCATTATTGTCCATCTTCCAGGATGAGACCTCTTCTGCTTTCTGTATCAGCGAAGGGATATAAACGGTCAGAGAGAGAGCATGTATCTTAACGGTTTCTTCAGAAAAAGCAACGGAATAATCCAGAGAACAGGCCATATTATTGATCACAGGGTTCAACCCCAACCCCAGGGAATAGAGGCTCCTCCTGTTCTGTTTGCCAATGACCCCTGCCCTTGCTGTGATAAAACGGAATGCCTCAACTTCTATTCCGGTATGATGTGTAAGGTAATCTTTCTCTATTTCAAGATCATACAGAAGGGAAAGAGCGGGAAAAGGAGAATAATTGAATCCCGCAAGTTCACCGGTTGGCAATTCTTCATTCAACCCGTTCACTTCTAATGATTCCCCCCAATTACGGAAAGAGAAGCCTATCATAAAATTATCATAGGCTCTTTTAGAAAATTTCAGAAGTCTGAATCCGTAAAGAAGACCTGCATCAAAGGCCAAAGTTGAATACTTACTGTTTGAGATATCCCTGGAAATATATTTCCCGTTTATCCCCGCATGCAGGCTCCCAATGATCCTTGAAGCAAGGGAGAGAACAAATGATGAATCTACGGAATAACCGATCACTTCAAATTCATCATAAAACGGGGTAGAATGAAAGGAAAACAAGCTGAATTCCAGCATCACCGGTTGTATGGGAATCCCTACACCGGCATACTGGTATGTAAAGTCCTCATCATAATTAAGATATGAAAGGGATATCTGCGGGATCAGGTTATATGCTAAAGCAGCAGGATTTATCAGGTACGCTGACTGAGCAAAAAAATCAGCCACCCCTGTCTGGCCCCGCCCGATACTCCTTGCATGATTATGGATCAAGAGGAAATGTGAGGGATCTGATATGCCATATACAGTGTCCGGAAAGAAAAGTAACAGGATCAAAAAGAAAGCAGCTTTCTCTTTTACAATGATCTGCAGGTTATATAACATTGAGGTCTTTTTCTTCATAATTTCAATTAAAAATGGCAGAAAAACAGCTAATATAAATTTTATTAAAAATTATTAATAAGTCAATCAAATTATGACTAAATCCTGTGTATGCGCCAGGACATCGTTACCACTGTTATAATTAATGAAAAGGAAGCACAAAGAAAAAAACGAAGAAGCCACAGAACTTCACAGAAATATAAGGAAAAAATAAAAATTTATCAATTTGCTTTTAAAGATTTAAAAAATCATTATAAATAGTTATTCATTTCATTCTGTGTGCTTCCGTGTAATTCCGTGGCTAAAAGTCAAAAAAATGACATTTGTGTAGTTCTCTTTTATGGTCAATTAAAAATCTTATATTCTATTAATGATGAGTTGATCAATGGCTAAAATGTCCTAAAACATTCATTAAGTTCTATTTTTTATATACGAAAATAAAGATAGGCTGTTTTTAAAAATAGTATTTTTAGTTCATTGACTCTGATTCCTTGCGGATACCTGTCCATAACGGATAAAAAAAAGATTATTTTTTGCACTTTTTTCGAAAATGTGTCTCTTATATTCCAGGATGGGTAAAAATATGAATGTCTGTTATGAAAATCAGTTAGTTGATGATAGCGGCTTTATATTTATGAATATGGAACCCTCGAAAATAAAAATATTAAAAGATGAAGAACTTGTAGAATTATTTCAAGATGAAAATGATGACAAGGTATTTGAAGAGATATATCTGCGGTATAAAGAAAGGATCTTTAATTATATCCGCAACTTTCTCTACTTTAAGGATGAAGGAAGCATCAGGGAGATCCTGAATGATGTTTTTGTGACAGTTTACCGGGAGCTTCCCAGGCTGCGACATAAAGAGGCTTTTAAAGTATGGCTTTACAGAATTGCACGAAGTGCGGGGATCAAGGTAATACGCAAAGAAAAGACCAGGAGGGTCTTCATGAATAATGAAGAGGCGGTCACGCGATATTACTTTCAGAATACACAACACTATCCGGATCCTGAGAAACAGCTTATAAAAAAGGAGCTCCGGTTATTTGTCTTTAAAGAGATAAATAATTTAAATCAAAAGGACCGGGAGATCATTATGCTTCGTTTTTATAATGACTTCAAATTTGACGAAATTTCCCGTATCACGGGGATCCCCTTGCGAACCACTAAATACAGGCTTAAGAATGCTTTGATCAAGATCAATGCAAAATTAAAAAAAGAGGGGTATTTAGTATGAAAAAATGCAGGATAGGCAGACATGATCTATTATTATTTACATTTAACATGATTAATGATGAAAAAAAAGAAGTGATCAGGGAACACCTGAAAGAGTGTAAACAATGCAGGAAAGAGCAGGAAAGCTATATCCGTCTAAGATCCACCCTCCCGGCCGCCTACCCCACAGTGCCTGATGCAATGATCCCTAATGATATTCAAAAGATCCTTAAAAAGGTAAAAATACCTTCTACTCGGAAGATTGACAGCATCTTACCCGAATTTCCATTAGAACCTGTAAAACAGCTGCTTTTACGGTTCAGGTCCAATTTAGCTTATCAAATCGTTCTCTTATTAATAATTTTAGCAGTACCGGCTGTCCTTCTATTCTCCCCGCCAGCCAGCAGGATCTATTTTGTGGATGCATCCGGGGACATCAAGGTCAATAACAGTGTTCTATTTAAGGATTATAAATTTAAACTAAAGAAAGGTGTAGAGATCTCTTTAAAAAAGGGAGACTGTTCTTTGCAGGTAGATGAAGAGCAGATATATGTCCTCTCTCCGGATACAACGGTTATAATAGATAAAAAGGAAGATATTCAGATACAACTTAAAAAGGGCGGATTTTACGGATATGTCAACCGGGAAAAGACAAGACAGAACCTGGCGATCCTGGTCAATGATCTGAAATTTGTTGTTACCGGAACCCGCTTTTATATTAATTATGAAAAAGATCACATGGTGGAGCTGTCTGTCTTATCCGGTGAAATAAAGACCTCTATTAACGGTAAAGAGATGGCCATAAAAGGAGGAACAAAATTTGTTAAAAGGATGAACACTGTTTCGCTGGTTTCATTAGAAGGCCGGGAAAAGGAGGAATATGATAAATACTCCCGGCATACACTTGTAAAAGAGATAAACAAGGCAGACCTTGTCAGTATTACAAGCCATCCTGAAAACGCAAAAGTATATCGCAATGGAAAATTGATAGGGGCAACCCCCTTAAGCTTCCTGAGGCAGGAAAGTATTGATCCCGTGATCCTGACACTTCATCAGAAAGGATTTTTCCCCTATGAGGTCGCACTGAAACCGGATAAGGATTTCATCTCCCATGTAGAACTGTTTAAACCAAGGGGGGTTAAATTCTCATGGAAGTTCCAGCACATAAACAAAGTGTTATCCTCACCGCTGTGGTTTAAAAACAATATCATCATCGGTGACATTCGAGGATGGATCAATAACATTGATATAAAGCAGAGAAAATTCCTCTGGAGGTTTAAAACAGGAGGAAGGATCGCTTTAAGCCCCAGGTTATATGATGATAAGGTCTATGTCTTTTCCAATGATAAACATCTGTATGTTTTTGATCTTAAAACGGGAAAATTGTTATGGAAGAAATACGCGGGTATCCTGATCGGAGCAGAACCGGTCTTTTATAACGGCCATATCTATTTTGGCAATATCAGCGGTGATCTTTACGGGATAGATTCATCCAAAGGAAAGATCGATCTGCAGCTGAAATTCAAAAGCGGGTTCTATTCACCCTGCACGATCAAAGATGACCTCTTATATATCGGTGACAGTGAAGGGACTTTTTATGCCATTAACATCAAAAATAAAAAGGTCCTTTTTAGATACAGGACTTCCAGCAGAATTGTTGCATCGACTCCCCTCATTATTGATGATATTCTCTATTTCGGAAGTAACAACGGATATTTATACGCATTAAAAAAGAGAACAGGGGCATTAGTCTGGAAGCATAACACACTCAGTATGATCTTCTCCTCTCCTGTAAAAATAGGCCAACTGGTAGTTATATCTACTTCCAGAGGATGGATCTATGCGCTTGACAATAAAACCGGAAAATTAAATTGGAAGCTGAATACGGGATCAATTAATCTTTCAGCACCTCTGGTGTATAAAAATAGATATATTCTCGCAGGTGATAAGAATAATAATATATTTATCCTGACGAGGTATGGGATCCTTGCTGAAAAACTGAAGATCACCTTTAAAGAATTTATTTTAAACGAGAATGACCTGTTATGCTGGAATAAAAAAGGAATGTTCAGTTATTCTCTTGGTCTTCAAGAATAATTAGGGAGGTAAAAAATGAAAACTCTATTTATTACGGTATTAACATCACTTTTTTTCCTTATCAGTATCGTTCCATCTTCTGCTCAATTAGAGAAAGGCCCCAGTTCTTCCCAAACAGAAAATGAGATCTTTACATCTAAAAATCCGCTTGTACTTATGGATTTCAATTATAGAGAGCCTGTTACCAAATATGGCGGGATGTGGGGTATCTTTGACTTTAATCCCCATGACAGAAATGCATTCTGCAGGTCCTCTTTTGCAAAGGATAAGGATCTTCATAAAAAGGGTTATTATCTGAAGGTCACCTATGATGTCGACTCCCCCCAGGCTGCTTTTAATGGTGTATGGATCAAGCTCAACGGGATCGATCTCTCCAAATTCTCCGCTATCTCTATGAAGGTGCGGGGCGATTCAGAGAAAGGATTTACTGATTTCTTCAAAATTGAACTGAAAGATAAGACCAGCAAGATCGAGTACTATGTAGAGGATATCACTGACCAGTGGAAGGAATTTATCCTGCCTTTTGAGGAGTTCGAAGGAACCGTAGAGGATATTGACTGGAAGAATATGATCGAGTTTATACCCTGTGTCTTTGAGGACTGGCGCTTCAAACAGAAAACCGGAAGGCTTTATATTGATGACATTCAGTTGATTCCGAAAGAAGGCGAGAAAGTACTGCTGAAGGATATTATTGGAAACAAAAAGAAAAGCTAAAACAGATAAGGATCAAATTTTTTTTAGAAGTTTAAGAAAACATTTTAGTAGGGAGGAAAAAAATGAAAACAAGTAAAATTATCATTAGTCTTCTTTTAACAGGGCTTCTGACAGGTTTATCCTTCGCACAGACTGCCCAGGAAAAATCAAAAGATGAGATCTATACCACTCAGAACCCGCTTGTTCTGATGGATTTTGACAACAGGGAGCCGGCTACCAAACATGGCGGAATGTGGGGTATCTTTGACTTCAATCCTCATGACAGGAACGCATTCTGCAGGTCCTCTTTTGCAAAGGATAAGGATCTTCATAAAACCGGATATTATCTGAAGGTCACTTATGATGTCGATTCTCCACAGGCTGCTTTTAACGGTGTATGGGTCAAACTCAACGGGATCGATCTTTCCAAGTTCTATGCAGTCTCCATGAGGGTCAGGGGAGACATGGAGAAGGGGTTTTCAGATTTCTTTAAGATCGAATTGAAAGATAAAACTACCAAGATCGAATACTATGTAGAGGATATTACGGACCAATGGAAAGAATTCATCCTGCCTTTCGAGGAATTCGAAGGGACTGTTGAAGACATTGACTGGAAGAATATGCATGAATTCATCCCCTGTGTCTTTGAGGACTGGCGATTCAAACAGAAAACAGGACGGCTCTATATCGATGACATTCAGTTCATTCCGAAAAAAGGCGAGAAAGTAACTTTGACTGAAGTATTGAACAAAAAAACGGAAAAAACAAAAAACTGATAAATGATCAGGAAAGTGGGATCGCATTTGTTACTATTAAGGCGGTCCCGCTTTCCCGACATTTCATGCTGTATATAAATTATAAATGAAGGGAGGAAGATCATTATGAAAAAACAGGTAGGTACATTGTTACTGTTATTCCTGCTCCCCTGCTTGGGTTATGGTATAAAGACAGGATCAAAAATTATTGATAAAGAGAATCCATTCGTGGTAATGGATTTCAACGGAAAAGATAAGACCAATTACTTCGGTGAAAAATGGAATGTTCGAAATCTGATGAGGGACGGAGCATTCTGCAACACTTCCTTTATTACGGACACGTCCCTTAATAAGAAAGGCTTTCATTTAAAAATGGATTATGATGTTGAACCGCTTAATGCAAAAATCGACTTTCTTCTGGATTTCCACAGCATTGACCTTAGCCTTTTTAAAGGAATTAAATTCAATATAAGGGGTGATCAAGAGAACGGCTTTACTGATATTTTAAAGATCAACCTCCATACATGGAATCAGACCCTCTCCTATGTCATTGATGGAATAAGTGATCAATGGAAGGAGTATCAGATAGATCTGATAAAATTTGAGGGTAAGAACAAAGACCTCTTCAACTGGGAAGGGATCGAACAGATCTCGATCTCTTTTGAAAGTGTAGCCATAAATGCAAAGACGGGAACCCTTTATCTGGATGACATCCTCCTTGAGCCTAAAAAGGGAACAAGCATCACTCTAAATGATCTGAAGATCCAGAAATATACAAAGCCGCGTAAGAGACTTTATGATTTTCCAAAAGAACTGGTAAAAAAGATCGACCTGAACCAGTCTGATAAAAAGCTCCTGTATCAGATCGCCCGTGACTCCTGGCTCTATTTCAAGAACGTCGTTGACCGGAACACTTTACTCATCATGGACCATATCAAAGTGGGTAAAGATTTAAAAGAAAGCCACATTGGAGATTATACCAATATTACCAATGTCGGTCTTTATATCCTCTGTATCCTGGCAGCACATGATTTTGGATATATCAGTGAAAATGAAACAGTTGCTATTTTACGAAAACTGTTGATAACCCTGAAAAAAGTGAAGAAATGGAACGGGCTATTTTACAACTGGTATCTGACCAAGAATGCCAAGATCGCAGGAGAATACGTCTCTACGGTAGATAACGGATGGATGGCAGCCGGGCTGATCGGTTTAAGGAATTCATTGAATGGTAAATTAAAAGAAGAAGCAGAAGAACTGCTGAAGGAGATGGATTTTTCTCATCTCTATAATCCTTCTCCTGAATTCGGCCAGTTTCACCTGGGATACCATACGGATCTTAAAGCCCTGGCTAAATATCACTATGCCCTGTTAGCAACAGAACCCCGAGTGGCCAGCCTGATAGCTATCGGGAAAGGAGATGTCCCGCGTGATCACTGGTTTAAGCTGGCTCGCACTTTAAAAGCCGAATGGGACTGGCAGAAACAGGTACCAAAAGGAAGGTGGAAGGAGAAACTGGGCGTGAAATTTTTCCAGGGATATTATACTTACAAGGACTTGAAGATCGTTCCCAGCTGGGGCGGAAGTATGTTCGAATTTTTAATGCCAACCATCGTGATCGATGAAAAGAGATGGGGCCCGAAAAGCTTTGCAATGAACAACCGGAATGCTGTTGAAGCACAGATCCTTTATTCCAGAGAAAAAGGATATTGTTTCTGGGGATTTTCACCCTGCTCTACCCCTAATAATGTATATGGCGGTTATCATGAATTCGGTATCCCGGAGATCGGTGCTAAGGGATACTTTCCGGAAGGAGTGGTCACTCCCCATGCGGTCATCCTTGCCCTCTCATCCTATGATGCAGGGCCGGTTATAGAGAACCTGCGGGGATTGATCAAGGCCTATCCGGATATTTACGGAGAGTACGGACTGTATGATTCCGTGGATATTGAAACAGGACTGGTAAATAAAAAATATCTGGCATTGGATCATGCCATGATACTTTTGACCCTGAATAACTATCTTAATAACGGCGCTACTCAGAAATGCTTTGAGACCGATACAATATTTCAAAATGTCAGCAGTCTGCTTATGGAGGAGGACTTTTTTCAGTAAAACATTCGGTTTATTGGGATCGTGTCTATTCATTATTCATTTCATATTTAAAGAAGGGAGCCTGAATAATAGAAAGTAAAAGGATTCAGATAAAATGGATAATGAATAGACGCGGTCTTTAAAATTTTATAGTTGTTTATATTGACCTCAAGTACCCAAGCACATCAGAGATGTGTTTGGATGAAAAAGTAAAGTAGAAAGAACTGTACTTTATATTGCATTACATATCCCAGGTGCATTGCTAAATGCACCTGGGATTGGAAAAGTAAAGTTAAGAAAACAAAATACAATGTGAATTGCATATACCCAAGCACATCAGAGATGTGCTTGGGTGAAAAAGCAAAGTAGAAAAACAAAAATGTTTGATAAATACATTTTTGTTTTTCTACCCCCAATCCTTTTTCAAAAAAAATCTTGACTTCTCATTTTAATTGATTAATTTATTTCTATAAACGAAAGTTTTTTCGTTAAGGCAGAAAAATATGAAATTAACCATCCATGAGATCGCAAAAGCAAGCAATGTATCTATCGCTACTGTCTCCAAAGTTTTAAATAATCGTGAAGGAGTCAGTGAACAGGTACGTTTAAAAGTCCTGCAGACAGCTGAACGCCTTGAATACTATCCCTACATTAAAGCAAGGGAAACAGGGCTCTTCAGGAAAAAAGCCAAGTATATTGCCGAAGTATTCGGTAATGCTCATCACTCCCTGATATATGAGCTTGAACAGGGGATCTCACAAGTTGTCTCAAAATATAATTATTATGAAGTAAAACATTTCCTCTCCCATATAGAAGAGAGAAATATCGACAAGGTCAAACTCTTTATCAACAATCTGCGCAGAGACCAGGATATAGCGGGCCTGATAATTCTCTTTGTAAAACTGAATGATAAAATAATTAGTGATCTCGTTCACCATAAGCTCTTTACGGTACTGGTGAATACCAGAAGCGACCTGGCTTCCTGTGTTATTGTAGATAATATTAAATCTTCGTATATGGCGACTGAGTACCTTATAAAAACAGGCTGTAAAAAGATCGGCATCATCGTTTCCGATGCTGAGAATATTGATGTCTGGTCCGATCGGATCGAAGGTTACAAGAAGGCCCTTATCGCTCATTCCATTAAATTCTCCCCTGATCAGATAGAATATGAGAATACTTTTGAACCCTATCAGACCAAGCTGGCTACAAAGCTGCTTCTGGAAAGAAATCCAAAGCTGGACGGCATTGTGTTTGCCAGTGATTGGCAGGCTTACGCCGGTATACAGTATCTTAAAGAAAAGAAAGTAGCTATTCCGGATGATGTCTCGGTTGTGGGATTTGATGACCTGAAATTCAATGAATTCATTCACCCCCGGCTGACATCTATCAAACAGCCCATGGAAGTGATGGGACAGACAGCCATGAACCTGTTAGGCGAAATGATAAAGAAGGACAAGATCATCAGAAGAACGATCACACTTGAAAGTAATATCGTTGTCAGGGAAACGACACGAACAATATAAAGGGCATCATCCGATAATGTTGATCGATGATCCCCTTAATTAAATTCGGGGATATTCTATGTAACATGCTCCGGTTGTGTGTGACTGCTTGGCAAAAATATCACCACAAACGAAATCTGAATTCTTTGGTAGGGAGGATTTCATGAGGAAGCTTGCACTTATTTGGTTTATAGTCCTTTTAACAGGCATCTCGTATCAATCAGATCTTACCGCAGAGGAAACCATTGACCCGTCTCATCCACTTATTATTCATGATTTTAATGATAAAGAACAGCCGGATTTAAATATTTACGAAAAAAAATCTATTGCTGAAAATATGATCAAAAAATATTATGAAGCAGAAATAAAGGCCATCTATACTAAGGATACCGACCTCCATAAAAAAGGAAAATATTTAAAGCTGGAATATGATGTCACTCCTTATAATTCAGAAGTCGGCTATGTGATCCCCTTTCAGGGGTTGGACATCACATATTTTGACAAGATCTCATTTCAGATCAAAGGAGACCATCAGAAGGGATACACAGATAAAATAAAGATAGAGATAGCCACCTGGAATGACAGGATAAGTTTTCTGCTGGATGATATCTCCGGAAAGTGGAAGAAAACAGTGATCGATCTTAATGACTTCACCGGGGAACGGGAAAATTTCAACTGGGAAGGCGTGGAAAGGATCACATTCATCATAGCAAACCTGAACAGCGAAGTGACCAAGGGCGGATTATATTTTGATGATATAAAACTGCTCCCGAAAAAGGATACATCCATAACACTGGAACAGCTGAAACTTCAAAAATTTATTAAGCCCATGGACAGGCTCTTTAAATTCCCGGAGGATAAGACCCACAAGATCAACCTGAAGAAGAACAGGGAAATACTTGAAAAGATCGCCCGGGACACATGGAAATTCTTTCAAAATACCATTGACAGGAATACATACCTTGTCATGGATAATATAACGGTCGGGAAGAACATCACCTCCAGTAAAGTGGGAGATTATACGAATATAACCAACATCGGCCTCCAGATCCTTGCCGTACTCTCTGCGTATGATCTGGGATACATTAAAAAGAAAGAGGCATCTGAATATATAGAGCATCTTCTCATAACATTAAAAAAACTGAAAAAATGGAAAGGCCTCTTCTATAACTATTATCTGACAAAGAACGGCAAAATAGCCAACAAGTTCATATCCAGCGTGGATAACGGATGGCTGGGTGCGGGACTGATCTGTTTGCGGAATGCTCTGGACGGCGAGTATAAAAAAGAGGCAACAGAGATCCTCGACAAGATGAATTTCGCAGAATTATATAATCCGAAAATGGGCCAGCTCTTTCTCGGATACCAGACCGATAAGGAAGCACCATCCAAATACCATTACGGCCTGCTTGCTACGGAACCGAGAATTGCCAGCCTGATCGGCATCGGTAAAGGCGATATTCCCGAGGAGCACTGGTTCAAAGCACACCGGACCCTTCCTAAGGAATGGGACTGGCAGAAACAGGTGCCAAAAGGAAAGAAGAAAACCCTGTACGGAGTGGACTTTTTCGGAGGATATTACGAATATAACGGCATACAATTCGTTCCAAGCTGGGGAGGCAGTATGTTTGAATCATTGATGCCCTGCATCGTTCTGGATGAAAAAAGACTGGCTCCCGACAGCTTCGGCGCCAATGACTACAGGATCGTACAGATCCATATAAAGTATTCTGAGGAAAAAGGGTTCAAATACTGGGGGTTTTCCCCCTGCTCTATTCCTGATTCCATGGGCGGATACAAGGAATTCGGAATTCCCGTACTCGGGACCAAAGGGTATTCACCTGACGGTATCGTCACCCCGCATGCGATCATTCTTGCCCTGTTAGCCTATGATGAAGAGCCGGTAATGAAAAACCTAAAAAAACTGATAAAAGAAAATCCCGATATCTACGGTGAATTCGGCCTTTATGATTCTATTGATATTGAAAGCGGACAGGTCACTAAAAAATACCTGGCACTGGACCAGGGGATGATACTTATCTCCTTATGCAATTTTTTAAACAAAGGGTCCATCCAGAAAAAATTTGAAAAGGACGAGATCATCCAGAATGTTCTCGGTATTTTAAGATCCGAAAATTTTTTCAAATAGGCCAGTTGCAAATGGAAAATGAAAGATAGAATAAATGAAAATTATTCTTGAATTTTCATTTATTTGAGATATAATAAACTATATCTTAAGGTCACGGGGTATAGTTGTTCCCAATTATCAATTTACCAAAGGAGGTATGGTACCATGAAAAAACAATTTTCGATCATCTTTGTCATTGTCCTGCTTTGCTCTGTATCACAGATCTATGCAAAGTATAAAGCCGATGACACTTTCACCGAAAGCAAGCCGTTTATCCTTCTTGACTTTGATGATAAGTCGGAAGCAAATAATGTAAGCGGACAGTTCGGGACTTTTGATGCAAATCCGCGGGATAAGGAAGCGTATATCCGTAAACGCTTTAAAAAGGATAAAGACCTTCATAAGAACGGATATCATCTTTATCTGAAATATGATGTGGATTCCTCCCAGGCCGCATTTAACGGTATCTGGACCAAACTGAACGGCCTTGACCTTTCCGGATTCCAGGCTTTCACCATCACGGTAATGGGAGATAAATCACTGGGATTCAGTGATTTTTTTAAGATCGAACTCAAGACAAAAAAAGATAAAATAGAATCCACAGTGGAAGACATCTCAGACAAATGGCAGAAGCTCGTCATTCCTTTCAGTGAGTTTGAAGGTGATCTGGAAGAGTTTGACATGACAGATATGTATGAATTCACCATTGTATTCGAGGACTGGAAATTCAAAGAGAAGACAGGTGCTTATTATATTGATGATATTGGTTTTATCACAAAAAAAGGAGCAACCCTGAAATTCTCGGACCTCCTTGGCGGTAAAAAGAAAAAACCAAAAACTGAAAAATAAACAGCATTTTATTAAGAAGAATAGCAGGGACACAGGATCACCTCGTCCCTGCTATTTTTATAAATCAGGTAAAAACTTTCCTTAAATAAAAATTATTTTCATTATAAATTGAGAACTTCCGGTTGAATTTTAAAAAATATATGATATAATATATAATATAAATACAGAGCTTATTTCAGCCGAAAGATATAGAAGGAACCATGAAAACAATATTAAAAATTATCATGATAATATTCCTTACAGCCTGCATCACGGGTCATGCTGAAGCAGAAAAGTATAAACCGGATGACACTTTCACCGTTAATAAGCCCTTTATCCTGTTTAATTTCGATGATAAAGCCCCGGTGAACAATATCGGGGGAAGCTATGGCGCCTTTGACCTGAACCCGTATGACAGGCAGGCGTACTGCAGGATCTCGCTGAAAAAAGATAATGATCTCCATAAAAAAGGATATTATCTGAAAGCCACTTATGATGTGGAATCTGACCAGCCTGCTTTTAACGGTCTCTGGACAAAGCTCAACGGATTGAACCTCTCGCAATTTGAAGGGATCTCCCTGAAAATCAAAGGGGACAAGGAAAAAGGGTTTTCTGATTTTTTCAAGATCGAGCTGAAGGATAAGGAGAACAAATTGCAGGCAGATATCGAAGAGATAACCTCCCAATGGAAGACCTTTGTCATCCCCTTCCATGAATTCGAGGGAGACCTGGAACAATTCAACTTTGCCGATCTTAACGAATTCACGATGGTCTTTGAGGACTGGAGGCTGAAGACAAAGAGCGGACGGTTCTTTATCGATGACATATCTTTTATTCCGAAAAGCGGGAAAAGCGTAAAGTATAAAGAGCTGCTTCCTGAAAAACCCGTAGAGAATAATAATAAAGCGATCAAAATGGTTGTACAGGAAAAAGAGAATGAGGTCCTGGTCAATATCATAGAGGATGAAAAATATCTATTTGACAAAGGCACCAGCACCATCAGTGACAAAGGAAGAGAAGTGCTGGATAAAGTCATAAAAGTAGTGAACAAGGACAGCTATAAAAGAATAATCATCATGATGTTTGCCGGCAGATCAAAAAAAGACAACGAGACCGCTTCAGAAATAAAAGCAAGGGCCGTATTTGATTATCTGATCAAAAAGGGAATTGATTACAAGAAACTCGAATATCGTATAATTGCTGAAGGAAAAGATAAAAGGAAAAATTATAAATGTGATGTACTCATCATTCGCTGGAAGGAAGGCGAAGAAGAGAAATTCAAGACCCACTTCTTTAACGGCATGGATGCTTTTATTAAAGAAGGATATACCCAGGCGATAAACGAATGGAATAAAGCCCTCAAGATCGATCCTGATAATAAAGATCTGAAACAGCGGATCGACCAGGCAAAGAATGCTTTGGTAAAAAAATAGCATCTAAGAAGATTTTGTATTATTATATTTGGTAGCCGCAGGCTTTAGCCTGCGTTTGATAAAACAAAGAATTGAAAGAATTACGCAAGCTGAAGCTTGCGACTACCTTAATAAAAATAATCATCTACTGCCCGATTTTTTTAAACTCTCCATTTTAAACTCCGCTAAAATAGTTTGCCCTCTTTTGTAAAATGGAACACATAGTAATTAGAACAAAAACAAAGGAGGTATATCATGAAGGGTAAAATAACATTAATTCTGTTGCTCATCGTTTTCAGTATCAACGTGTCTGCCAGCGGTCTGGTCAAGAACATAACGCCGATAATCTATTCATTTCCTGAGAATATCCAGGTCATTCCCGGCGACAGGCAGATAACAATAAAGTGGGACATGAACTATAAAGGCAAGATCGCTGCTTTTCAGGTTTACCGGACATCAACAGGCGAAAAGGGATGGAGAAGGATCGCAGAGGTTAAAGAAAAAAGTTACGTGGATAAGGGATTATATAACAAAGTAAAATACGCTTATATGGTAAGGGCCACTGACGACTATTTCAATTTCAGTGAATTTTCAAAAATAGTCTCCGCTATCGCATTCAGTAAAAATAATGAATCGAATGATTTTCTTCTTTTAAAAAATCATATCACCCCCGATGACCCGCAGAAACTGGTTATGAATATATTCATGGGAAATACCGGAAAAGAAAACCATGAGGAAGAGGTGAATGTCACTATTTACGATTCCGAGAAGAAGGTTATCAAGAAGAACAAGATACGAAAAATGAGAAAAGAAAATCCTATCGTTTTCACATGGGATCTAAGAGATACAAACCAGAGGCAAGTTCTTGAAGGACAATATTCAGTTGTTGTCAGGATAAAAGACTGGGAACTTTCCAGGAAGTTTTATATCATCAGGTAATATTTTTTACTTCCCTACCAGGTCAAAGCGATCCGGCTTCCAGGGTATGGGGCCGGGAAATGCCGGGTTGCTTTGGCCCAATTACAGGGACAGACGGTAATGGAAAAATTTAAATATTGTTTTTTAATTATTATGTATTATAATATTTCATTAATTAAAAGTCAGCTGTCATCTGATAATTCAAAATTAAAAAACAGAGTTAGAGAATTGAAAGAGAATCTAAAAAAACTTCCTGATGAAAAACTTGTGGAAATATTCAGATCAGATAAAAGCAATGAGGTCTTTGGAATATTATATGAAAGGTATAAAAATATGATATATGCTTACGTAAAAAAATTTTTATATACGACACCGGAGGATATTGCCGGAGAAGTGATGCATGATATTTTTATCAGTGCTTATCTGAGTCTCGTGAAGATCAAAAATCCGCTTGCCTTCAAGGTCTGGCTTTACCAGATCGCACGGCGAACCTGCCTGAAATATATCCGGTCAGTTAAATTCTCTACGGTAAGCATTGAGGCAGGCTCGGATCCCTCCCACACATTTGATATACCGGATAAGAAGATCAATATTGAGAAAGAATATATTGAAAAAGAGATCCGGCTGGCAGTCTTTGACCAGATCGGCCGGATGGATAAACAGTTCAGGGAGATCGTCATTTTAAAATTTGTAAACAAGCTGACCTTTGAAGAGATATCCGGTATTATAAAAATACCTGTCAGAACAATAAAGTACAAACTGAACAGGGCTTTTGACAGGATCAATAAAAAACTTGAGAGGGAAGGCTATTTATAATGAAACAGAACAATATATACAGTAGCGGTGATCTGTTGAAATACTTTTTCGGGCTTTTCTCAAAGAAAAAGAGGGCCCGGATCAAAGAGTATCTGGAACACGGGAAAGGTCGAAACCAGGAAATCACAAAAGCTGTGAATATAAAAAATGCCATTGATAATGAGCCGATTCCGGAATATAAAGAAGATCTTAATATTATTATTAAAAAGGCCCTGAAACTGAAAGAGAGGAAAAAGCAGGAGGATCCCTTTCAAAAATGGCTCCAATTCATCCGGGAAAATGTAATAATCCCGCTTTCTTATAAATGGAAGTATGCAGCTGCTGTTATGGGTATTATCATTTTAGGTATTATTCTATTCTTACCCCAGCCAAAGCCTGAGGTTTATGTAACAGGTGCTAACGGTGACCTCATGATCGATGATCAGGATTTCTTTTCCGGGAAAAGATCAAAATTCAGCCTAAAAAGAGGGATCCGTATACAGACAGGAGACGGCAAGATCAGCTTTCAGATCAGGGACAAGAAGATCATTCTCATGCAGAAAGAGTCTGATTGTACACTCACACGGGAAGAGGGAACCCTTCACTTAAAACTGGTAAAAGGAAGTATATTCTGTAATATAAAAAGATCACAAGATGCAGCTGTGCTCCTTGTGCATGCCGGTGAAATACAGTTTAAAATAACAGGCACAAAATTCACTTTAACCAGAGAGAAGACCGAAAATATCGTAACGATGGAACTCCTGGAAGGAAGAGTGGAAGCTCAATTCAGGGATAAATCGTATACCATAACTGACAGGTCTTTGTTTCAGATAAAGGGTACTCAGATCCTGAGGCGTGATCTAAACAAAATGGAACTGAAAAAATTCCGCTCCTTTAACGAGGTTCAGTTCATCAGCGGACTGCATAATTCCAAAGGTCTCTTTATTGAAACTGATCCTTCAGACAGCACTGTTTTCAATAAAGGAAAAGCAGTAGGAAAAACGCCTTATTTTATGGCTGAGGATATTAAGAAAGAGTATGATCTCTTTGTCTTTAAAAATGGATATTTAGCAGAAGAGATAGATATAAAGAATATTAAACAAAAAGGCCTGCAGATGAAACTGAAAAAGAGAAGTGAGCCGGAACTGTTATGGAAGTACCGTTCACCTGTCCCTGCTACAGCCAACCCCTTAAAGGTCGATTCATTTCTGATCATACCCGGCGAGGATAATATCGTTTACAAATTCAGCCTGACTGCGAAAAAAATGACATGGGGGTTTCATGTAAAGGACAAGGTCACTATAAAACCCTGTTTTTATAAGGATACGCTCTACATTTCATCATCTGATGGTTCTTTATATGCTGTCGATTTTAAAACCGGCAGGCTCATCTGGCAAAAACAGGTTGGTAAGCTGGTCTACTCTGAAATAGTTGTATATGAACAGAATCTGTATTTAGCTACCGGCAAAGGGATCATTTACTGCATGGATAAAAAGAATGGAAATATAATGTGGCATAAAGAGTTTCCCAACGCTTTCTATTCCCCTTTTATTATTAATAATGATACGATCTATATAGGCAATATAGACGGCTATTTATACGCCATTAATATCCGTAACAGGAAGATCAAATGGAAGATACAGACCCAGGCTGAAATTGTAAGCTCCAAACCCTTTATAAAAGACGACCTGATCTTTTTTACCAGCAATGACGGTATTGTCTATGCGGTTGAGCACAGGTCGGGAAGACTGAGATGGAAGTACAGAACAGGCAGCTCTCTATTCACATCACCCATCTATCTGGACGGCCTGGTCATCATCACGGCAAATAACGGATTGATCCATGCTCTGCAGAGCAGCACAGGAACACTGAAATGGAAGTATAATACCGGAGAAGATATTCTTTCGAATCCTGTTATCTTTAATAACAGGTATATATTTGCGGGGGATAAGAATAATACATTATATATACTGAATAAATATGGCATACTCTTTTCCAGATACGGGCAGGCTTTCAAGTATTATATCCTCTATGATAAAAACGTTATTATGTTCGGAAGGGACAATATTGTCTATAATTTTCAGTTAATTCAGAAAGCAGATTAATTCATTTTTTTAATGCCGATGTAATTATAATTATTATCATATAGATGGGAAGGTAAGAGCTGATTGAAAATTTTAAAACGCATGACAGAAATCTGTACTTTGATCATTATAATACTTATCACAACAGTTAAGCTGAACTCAAAAACAATGCTGGTTGATGATTTCAATAAAGGAAGGGGAAGAAACAAGCTGGACGGCATGAATATTGTCTGGGAGAACAAACCCGGCCGCTGCCAGATAAAATATATAAAAGATACCTTCCATACTTTCGGCGGAACAGGCCGTTCCCTTCAAGTCACCTATGATATAAGCGTGACAAACACGTCCTACTGCGGATATGCACTCGGATTGAATAAAAGAGATATCTCTGAATTCAATTACCTCTCTTTCTGGGTAAAGGGTGAAAAAGGGGGAGAATTTTTTAAAGTAGAATTGAAGTGCTGGCCGGCCAATACCAATGAAAACCGTAAAGTCGGAAAATCATACATTTCTGATTATCTGGATGGAGGAGTAACATCCCAGTGGCAGAAAGTGGTCATCCCTATTGACACTTTCGGATCTCTGATCGATAAAAAAGATATGTGGGAACTCACTATTACTTTCGAACATTATCAATCCACTGTTAATGGAAGCCCCATGCAGGGTACTATCTATCTTGATGATATCCTTTTCGGAACGTGGAAGGAAGGATCTGTCCGGTTCGATCATTTTGGAGATAAGATCGAGATCAACGGATTTGGCGGGAATTCATCATTTGCAGATGTCAATGGCTATATAAAAAGTAAAATCATCTACACCAATGACTGTATTTACCCGCATGTGCTAAAACTGGATTATGCGGTAGAAAGGCAGGATAGTTATGCTTTCTATTACAACCTCTTCGGGGGAGGAACAAACGGATTTGTAGCTGTCCCTTTTGATCTCAGCAATTATGATTACTTCTCTTTCTGGGCAAAATGCGAATCCGGCGAGATCGATCTGAAGACCACATGGCCATGGAAGGGTTTAAAGATCGAAATGGACACAGATGATGACCCGTCAGTCTCCTATTTTACACATATTGCACTGACCAACAACTGGAAGAAGATCAGAATTCCTTTATCAAATTTTAAAATGAATGGAAGCGGTCCCGTATCCATTGACAAATCTCAGATCGCCAAACTGGTCTGGGTCTTAGACGGATTCTACCTGAATGATGAAGACCGTTCCAATTCGATCTATATTGATAATATTCAATTCGAGGAACAGGGATACAGGCCTGACAGGGAAGCTCCCATGCAACCTGCACTACTCTCTTTTAATGGAGAAGAGCTTGAAGACGGGGAAGAGCTGGACATCATGAACGACCTCTCTGCAGTTGTGACTACCGGTTCTAATGATCCCTCATTAGAATCCGTCTTTTTTGAGTACAGCATGAATAATGGACTGACATGGAACAGGATAGGAACAGATTATGATACTACTGATGAATTCTATTCCGTAAAATGGAATACGCTTTATTTTTCCCCGGCAAGAAGGATCAGGGTCCGGGCTTGTGCAATGGATGCTTCCGGCAACGTCTCCCATGCAGGCTATACCTGCTTTATCAATAAAGATGTGCAGGGGGAACCTCTTATCAACAAACCTCTTCAATCCATATTATCACCCAATAATGACGGTGTTAATGATATTATTATTTTTTCCGGCCTGATGGAAGGGTACAGGATCGACATCTATGACAGGGAGGGACGGTTAATAAAAACCATCAATAAACAGGACTACTGGGACGGAAAGAATGAGAACAACAGGATAGTGGATGACGGTCTGTATGTTTACCATATCAGGATCAAGAACTGGAAGATATCCGGGACTATCATGGTTGTCAGTGATAACCTTTAAAAAAATTTGATATTTTTTTTATTTTTATTATACATATAAGTGTACATAATATGACATTATTGGGAAGATGTGATCCTGATACTAATCAATTCAATCTGTTATCTAATAATTATTTAAACAAGGAGAAATTATGCCCGGTGATAAACTAATAAAAATATTCACTCTCTGCCTGTTATTCTGTCTGATCCCGTTCTCTTCTCTTTTTTCTGAGCAGGAAATGAATGATGAAGAATTCATTAAAATGGTCATGGAGAGAACCTTTCGTTTTTTCTGGGATGAGGCGAATCCGGATAACGGGCTGATACCCGATGCTACCAGTAATCCTGACTGCAGCAATTCCGTTACGGGATTCGGCCTGGCTGCTGTCTGCATTGCCCATAAAATGGGATGGATCACCTATAAAGAGGCTTACGACAGGGTCTTGAAGACTCTGCAGAACTTTGCCGATTATCCGGGCAATCCCTCATCAATACAGGTACAAAAAGAGCATGGCCATCATTATCACTGGGTAGATATCAATTCAGGGCAATGGATCGAGCAGGAAGGGATCTGGGCTACTGATACGGCCGCTTTTATTGCCGGTGTCATTACCGTTGGCGAATATTTTAAGGGGACCGAGGTCCAGAAAACGGCCAATATGATCTATACCAATGTGGACTGGACATGGTTTTTAAACAAGAACAACAACTTCTTTTATGTGGGATGGCAGCCCGAGGAAGGATTCATCTATGAATACAGGATGACCAAGATGGGAATTCTGCCCCTGATCATGGCCATATCCTCCCCTACCCACCCGGTTCCGGTGGAAACATGGTATAATCTAGGGAACACATACTATCACGCAAATTATAAAGGGTATAATTATGTAGGGGATGGAGCCGCATACATGCATCAATGGCCCCTCTGCTTCATTGACCCGCGCTTAAAGAAAGATTACTTTCTTGATTACTTCCAGGACACCCGGGAATTCTCCCTGGCCAGCAGGCAGTGGTGTATCGATAATAAACAGGACGGTTACCATGAGAATAACTGGGGATTGAATCCCAGCGTTGGGCCCGGTGATATTTACGGAGAGTATGCTGCTCCCGTGATTCCCGGCGCACCCGTACCCTATAACGGCAAGAATAACGACGGCACGGTAGCTCCCACAGCGGCCATCAGTTTCATGCCCTTTACGCCTAAGGAATCTCTGGCCTATATGAAATATATCTATGAAAAATATAAGGATGAGATATTCGGAAAATACGGTTTTACGGACAGCTATAATGTAAAGAAGGACTGGTGGTGCAAAAATTTTCTCGGGATCGACCAGGGACCGATCATTATCATGCTTGATAACTATCTGAACGGGACTGTATGGAAGAGTTTCATGGCAAACAAATATATCAGGAAAGGCATGCAAAAGATCGGCTTTACAGGTATTATTGATGATTTTGACAGGACAGATCATTCACCATCTTATGCCAAATGGCTGAGCCTCAAGGATAAGTATAAATTCAACAAGATCAATACAAAATCCAAAGAGGGTGAGTATTCCCTGAAAATAAAACTGACAAAGATCGAAAAGAAAGACTTCTTCGTGATCGAACCGGAGCTGAAGGATCTCTCCGGATATAAATACCTTGCTTTCTGGCAATCTGGCGGATTCAGGCCCGGGATCCTTCTGGTTGATTCCAATAAAAAGAGAAGCAGCATCAAGTATATCAAAAAAGTAATGGACGGGTCCTGGGCACTATACTATTATGACATCTCAAAGCTCGGCATAGATACCGGATCGATACATAAGATCGTAGTATACCTTCGGAGCAGGTACCGAGAGGATGTTTACCTTGACCATATACACCTGGCTCATAACATGATCGATAAACTCCCCCCGGCTCCAATGAATTTCAAAGCAGAGACCGGGAAACTGAGAGGAGAGATCAAGCTTTCATGGAATACTCCCAAACCTGAAACACAGAGCGGCCATCTGGCATCCTACAAAGTTAAAATGTCTGAGAGCCCTATTAAGACAAAAAAAGAGTTTGAGCTGGCAGATAATTCTATTAAACATTTCATTAAACTTATCGAACCGGGAAAGGGAGAATTTATTGCCGGAGGATTGAAACCGGGAAAACAATACTATTTTGCCATGGCTATTGAAAATAGTATTTATGCCTTATCGGATATCCAAACTTCCGGTGCTAAAGCAAACTCCGAAAAAATAGAGGACTTTACTTTAAGCAAAAAAGAGCTGGTCGATTTCAATATTGCAGATTATAAACCTGTCTCAGCTGAAGGGGATATCGTCCACCTTTCAAAAGTAAAAGGCGAGACAGGTGATGCTTTAAGGTTACAGTATAACATGATGAGTGAAAAAAGCTGGCATTGGGTCGGCGTAAATAGATCCGTAAAAGGGAAACTGCCGGAAAAATTCAAGTTTACCCTGCTTATAAAAAGTGAAGGAGTTGAGACCGACCTGGAGTTCAAGATCATGGACCGCAATGGAGCGGTATTCGGCAAGAAGATCGATGACCTGAGCTTTGATTCTACATGGGAAAAAATCGAGATCGCTTCAAGTGAGCTGACCTACTGGTGGGGCGGGAACGGGTCCAAAGAAATGGCCCTGGTAGATTCCATTGAACTTGCCTTTTCCGGCCCTGAAACCGGCGAAGGATACGTCATTCTCAATAAGCTTACCTTTGAGAAGAAGTGATCGTCATTCCCACTTTTTCTATCATTCCAGCGAAACCTGTCCTCGCGAAAGCGGGGAGCGGGAATCCAGAAAATGTAGGCACGAACTTGTTCGTGCCTTTAGTATGATGTTTCTGATAAAATGTCAACTATTGTAAACCTTACTTTATACCACTGCTTATTTGGATTAATAAAAGGCTGGTTTAGACACATCGCAAGGAAGTTATCGCTGTTGATAGGACTGAAGCTTAATAGGAGCGTACAATAATATTTAATCTATTTCATCTTCTGACTGATGAACTCTGATCCTTCCCAATTCTACAATCCACAATTTTTTAACAACCGGCATTTTATTCAGCATTTCCAGAAACTGTTTAACTGCTTTTGACAAAACAGAAAAGTTTATTGTTTTAGAAAGCCTAATGACAACAATTCCTCCGGTCTTTTCAGGAGGGAACCGGACTGGATCAGAAAAATCGAGATCCAGAGTTATTAAACAGCGTTTTTCCTTACAGCAGATCTTATATATCCTGTAATCATCAGCCCCCTGCAGTTTTTCATCATAGACAGTATGAACATCAAACCCTGCTTCTATAAAAATTCTCTGAATACCCTTCCCAAAATTCTCATCCAGTTTAAACTTCATTACACTGCCTTATTAATGATCTCTACATATCTTTCTCTGGACATTTCTGCCCCATAAGCTATGGCTGCCTGAATATCTTCTTTTTTTAATTGCGGATATTCGGTTATTACTTCATCTGCTGTTAAGCCATCGGAAAGCAAATCAAGTATTAAAGACACCCATATGCGTGTCCCTTTAATACAGGGTTTTCCAAAACAAACATTCGGATCAATGCTGATCCTTTGAAGAAGTTTATTCACCTCAATCCTCCTTTAACCATAAAGTAATAAATGATTTTTTTTAGTCAATTATAATATTTTACTTTGGCATATAAAATTTAAAAGTGCACTTCTTTTAAGGGCTTTTTACTCAAATGTACCCTTCAGGCACTATGTATATGTACCAAGGGGCTTTAGCCCCGCCTGTAACAGCTTATCCATTTCAAG